>JAEEGL013246904.1_pt1 | contig 12122 bp, 11 predicted proteins | sample 9134231 | NCBI WGS metagenome assembly JAEEGL01 (sample SAMN16246548, study PRJNA631951) | gut metagenome | biome: gut microbiome; feature: rumen; material: fiber-attached | host: Bos | place: Iran: Karaj | collected 2018-10
CGCTTATTTACCTTACCGCTTCCGATTTAAACGGTCCCGTATTTAAGAGAGGCTTTATCGTAGGGCGCCGCTTTTCCTTTAGGTTTGCGTTTACCAGACTCTTGTCGGGTGCTACTCTTATTCTTTTGTCTATGTTTATTTTTGTACCGACTGCTATCATATTACAAAACAGTCCCGTATTCTTAGGCAATACCGGATCCGATCCCTTCGTATGGCCGGCCCTTGCTTTAGCTATGGTTTTATCTGCATTTGCATTTTCATCGATTTCTTTATTGATCGGCAGCCTGATTCCAAATAATAATCTGGCTGTCTGGTTTGGATTCTTCCTGATACTTCTCATGGCATTTATGTCCGGAATACTGATCCCCATCAGTTCAATGCCTCACTTTATGGCTGAAATAAGCAGATTTGTTCCCCTTAAATCCGTTATGAATATAATGTCCAATCTGCTTTTCAAGATAGAGATCGGAAGATATTTCAGAGACAGCCTTCGTCTGCTTATCATTGCTCTTCTGTCATGTTTTACAGGCGTTGCGATCGTATTAAAGAAAGGAGCTTAGAGGATGAACTGGTTTTCATTATTCTTTTCAAGGTTAAAAGCTCTTTTCCGCAATCCCGCATCTCTGTTCGTATTTGCCCTTTGTATACTTGCCGCCCTGAGTGCAGGTTTCATTTACCGCCAGAAAGAGGCCGGACGTACGAAAATGGCAATCGTAAACACGGATACCGGAGAACTCGGCGACCGTATAGAAGGAATGCTTATCGATGACAGCAATGTTCAGGTACTGTTTACAGATGAAGATGATGCATATCAAATGCTTATGCAGGGGAAAATACAGTGCTATGCGGTAATACCGCCGGACTTTACGGACAGACTGGAAACCATAGATTATCACAATCTTGTAGAACTTCGTATATCAACAGAAAGTTCCTATTCGGGTGTTGTGACCGAACCGTTGGTTAAAGCTATACTGAAACTCTGGTACGAAAAATATACAGTTTACAAAGGGAATGAATTCCTTAAAGAATACGGACTCTCCTACAGTAATATGCAGGAGGAAGAAATAAAAGAAAAGCTTCTTCAGATCTGGGATGCATCTCCGCTTATGCATGTTGTCTGCGATACGCCATCCGATGAACCGGCCTTTGAACCGGAAAAAGAAGAAAATGTATTTTTCAGCTGGTATTCCGCGTTGTTGCCTTTTTATCTCGTTATCTGCTGCATATGGATGCTGCAGGACAGCTATCACAGCCTATTAAAAAGAATATGCCGCGGTGAATTTGAATTTATGGGGCTGCTTCTTTCACAAAGCATAGCCGGACTGATCCCTGCAACTTTGGGATTTGTGATCATTTCAATCATATCCGGAAACATAAACGAAATGATATCGCTGTTGCCTTACTTTATAGTCTATGAGATAGGCTGTCTTGGACCGGCGCTTATACTCTGCTCTGTGTTCAGGAATCTGTCCACCCTGCTTTTGATCTCGCCCGCCATCACTCTTTTGACTGCGACACTTTCGGGTCTGATGATCAGGCTTCCTGACTGGGCCGGCTTCCTGGTTATACTTTCAAGGATATTCCCTGGCAGAAACTTTTATTATGCCCTGATCGGAAACGGCAATATACTGATATCTATCCTTATTTCAGCAGTATGGCTGCTTCTGGGTATAATCCCTACAATGCTTATAAAGATGCGAGCTTGATATAATCGGTTTTTCCGACTTTTGTCCTCGGCAGTGCATCTATAAATGCGTATTCTCTGGGTATCGCATATCTTGCTATATTCTTACGACAATATGCTTTAATCTCCTCGAGAGTTTTTTCATCAGGATCTATACCTTTATTGAGAACGATAAATGCCTTAACCTTCTCGTTCCTTTCCTTATCAGGCACACCGATCACACCGCAGCGGTCCACCAGGTCGCAGGCTTCAATGATATTTTCCAGTTCAAGCGGAAATACATTATACCCGTTGGTTACTATCATTCTCTTGATACGCCCCTTGAAGAAATAATAACCATCTTCATCCCTTATGCCAAGATCTCCTGAATGAATCCATACTCTTCCGTCCCGATGAAGGCGCAGGGTGTTTTCGGTCTCTTCTGTATCGTTGTAATATCCCAGCATATTGGTTACCGAGCTGAACACAATCTCTCCGACTTCTCCGTCCTGAAGTTCTTCATCCGTGCCCGGCTTTACGATTTTTACTTTTGTATCCGGCAACGGAATACCGATTGATCCCTCTTTGATATTCTCAAGCGGAGTAAGTGTTGACGCCACAACACCTTCCGTCATTCCATATCCCTGTCTGATGCAGATATCCGCATTGTGAGCTTTCAGGAAATCATCTATTCTTCTCTCCAGTTCGACAGAAAGTGCATCCGCTCCTGAAAATGCGCCTTTCAGAAATGAAAGATCTGCTTTTTTCATACACTCGACATCCATCAGTTTCTCAAAAAGAGTAGGCACTCCGGACATATAATTGCATTTATATTTCAGTAAATCCTTCGCGTAGGTCTCCGGTGTAAACCTGGGTATAAGAACGCACTTAGCTCCTGTAACGAGCATTGAGTGTACGCCTATCACCAGGCCGTTTCCATGAAAGATCGGCATTACAGTCAGCATCCTGTCGTTTGAATTAAACATAGGATTTGCTGTTTTCATCTGAACCGCACTGGCATTTACGCTGAGATTTGAAAGGCAGACTCCTTTGATCTTTCCGGTAGTTCCGCCCGAATGCAGTATAAGTGCGGTTTTCCGGGTGCGGTCGCTGATTTCCGGAAGCTTTTTAACCCCATCCGCCCCCTTTAAAAAGTCAGGCCAGCGGATTATTCTCTCAGTGCTCTCGATTCTCTTAACTTTTCTTCCAATCGTAAGTTTATACGGGAGCTTTTTATATACAGGCAACGCTTCCCCTATTCCGGCTATGATAACATTTTCCAAAGAAGTCCGGGATCTTATATTCCTGATCGAATCATAGAACTGATCCATCAACAGAATCGTTTTTGCGCAGGTCTTATTAAGAAACGAAAGCATTTCACCCTCTGAAGAAAGCGGGTGGATCATATTTACAACCGCACCTAGCTTGTTCAGTGCATAAAGCATGGTAATAGCCTGGGGAACATTCGGCATTGCTATGCACACGATATCGTCCTCTCTGACTCCTATCGCGCACAATGCTCTGGCGCATACATCTATATCCTTCATAAATGCATTGTATGTACGCCGGTTTCCCATGAATTCATATGCGATATTCTGTGGAAACTCAGTGGCAATACCTTCCACCACATCTACCATTTTCCCACCGGGATATTCAAGTTGGCAATCATAGTCAGCACTATTCTCTTCAGGAAACATAATCAATCCTCATCAAACTTTTTATCAAGTATCTCGGGATTTCTGCACAGATCATGCAGTATCTTAACAGACTTCGCAAAGTAAAAACCGTCCGCGATCCTCTCATCGGCAGTCACCGCAATGTCCAGCACATCTCTTGTGATGACTTCACCGCTATCCGTTACATCAGTCTTCTTCCTGAGGGTTCCGATGGTCATCATTATAGAGTTTGTACCGTAATTGTTTAAATGATGATACACCGCAGGGCATTTGATACTTCCAAGATTTGCCAGAAGTATTGTTGAATAAGCAGGGTCACCATCGGTCAATGCTTTGGGTACCCACCCCCACTTATCCAGCCAGCGGACAAATCCACAGGCAGTGATCAGAATAAACCTGGGCCATTTTGCAGCGCGGTTTATCACATCGGTAAGCTCATCATCTTTTCTTTTAGGTTTTCCGGCCTTTTCTTCGGTAGCTTCTCTTACTTCTTTCACTTCACCCAGAATAAATCTGCTGACATCATCAATATTATGCTCTGCTTTTGCCTTATAAGTAACCAGAGCCTCTTCCGCCTTATCGCTGAACTTACGCTTTGCTATAAACGAAATGCTTATCTCATCCCTCTCATATATCCTGACGGAACGGACAAAACGGTTCAGATATCTGCGCTCGTTTACAATCCTAACAAGCATGGCAACAATGCAGTGAAATAGTTTTACCTCATGCTCATGCTCCCCGCTGTTCTTTTTTTCAATATATTTCAGGAGTTCAGTAACATCCAGTTCGTCGCGCATACAGACTTCGCAGTCCGTCCTGTTTGGATACAGTCCGCTCATAATAACATTAAGGCCCGGGATATCTCTGACCCATACTCCGTCCCTTCTGTCTCCGAACTTTCGCTTTTTCTTTTCGATAAAGCTCATCTGCTTACCTCGTTTTAGTCTGCTATATGTTTAATAGTCTTATCGTATATTCTCTTAAAGAAAAACGTAGTTACGGTTGCGGACATTACCTCGGCGATGGGGAATGACCACCATACGTAATTAACATCACCAAGAAGTGATAACAAAAATGCCGCGGGAATAAGAACAACTATCTGACGCATTATTGAAACCACCATGCTGTATACACTTACTCCCAAAGCCTGGAACATTGATCCCGTAACGATACAGTAAGCAGCAACAGGGAAATGAATTCCTATGATCCTGAGAGCAACTCTGCCGATCCTGAGCATCTCATCCGAGGCATCAAAGAATCCAAGGAGCACACCGGGAATTGCTTCTACAACAGCTACGCCAATAAGCATGATCGCGGTTGCGTAGATCCAGGCAAGCTTCCAGGTTTTCATCATTCGTTCTTTATGTTCCGCACCGTAGTTATATGCGATGATGGGGATCATACCGTTGTTCAGTCCGAATACCGGCATGAATACGAAGCTCTGAAGTTTAAAGTAAACACCGAAAACCGCAACAGCAGTTGATGAAAATCCGATAAGGATCTTGTTCATGATATAAACCATCAGCGAACCGATAGACTGCATGATGATCGAAGGTACACCGATCTTGTAAATGTTCCCGATAAGTCTTCCGTCAGGCACAAATCCCTTGAAAGAAATATGGATATCAGGGTTCTTTTTGATATTAAAGATGCATGCAAGAACCGCAGCCACAATCTGACCGATGATAGTTGCGATAGCAGCACCTCTTACGCCAAGCTTGGGCGCTCCAAGGTATCCGAATATCAGAATCGGATCCAGTATAAGGTTGATGATGGCACCAGTACCCTGAGTGATCATGGTATAAAAGGTACGACCAGTTGAAGTGAGCAGCCTCTCAAAAATAAACTGACCGAATATACCAAAGGAGCAGGTAAGAACGATAGTAAGATACTGTACGCCAAACTCTATGATCTCAGGATCCGTGGTCTGACCCATATAGAAAGGTCTTACTACAGTAAGTCCGATTATCAGGAACAAAATATAGCTGATAACCGACAGGAAAATTCCATTAACCGCAGTCTTATTTGCTCTTTCAAATTCCTTTTCTCCAAGTGCTCTGGATAGAATCGCATTGATACCTACACCTGTACCTCCCGCAAGTGCTATCATCAGCATCTGAAGCGGAAAAGCCATTGAAACCGCTGTAAGCGCATCCTCCGCAACTCTGGATACAAAAATACTGTCCACAATGTTGTAAAGTGCCTGCACCAGCATAGATGCCATCATAGGCAGAGACATTGTGATAAGCAGTTTGTTCACGGGAAGAACTCCCATCTTGTTCTCGCGTTTCTCCTTACCGTTTTCATTTGTTTTTCTTTCGGTAATATTCTTTTCTTCTGACATAAAAATTCTCCATCGTAACATTTTCAAACTCGCTTATTATATCAAATTCCGCCCTTTTATTCAATTTATATAAAACAAAAAAGAAGCTATGCACTGAATCACAATGCATAACTCCTTAAATGGTTTAATGTGTTTTAAAGCTTATACAATACCCTGAGCAGTCATAGCATCGCAAACCTTAAGAAATCCTGCAATGTTAGCACCTGCAACATAGTTGCCCTCAAGACCATACTTCTTTGAAGCATCGTCAAGATTGTGGAAGATGTTAACCATGATGTTCTTAAGCTTTGCATCAACCTCTTCGAAGGTCCATGAAAGTCTCTCGGAGTTCTGGCTCATCTCAAGAGCAGAAGTAGCTACACCACCTGCGTTTGCAGCCTTACCGGGAACAAAGTATACCTTGTTAGCCTGGAAGTACTCGGTAGCCTCAAGAGTGGTAGGCATGTTAGCACCCTCACAAACTGCGATAACACCGTTGGCAACAAGCTTCTTTGCGTCATCAAGATTAAGCTCGTTCTGGGTAGCGCAAGGAAGTGCGATATCAACCTTAACTTCCCACTGATTGGTTCCCTCGGTAGCCTTGTCATGATACTGAGCTGAAGGTCTTGCTGCTGCATACTCAGTAAGACGTGCTCTCTTAACTTCCTTAACTTCCTTGAGGAGCTCAACATCAATTCCTTCGGGATCGTAAACCCATCCGGTAGAATCGGAGCAGGTTACAGGCTTAGCACCAAGCTGCTGTGCCTTCTGTATAGCATAGATAGCTACGTTACCTGATCCGGAAACAGCTACGGTCTTGCCGGCGATATCAACGCCGTTAGACTTAAGCATCTCCTCGGTCATGTAAAGAAGTCCGTATCCGGTAGCTTCGGTTCTTGCAAGAGATCCGCCGTAGGAAAGACCCTTTCCGGTGAGAACTCCCTCATAGAGTCCGGTAAGTCTCTTATACTGACCGTACATGTAACCGATCTCTCTTGCGCCTGTTCCGATATCACCTGCGGGAACGTCGGTATCAGCGCCGATATATTTGTAAAGTTCAGTGATGAAGCTCTGGCAGAAAGCCATAACCTCTCTGTCAGACTTGCCCTTGGGGTCAAAGTCCGATCCACCCTTACCACCGCCGATAGGAAGACCGGTAAGTGAATTCTTGAAGATCTGCTCAAAACCAAGGAACTTGATGATACCAAGGTTTACTGAAGGGTGAAGACGAAGTCCTCCCTTGTAGGGTCCGATCGCAGAGTTAAACTGCACTCTGTAACCATTGTTTACCTGAACCTGTCCCTTGTCATCTACCCAGGGAACTCTGAAAAGAAGCTGTCTCTCGGGAGTGGTCAGTCTCTCGAGTAAAGCATCCTTGCGGAATTTCTCCTCATTAGCCTCAATCACTACTCTCAGTGACTCAAGCACTTCCTTAACAGCCTGATGGAACTCGGGCTGTGAGGGGTTCTGCGCTACAACGCGCTCGTAAACTTCATCAACGTAAGACATTTTGAATCCTCCTTGTATATATAAAAAAATTTTAACAAAATAAGTGTTTGTACGAAAAAAGGGCGCAGGAAATACTCCTGTGCCCTCTTTGGCTCGTCTTTACTATATTACAATATTAAAATTCATATTGCAATGCAATTTTGAATAAAAATTTTAACAATTTAACGTTTTAAACTGTTAAATATCAATCAAAGATCGTACAATCAACAAATTCAGCGTTTACGTAGGCAAGCATATCCTCAAACTTAACCGTGCACCAACCGTCTTCCACTGCCACGATCTCCAGCTGATCCCCGGCAACAAGCGCACCCACTTTTTCAGATTCGCTGTCGGGAAGGCTTCTGACATTAACTTCGGACTTTGCAGTGAGCATTCCGATAGTAGGCTGTCCTTCCGAACTCTGGATCATGGAAAGATAATCCGACTTTATATAAGCTTCTTTATCCTCGTATTTAATCTTTGTCCATCCATTAACAAGTTCCTCTATAACCTCGAACTTGTCTCCGGTCATAGCCTCTCCGACTCTCTCGGCATTGGCGCTGTCTGATGCTCTGATATTAACCCGGGTTGTTGCGGTAGCATAGATCACCACAGGTTCAGCAGGAACCTCAACCGTCTCTTCCTCTTCGATCTCGGGCTCGCCTTCATCCTCTTGCTGTGCTGCAGCGATGGTGGCATTCATTTCAGCGATTCTCTCGCCAACAGAGGTGCTGACTATATTATCCAGTTCCAAAAGATAATCAAGGATCTCCGGATGCTCCAACACTGTGTCGTTATATTCAACATTAACCTTGTTGTTAAGTTCCCTTACATCATCCTGCGCAGCTACTTCGGTGATATAGTTGTTCTCTTCATCGGTAAGTTCACCTTTGATGATGTGAAGATCTCCGTTTTCATCTGCACGAACATAAAAACCGTTGTATCCCGGCAGAGTGATATCAGGATATTTGTCAAATACAACATTGCAGTATGCATACGCGATATAGCTTCCCTCTTCGGGACCTGCCTGGCTATATACATTTTCTAAATAATAAGAAACATACTTTGACTGCTCATTGAGTTTGATAGCATCGCTTTCATCCAGATCATCACAGATTCCCGCAAGAGTATCCGTATCACCATTGGTGAGGCAATCATAATAGTCGTTCATCAAAGCAATAAGCTTCTCATCATCGTTTTCTTCAAGAGGAACTTCTCCGTTTTCAGCCATCTGTACAGCAGCCTCTGCCTGCTGAGCTTCAAGTCTTTCCTGCTCCTCTATCCTTTTTTGCTCCATAGCATTCTTATAATTCAGCGCTATTACAACGATGGCTGCAGTAATTATAAGGGCAAATCCGGGGAAGAAATACTTACTGTATTTAAGAATAAATTTTCCCACAATACCGGGAATAACTTTTATTTTACCAAATATATTTTTCATGACCTTAATTCCATTTTTTTATTTGTGATGCAGGATGCGGCCGACAGGAATCGAACCTGCATTAAAGGCGTCGGAGGCCTTCGTTCTATCCATTAGACTACGGCCGCAAATTGTTACAATTTTGTTACATCATCCTGCATATATTATCACATATGTTGATCAAACGCAAATAAAATAAATATAAAGAATTATACTGCCCTTATATTTTTATCGTTCCTGTCATAATAGTATAAATTGTAAGAAAGAAAGTCTGATGGAGACAATTCGCTGTCATTCACATATGCGATCATCCCTTTTAGTTCCGATACTTTATCCTGCCAATCCGCCTCACGAAAATCCACCATATCTTCGGGCAAAAGAATAAGTTCATGGACAGAGCTGGGAATGATAAAAATATTGCTTTCCTTTTCATTTGAAAAATCTTCTATTACTTTGGGATAGAGCATGCACGAAGATCCGTTAAAAGTTCGGTTGTTTGTAAGTATATATAGATTAGAACAAACCTCATCCATCATACCAAAGCCGTATCTTGAATACTCTATATCCGTTTCTTTAAACATGTTAGAATACGGAGGTCTGTTTATAAAATACGAATCAAATAATTCTTTCATGGTAACAATCTTAGCAGGATATCTTTTCATAGTGTTTTCCATTGCGATTTTAACCAGTTCATCCGTTTTGATTCCCCATTCTTTCAGATAAACGTCTTTTATCAGCACATGTCCATACCCCATTGAAGTATCATCCAGTTCAATGTAAAAAAGCACCGCCAGATCATTGAATGAAATATAAACAACATCTTTTAGCAGCACAGGATTCTTGTCTTTATTGCATAGTTTCATGCAAATTTTCGTTTTCACATTGTCGTACTCCAAAAGTTTTTCAAAATCATAATCCACCTTGGGGACAGACTCCCAATAGACTTTGATTATCTCATTCATAATATCCCCAAAACTTTTCCCCTCTTCATAATCGGCATAGTAGCTTTCCATATATATTATAGGTGATACATTTCCGTTCTTTGAATGTATGCTGACACTCCAGCGCTTTATACCGTTAATTTTCAAAATTTCCGCAGCTTCTACATAATACTCTGGTCCCAGTATATCCTGAGCCGCGCTTCTCACCTTCTCGGCAAATTCTTTTACAGACATAATTTCCTTTCCGGGTAATTACCCAATACATTAGTTAAAAAGAAAAAAAAGAGCAATCCCGTATAATACGAAATTGCTCTGTCAGTCTGTAAATCATCTAAAAGCTTATGCTCTTCCGAGATACTCACCTGTTCTGGTGTCGATCTTGATCACATCACCTTCGTTGATGAAGATGGGAACACGGATCTCTGCACCGGATTCAACAGTTGCGGGCTTGGTTACGTTAGTAGCCGTATCTCCGCGAAGTCCGGGCTCGGTCTCAGTGATCTTGAGTTCAACGAACATGGGAGGCTCTACAGAGAAGATCTGTCCGTTGTGAGAAAGCATGGTGCACTCCATGTTCTCAAGAACAAACTTCATAGAATCTCCGATCTCAGCCTCAGAGAGTTCGATCTGCTCATAAGACTCCATATCCATGAATACGAACATATCATCATTCTTATAGAGATACTGCATCTTCTTCTTTTCGATGGTAGCAAGAGTGAACTTCTGAACAGGGTTAAAGGTTAATTCTCTTACACCGCCGTTCTTAACGTCCTTCATCTTAACACGAACGAAAGCAGCTCCCTTTCCGGGTTTTACATGCAGGAACTCAAGTACCTGGAAAACCTTACTGTCATACTCAAAAGTAACTCCATTCCTGATATCACCAGCCGTAATTTCAGCCATTTTAAAATCCTCCTATGCGGTTTTTAGTCACAATACCTAGTTATATTATCAAAAATTTAAAACAAAATCAAGAGCCATTATATAGCCATCAAGTCCCTTTCCGTATATCTGCTTATCACATGCCGGCGCAGTGACGGAAATCTTACGGAAATCTTCTCTTGCAGTAATATCGGAAATATGTATCTCACATTTGGGGATAGTTGTCACCGAAGCCAATGCATCATGAATCGCATAGCTGTAATGTGTATAGGCTCCGGGATTAATAACAATACCTGCTGTACCGTCAAAATAGGCCTGTTGGATACGGTCTATGATGGCTCCCTCATGGTTTGATTGAAAGCATTCTACCGAAACTCCTCTTTCGTCAGCGGCATCCTCTATCTTTTTTACAAGAAAGTCATAATCTTCATTGCCATATATGTTTTTTTCTCTTATACCGAGAAAATTAAGGTTTGGTCCATTGATAACAAGTATCTTTTTCATATTTTCTCCCAATTTTGGTTTATTCATTTGCCTTCTGTTCATCAAGTTTAGAAAGGATTTCCTCCAGCACTTCCGCTTGTTCGCGCCCGTCTACTTCTATAACTATATCTGCACATCTCTCATAGATCGGATCCCTGGCGGTAAGCAACGTCCTGATCCTTTCCTGTGGATCCTCGCACCTTAAAAGAGGTCTAGTGGTATCATTCTTTAGTCTGTCATATATAGTCTCGGGCTTTGCCTTCAGATAGATAACCGTTCCGCACTTGCGTATCAACCCTTGGTTCTGTAATGCTATGGGAGTGCCTCCTCCCAGCGAATAAATCTTTCTGGAAGTATTCTTGCTTATCTCAGCTAAAAGCAAGGTCTCTTTATTTCTGAAATAATCTTCACCATATACATTAAATACTTCACTGATAGCCATGCCTTCACGACTTTCAATTATCTTGTCAGTATCATCCACGGGCATCTGAAGCTTATATGATAATCTGATCCCGATGGAGGTCTTACCGCTTCCCATAAAGCCGATAAGCATTATATTTTTGCCTTTTACTGCGGCCAATTTATGTTCCCTCCTTCATGACGACTCAGCACTAATTAAATGCAGCCAGCATTTTTGAATATACATCCTCAGATAGTTCATCTGTGACCTCTTTGCCCGTCCAGAGTTCATATGCTATCACGCCTTGATACAACAGCATCCGAAGACCGTTATAGGCATCTGCACCGGCTTTTCTGCACAGCTTCATAAACATGGTATCAAGCGGATTAAACACTATATCATAACCTGTGTGGATCATATCATAAAACTCTGATTCTTCAATAACAGCATGTTCCGTATGTGGGGACATACCAACACTGGTGGCCTGGATCGCAAGATATTTTTTACCTGCAGGAATATTCTTAAATGCGGAAATTTCCATAGGAATAACCAAAGGTTTCTCCGTATATTTATTTACTTCTTCCGCGATATTCTTTGCCTTATCAAGAGTACGATTAAGGATATAGATATGTGATGCCCCTGCATCTGCCAGCATCATAGCAACCGCTCTGGCTACTCCCCCTGCTCCAAGAAGTATTATTTCCTCGCCGGCTATGGAAACCCCGTCATACTTCATAGCCCTCAAAAGGCCGGGGATATCGGTATTGTAACCTTTGTATCCGCCATCCCACTTGACAAGAGTATTTACCGCTACTATTCTTTTTGCCAGTGGATCGATCTCTTTTA
>JAEEGL014090820.1_pt1 | contig 12122 bp, 24 predicted proteins | sample 9134231 | NCBI WGS metagenome assembly JAEEGL01 (sample SAMN16246548, study PRJNA631951) | gut metagenome | biome: gut microbiome; feature: rumen; material: fiber-attached | host: Bos | place: Iran: Karaj | collected 2018-10
ATATCATTATTACAGATTAACAAATAGTATTAACAATTTAAAAAGTAGTATTATGTTGAGAGTTAATTATCAAATCGTATTTGGCGAGGTGTTCGGAAAGAACACAGACGGAATAAAGTGGAAGGTGCAGTATCATCCTGCAAACTGCGACCTTGGTGCATTCATTTGCCATACAAAGAACGAGAAAGGCGAGAAAGTCTCTGTTTTGTGGACATTCTTGGATGATGCGCAGCACGTCAAGAATATTATGAAGAATAGCGACGACCACAAGTTGTTCGGTGACTCTGTAGACAAGGTTAAGTTGAACGTGTACTACAAACAGGCACGCGCCATAATCGAGGCATGTGCAAAGAGTGGATATAAAGTTGAGTGCTATTATAAAGAGCCTAAGATAAACAAGAAGTAGTTATGAACAAGAGAGACTTGCTGAAGCAGTTTCCATTCATCCTGAAGGGTGAGATGGACTACGAGCTTAATCATGTGCGCAAGGACTATAAGACCGAGCGCGGGTTTGTGAACCATCTGGCAAAACTGAACGAGGCAAACGAGGCCAAGTTCTCCATGCCGAACATTACCTCACTCAGAATAGAGGTCGAGTGGAAGAAATCTCGCTATTGGGGTAATTGTCCCCGTGCAGAGTGGTGGTGCTCATTCGCAGACGGCACGCACGACCACGGAAGTGAGTATGCGAGCGGTTGCGGTTACGACAAGTTGTCGCAAGTAGTCGCAGACTGCTTCAATAAGGTAGCGAAAGGTATGGCGTGGCGCAAGCGTAATAGCCGCAAGAAAGCACCTTATGGCATCGCTCATGTCGGTGCAGGTGCAGACAAGAACTGGCCGCCATATTTTGAGGGTGGCATCGGCTCTAACTGCTACCACAATATAGCTAAGTATCTCGGCGGCAAGATGGAGTGGGACGAGGGCAAGACTTGGGATAGATTCATATTTACTTTCAAGTAAATCTATAGCGAGCGGGGGCGATTCACTATCGCAGCCCGCCCGTTGCAAACAAACAAGTAGTATTAATCATTTAAAACAAGAGTATTATGGCAAGTAATGGAACTATCGCACACAGATTTGCGAACAAGGATTACAATTTCGAGAGAGGTCTGAAGGGTTCATCGACACACATCGACGGACGTAACTATTATTCTTACTCTACCGTATTCGGCCAGTGGGTAGACGAGAAGGTCTGCATCACGTACCAAGGTCACACATCGGTAACAAGTAGCAAGCATCAGCTCGGCAGATACTGCTTCCCGAAGGACGTTGTTGTCCTTCCTTACGACGACGGAGGTAGTTATTGCTATGGATGGCATGGTTGCGAGCTGCTTGGATGGGGCGAGGATTTTAAGCTCTATCACCGATGGAGACTCATGAACTATTGGATGAGCGAGATATACGAGGCTCTTGAGGCAATCAATGGCGGTAAGAAAAAGGATTTGGACGGACATGCCGCATACTTTATCGAGGAGTACTGGCCGTATATGGAAACGTTATGTTCGCTCTATAAGGACACGACTATCCCCAAGTACATCAAGATATGCGACAAGAAATACAAGAAGCTGGTTAAGGCTCTGAAGAACGGAGAGCGCGAGGTGAACACACTGGTTGACCTCGTATTCGGAGAGGGAACATGGCAGGCATACTACGACTACTGCGGACGCTATCGCAAGGCCGAGGACAACAAGAGCAAAATTCTGAGTCTGTGCAAACGCCTCGGTATCGCGAGTCCATACAACTCATGGTGTAGCGACAAATGGAAGGAAGACGGACTTACTGCCGACCAGATTCGCAAGCTGACCGCATCGCAGCGCAACGCAATTCATTTTGCCTCGCTGATGCGCAAGGAGTGGTACGACAAAGAAGAGGAGCACAAGGAGAAGCGCAACCAGAACTCCGACAACGCCTACCTGTGGATTACTGGATATGCCCCAGACATCGACAGCGCATGGAATCACGACTATAAGGCTGTAAGAGCATGCCGCAATATGTTCACTGGTCAGGAGTATATTCTGCCAGAGGGACACGTGTTCGGATTCTACTGGTGTAAGAAGGAGGTACGATTTAAGTACGACGAGTTCCGTAAGGCCGAGGACAAGGAGCAGTGGATTCGCGAGTTCTACGCCTTATGTGAGGAGGTGCAGGACAATACAGTAGCCATCAGCCTGCTTAAGGAAATCGGTGCTCATGTAAAGGAGAAGGAGCGCTCTTGGGGTGATGATGTATACGTCAATAATGACTACCTGCGTGAGAAACTGAATGATGCTGAATATGCCCTCTGTGTAAAGTTTATCGAGAAGCAGGATAAGCACTACGCAGACAAAGAGGCTCGCGAGCGTGCAGCACGTATCGAGATGGAAAGACGCAGAGAGGAAGAGCGCAAGGAGAAGGAGTTGCAGGAGCAATTGAAGAAGGAGCAGATAGAGGCTTGTCTTGATAAGGGTGCTGATGGTATGAGAGACCTGTGGAGACTACACTACACATCAATAGACGAGGCAAGGAACTATCTTCTTGCACGACCTAACGGGGAAGACTTCTTCTTCGGTGGTAATGTCCTGATGCGCTTCTCGATGAACAAGGAAGTGATTGAGACCTCGAAGAACATCCGCATCACTATCCCCACGTGCAAGGCAATGTGGAAGCTGGTCAGCAAGTGGCACAATAATCCCGAATCGTTCAAGCCGATGACTATCAAGACTCTGAGTGGAACATACACCATCAGCAGCTACGAGGACGATATTCTCACTGCTGGCTGTCATGACATCGCCTATGCTGAGATGGAGAGAATGTACAACGAGATTGTAGAACTTGAAAAGAGCGCAGCATGAGCAAGCCGTTATTCATAGAGCAAACTGCATCCGAGAGAGTAGAAATACTCTTTCGGAAAAGCAGAACGCAGTGGCTGACTCAAGACGAACTCAGAGAACTTATAAAGATTAGAGATGCAAAAGAAGATATTTTTGCATCCGACTTTGCTGCTAAAATCATACAAACAAACAAAGAAAAGTTAAACGGAACAAAACATTGGTAATTATGGCACAGGATTATGTAAAACGTTTCGTCACCAAGGACGGAAACACAAGAATCAATATACTCAGAGAAGAGTATGCTGACAACCCGCGTTACAACACGGACGAGCCTTTCCACTGCGAGGACTGGTCACGAGATTATACAATAATGACCAAGGAAGAACGCGAGTGTCATTCGAGTTCAGCTCGCAATCTGATAGAGTACTTCCTCAATAGCTACGGCAACGTCAAGGAAATGATAAAGGTGCTCAGAGAGAACGCCGCCGCTGATACCCACAGAGACGGAGACGGCAGTCTGGTCTACGATGCTTCCCGCCACGAATGGGTACTCCGCTCTTGGATTGGAGGCTGGACGGACTCTGCGGGAGTAAGGCACGGAGATGACTGGTACGAGGATGTGTCTTTCGCGCTCAAGCTGAAGAATATCACGGCATACGACCTCGCCTCATACCTGTCGGAAGATATGATTGCAGAGTTCTGCGACGCGAAGTTCTTTACCGACGGAATCAAGATTGGCTCGTATAGCTTTGGATACCAAGGAACTATCTCGTTCGACGATTCATTCAGCATAGACTCCGAGGGTATCTGCTGGCTTGAGAAGGATGAGTTCTTGAAGTACAGCGGATGCAAGGAGGAATACTGGCAGTCGAAAAGCCTGACCGAGATTGAGTGGCTTATAAGTGAGCTTGAGGCTTGGGGCGATGGAGACGTGTACGGATTCGTGGCCGAGGAAAAGATTCTCTCCCATATTCACAAGGAGTACACCAACGTGGAGCGCGATAACGAGGACTACGAGAAAGAGGAGTGGGAAGAGACTGATTCCTGCTGGGGGTTCTATGGTAATATATGGAAAGAGAAGAATCTGAACTGGATTCTGGAAGAGGCTGGATTTAAGAGAGAAGAACTTGAAGAAGTTGATTAATTACAAATTAAACGAAGAGAACTATGATTTACATTTTACAGAAAACAGATAACGGACAGAAGTATCACAGATATTTCAAGAGCGAGAGTAACGCACTCATGGCTATGGAGGAAGAGCGTAAAAAGATTCTTAGCCGAGGAGTCCTTAAGGAAAAATATTCTACAAAAGAAAGAAAAGAGTTCTATAGAATAATCGAAAGTTCTCTTGGTACAGTAGTCACATACACGCTTTCCATCATAAGCCAGCCATTAGAGGACGAATAATGAAAGGAGACCACATACATAACTCTTGTTTAAATTAATACTACTTTCGGGCGCGTGGCGTGCTGCTGCGTGCCCACTTTTCAAGAAACAACTTTAAAACGATATACGATATGAACGATTATCAGATTTGGGGGTTCACCTACCTCAACTTCGGGAGTAAGGACATTAACGCTATCACAGGTGACAAGGAAGAGGCTGATGTCGAGTTTAATATCCCCTGCTTCGATGGGGTTGCATACTTCGAGGCACAGGGCAAGTACTATGTTGCCCGCTATCCCAAGTACGACGAGCTGACCGATGAGCAGCGCACAAGAATCAAGCAGTACGGAGGATATGAGCCAGAGAGAGGAGAGTACGGAGTCATTATGGGTGCACTTGGAGAGATTAAAAGGGTTTCTGCTAAAGACTACTACCTCGTCGTAGCTGCGCACCCTGTAACTGTTATGGACGAGGACAATCTCGGATAGTATCAACATTCAAATAACAATGATTATGAAAAGAATTATCAGCTGGTTCACAATTGTAGGAATCACTATCGTAACGTGCGCCGCCTTTGTCTTTCTATTTATTGGGGCATGGTGGGTGACTTGGATTATCATTTGCTTCTTAATCATGTGCTACGTCCTTAAAAGTGAGCTATAGGGTGTAATACGCACACGCATGCTATAATAATTAATATAATATAATTAATAATAAATATACTATTATGAAACAGAAAATTCAAAGTTTACTGAGCGACCTGTGCACTGTAGCACAACTTCGCCTAGAGAGTAATGACAAAGAGTTCACGGCTATCGTTCTTACTGCCTACAACAGATACCAAGAGGACGAGCGAGACGGGGTTGACTATCTTTTCGACATCAACAACAAGGAGGATGTCAAGTGCTGCCTCGACGGAGGATTGTCTGTGCAAGATTTGGCGGTGGCATACTTTGATTATGAAGCACGCAACTTTACTCCGTACTTCTTCTTTGGAGTTAATCACCCGAAGCCCAAATTCTTTATGGACGAGGATAAACTCAGAAAGTTCTTGCAGGGCGTATTGCCAGAGGTTGTCCGCCACATGTTCTGCCTTCCCGACGTAGAGGGGTACACGGCATTGTACGAGGCTCTTATCTCTGATTATATGTTTGACAACGAAATGGTATAGATTATGAAAACTTACAAACACAATCAGATTCACTTCTCGCAAATCAGCGAGATTCTTATGCAGGCAGCACTCGGTGTGTCTGCGGTGTGCGGATTCAAGTACGTAACATCAGATATGATTTGTTCCTTGTCTGACCTTAACGACAAGTCATGGGTAGGTCATAAAGAGCCTTACTATATTGCTATTAGAGAGCAGGGTACTGAGAGCGGTTGCAAGGAACACTGTATTGAACGCTGTAAGATGCTTGGCTACCCTCTTGTCATCGCAAAGATTGAGGCTGATAAGGTGTGCGACTACAATATGACAATCATGTTCACGCATGGTTTGATGGATAGGGACAACGACTATATGGAGCAGGAATTTAATTCGCTTTAACTATGGCAATGAATAAAGTATATATTGTCTTTAAAAGAGAAAAACTTCCACATAACGAATGGAGAGATGAAGTCGTTAGTGTACACATGAACAAGCTCACTGCGGCTTCTATTTGCAACGACAATGTTATGTTCTGGTTTTGCGAGTATGAACTTAAATATTAAAACATTAGAAATATGACACCGCAGGAGAATATCAGATGGTATTGGGATGACCTTTCTTCAGAAGAAAAGGTCACAATGCTTAAGGAGCTGCACGGTAGCATGACAAGTAAAGAAAAAGACAAGTTCAACAAACTAATAAACAACAACTAAAAAACATTACAATTATGAGCATCAAAATTATCGAGAACGACTACGTTCAGCCAAAAGAAGTGAGAGAGAATGTCGTACAGACATTGTGTAACATTATTTTGGAGGACTATCTTGACAGAGTGTCATCCTCAATCACAATCTACGTCAAGAGTGCTGAGTTGTATATCGGAACACACAAGCGGTATGAATTCGACAAAGACACAGCCGCACCGTTCGTTATCACTCGCTCGACCCTCAATCAGAATTATACCTATATCCGAGTCCACTCCTGTGAGATGGATGAGGCGTTTAAGGTTATTCAGGATGCAGGTTATCACATCTATCTTGAACGCGACAAGAAGACAAAGAGTTCTCACTACCGCTTTTCAAAGAAGCCTGTGCTTGACGGCGTGGTTGCAAAGAACCTTGAGTTTGACGTATTCATTGATTAGTATAACTTCTAAAAGAAAGGGCTTGTATGGAGATTTTTATTTTCCTCGGACTTATTGGTTGGGTGCTTTCGGGCGGTTTCCTTAAGGGTGGTGGCAGACGTTTATAATCTGCCACTGCCGCGAATTTAATTAACAAAAGTATTAATTTAAAAAGAAGTATTATGAAAAATTATTTAGTATCAGTTGACATCACAATGTCAAAGACAGTATCAGTCCTCGCCTGTAGCGAAGAGGACGCCATCAAGATTGCAGATAAAATGATTAGTGACAACCCATACGGATACACCAATGGGTTCAGCCACTACGTTACTCACGAAGTTGTAGGAGCAGAGGAGGAGGAGTATTAAATATAGTTAAAGATTTGTGTATTCCAAATATTCTTTGTATCTTTGCATCGTGGATAGACAGGAGTAGCTACCTGTTGACAAAGGGTAAACCTATCGCCCTTTCCACTTTGCAATTGATAGGTGTTTTTAAAGTATAGGTAACATTATGGAAGAAGTATGGAAAGCCGTAGTTGGCTACGAAGGTTTGTATCAAGTATCAAATCTTGGTAATGTAAGAAGTCTTGGACACGACGCATGGCACAAAGGAAGAACATTAAAGCAGGTATTTGATGGTAAAGGAAACTATCTGTTTGTTGGACTGCACAAAGACGGAAAAACAAAACAGAGAAATGTTCACAGATTGGTTGCAGAAGCATTTATACCAAACCCTACCAAACTACCATGCGTAAATCATATAAACGAGGTTAAAACCGATAATCGAGCAGAGAACCTTGAGTGGTGTACCATAGAATACAATTCAAACTATGGAAGCGCCAAGAAGAATATGATTGAAAGTAGGCGAAAGAACAACGACCAAGAAGAAATAAACAAAAAGATTAAGGAATCAAAGAAAAGAAACGGCTCATTCTCTTGCGAAAAACCTGTTGCACAATACACTACCGACGGAACTCTTGTGGCAACATACGAATCCGCTACAGATGCAGAGCGAAAGACTGGTATATCGAGAGGCGGTATTCAAAGATGCTGCATCGGTAAATACTCGCAAGCAAAAGGATTTATCTGGAGATATATAGAATAGTATTAACAAACAAAACATTATGTGTAAAGTATTCTTATATTCACGCGTGTCAACTTCTCAGCAAACGTTGGCACAGCAAGAGCGTACTGCTTACGAATGGCTAAACGCTCACCACATGAAAGTTGATGAAGTGGTCTCAGACGAAGGTATATCTGGCGGTGTAAGCTATACAGACAGAAAGCTGGGTAAGGAACTCCTGCCGATGACGGTTGAAGGCGATATGATAATCGTATCAGAAATCAGCCGTCTCGGACGTTCCATGTTTGACTTGAGTAAACTTATCCACACAGAACTCAAACCGCGCAAACTGAGGCTCGTAGTGGTTTCTATGGGCATTGATTTGAACTGCGCAAAGATGACTGCGATTGATGAGCTAATACTTAATAACTTTTCATTTGCAGCACAGCTGGAGAAACAGCTAATCAGCGAACGAACATTAAGCGCTCTGGCTGTTAAGAAAGCACAGGGAGTAAAGCTGGGGGCTGCGTCACCTATTTATCAAGAACGTTATAAACTTAAATCATCAGAAGAAAGAGTTATGGAGCATCGTAAAAAAGGCGTCACCAAGAACGCCCGTTTCCTTCAGAAGAAGGACACAGTTGCCTTCCTTAAGGTGTTATCAAAGGTATTCCCCGACGCCTGTGTCGGAGAGCCTGCAAACTGGCAGTGGAATCTCATCAACACTAAGGAGTCAAGCAGGGAGAAGATTATCGAGGTCATGAATACCTTCAAGGAAATCGACCCAACCCTGTTTCCTAAGTGGAATCTCTCTGGCGACGAGGCCATGAGCACAAAGACTCAAGTCAAGATGGCTAACCAGATTACGACATTACGTCGCAGCATATTAAGAAACGAAACAATTAATAACACTTTTAATCAGTAAGAATTATGAACAAGAATAGAAGAAAGGCTATTGCCGACATCGTGACAAAAGTAGAAGAAATCGTAGCTAACGCTAAAGAAAAGCTGGAAGAGCTACAGAGTGACATTGAGAGCATCCGCGACGAGGAATCTGATTGCTACGAAAATCTCCCCGAAGGCATAATGTACAGCGAACGTGGCGAGGCTATGGAGCAGGCTGTCGATAACCTTGACAACGCAGCATCTTCTATCGAAGAGCTAATTGATGCTCTCGACTGTGAAGAATTGATTGAGTATCTTAACGACGCAGCAGAATAAGTTATGAAGACAAGGACTATCATAGAGGAGTTCAGCCATGAGGATTTGGTTGACCTCCTTTGCACTGCCACATACGGCAGCGAGTATTTCGCATGTAGAATCCCGAAGGGAAACTATAAGGGCACAGACCTAGAGAACGAGAACGACTGTACCGAGGACAAATGGGCGAAAGTTCTGCTTGCAGGAAAGACGCTCTACGTTTACGATTATTATGCCGAGGACGAGACAGATTTCTTCGGCAACCTGCCTCATAAGTGGAAAGAGGACGAGCAGGCTATGCGCTACACCATTACTCTTGAGGACATTAAGAAGGGCGCACAGCAGGTTCTCGACTCTAAAAACAACTACGACAAGAAGTGTATGCAGGACTGGATGGCGGGCGAAGGCGATATGGACTTGTGCGAGGCCGAGAATCTGCTCCAGCTGTTCGTATTTGGAGAAGCAATTTACGGTTAACTATAGTATTAATTTCTAACAATAAACAATTATGGAAACAAAGAAATGTAAGTGCTGTGGAAGAGAACTTCCAGTAAGTGAGTTTTTTACAAATACTCTGGGTGTAAGCTCAGTATGTGTCGAGTGCGTGAAAGAGAAAAAGCGCAAGAAGCGTGAGGAGACCAAGATGCTTAAAGAGCAGGCCGCTAACGCAGACAGCGCCAGACTCCTGCGCCTTGCGGACTTTACCCCACGGGAGCTTATGAAGCGCCTGTACGACCTTGGCTACAGAGGTCAACTGAAGTACGTCAAGACAGAGATTGTAGACATTTCCAAACTTTAAAACAATACGATTATGGCAAACGATTATCAATTCAATCCAGAAGAGTTTGCTTCACAGAAGAAACTCATTCGTGAACATCTGTTGAAGGGTAAGCACATTACCCAGCTTGACGCACTGAGGCAGTATGGATGCCTGCGCCTATCAGCTATCATTTTTGACCTGCGTGCCGAGGGATTACCTATCGTCACGGAGAAGATACAGGTCGCCCCGAAGAAACGCGTTGGGGACTACTTTATAAAGCCAGAGGACTTAACTCCAGACGGCGTTCAGATGAAGGCAATGTAAATTCACTATCGACAAGGCGCTATGAGTAAAGTTATATGCCAGAACTTCAGAAAAGACGAGATTGGTTGCTGGTGCGCAATGGGGCAAAAATGCTACCCTAACGGCGACAATACTGATTGTAGACGTTACGGCTGTCCCATACGCTTTAATGTTAAAGTATCATAAAGTATTATGGAAATATTTGCAATATTCAAATATACTTCTTATCTTTGCAGCGTAATCGTGGTAGCGCCGATTGCAAGGATTTTATGAGTTGACTGAGCGGTAGCCATTCCGCCCTCAATTATACCACTAAAGGGAGATTTCCTGCGACCCAGCGCTACAATACGGTTGCAGGATTTTTCTATTTAGTGGTTTTATATTATGCAGTTACGACGAAAGATAATGAACGACATTACAGGTCAGCCGAGGAAACAAAAAGCCTTGGCTATGGCTCTGTATATAAAGAAGTCTGTAGGGCGTAACTCTATAGTAAAGAACTACTCAACCAACAAGCTAAGAAAAATCACAGGATTATCAGCAGTAACAATCAATAAGTACGTTTCAGAACTAAAAGAAATGGGGCTTATTAGTTTCTGCGGAAAAAACAATGAACATCTGGTGTTTAACAAGATTGCATCTCACACGGCCAACAGAAACATTTCTGTCGATTGTTTTTGCTTTGATTCAGTACGAGATGTTTATATGTCTATACGTTCATTCTTGGCACTTATCATACAGTCTCGGAAAGACTTTATTAGACGCACGATTCAAATTGCAACCAATCCTCAAAAGGGACAGAATTGTAAGGCTGCAAAAAAAACTCTGAAACGTCTCGTCAAGCAGGGTGTTATCCGTGATGCGTATGCAAAGTACAAAGAATACGGATTGTCTTATGAAAAAATTGCGACTGAACTGGGAAATTGCGTAAAAACAGCCTTCTCAACTATTCAGTATGCAATCCGTAAAGGATGGGTGACAAAACAACTCAATGTAGAGCAAATCTATGCTCCTAAAGTATGTTTTCGTTCAATAGAAGGATATTCTTTCTGTACAAAGAATAATCTATATCGCGTACACGCTAATACGTATTGTATAAGCGCAGTCGCCGCATCAATGCTTGGTATAATTAGTTTGTAAAAAGTGAAATATGTAAATGACGTTCTACGGAGAAAATATAGGAGAGACAGCAACACTTCTTCAAATAGAAGTATATGTGTCAGAAAAAGGTCTTTTCTGTGACCCTAAATCTTGCTTTGAATATTGGGAGGCAAAGCATTGGAAAACAGGAAAAGGGTTGCCTGTAAAGACACTAGAGGGCGCTATAAATGCATATAACGGAGTTGTCGTTGATAAAACTGTAAAAAAGGAAGGTAGGGTCGTCGCGGAGAAAAAGAAACAAAAATGTGCAGCTAATAGCAAATGGAATAAGAACTATATTCCGTATTCAAAGCAATTAAGAGACCCACGATGGATAGCGTATAGGGATTTTATACTTACGATTCGTGGTCATCGTTGCGAAGTGTGTGGAGCTACAAATGATTTACAGGTACATCACCTTTTATATAGAAAAAATTTTCTTGCGTGGGAATATTCCTGTAAGGACGTGGTTGTGTTATGTAAGAAGTGCCACTCAAAAGAACATAATATAGAATAAATATATGAAGTACGTAAAAGTAGGAGAAAAAGTTAATTATGACGGTGTCACACTGTTGTGTTGCGGCTCAGAAGGAAATAAGCCAAAGTGTAACGGCTGTTTCTTTTCGGATACGTTCCGAAATTTGGCTGGACTCATAAAAATGTCTTGTTGCACACATGGATTTGCCTGCACCGCAGCGGGTAGAAAAGATAGACATCACGTAATATTCATAAAACTATAAATATGGCAGAAAAAATTATCCCAACCAAACTTGAGAACGTATTCAACACGTCTGGAAAGAAATTCTCATTCGACGTAAATACGCCTCAGTTCATAAAAGAAGCATGTGAGAATAGCGAAAAAGGTATGTATGCAATCTGTTGGAACATATTCCAGCAGCTTCTTGCCAAGGTCGCCGAACGAGCAACAGAGCTTAACGACCCTGTTCTAAACGCTCTCATGATTAGACTGAATCTGTACGAGTTGCCAAACAACGAAAGATACAAAATACTCAAGATGTTAGAAAAAGAATACAATAACAATAAAGCAGAATAGTTATGGAAGAGGTATTATTTAGATTTTTTATTGTGTGGCTTATGCTGCATATAATACTTTTCTTTATTGAAAGGTATAGATATAAGCATAGTAATTGGTCTTGGTACGGATTTAAGAATGATGGTATGCTTGAA
>JAEEGL015551906.1_pt1 | contig 12122 bp, 9 predicted proteins | sample 9134231 | NCBI WGS metagenome assembly JAEEGL01 (sample SAMN16246548, study PRJNA631951) | gut metagenome | biome: gut microbiome; feature: rumen; material: fiber-attached | host: Bos | place: Iran: Karaj | collected 2018-10
AGTGGGTAAACCCGCAGCCTGGACAGTGGATGATGCTGCTGCTCCCCCGCCGGTTCAGAAACAGGATGCTCTGCTCGCCGCGCCGGAAGTTCTCTTCCAACTCCCGCCGCAGGAGGGCGCTGAAGCTGCCCCCGTTTCCGTTTTTCAGCTCTTCCTTCATGTCGGCGATCAGGACCCTGGGAAGAGGGCGGGCATTGAAGCGCCCCCGAAGCCGAAAAAGATGATACACGCCCCGCCGGGCCTCGTACATGCTCTCCACCGAGGGCGTGGCGCTGCCCAGCAGCAGCAGAGCGTTCTGTTCCACACAGCGGAACTTGGCAACCTCCCTGGCGTGATACCGGGGCGCGTTTTCCGACTGATAGCTGCTCTCCTGCTCCTCGTCCAGAACGATCAGACCGATGTTCCGGAGAGGCGCGAATACGGCGCTGCGGGTGCCCACCACCACATCAGCCAGCCCATCGCGGATGCGCTTCCATTCGTCATAACGCTGGGTAACGGTGAGGGAACTGTGGAGGACTGCCACCCGATCGCCGAAATGGCCGTAAAAGACGGAAACCAGCTGGGGCGTCAGAGCGATTTCCGGCACCAGGACCAGCGCCTGCCGCCCCCGGTCCAGCACCTGCCGGATGAGCCGGATATACACCGCGGTCTTTCCGCTGCCGGTAACTCCGTACAGCAGGGCGGCACAGGCTTTTCCGCCGTTCAGAAGCCCGGACAGGCCCTGGAAAGCGGATTGCTGCTCTTCGTTCAGCTGAAGGATCCGGGGCTTGTCATCCTGCCGGAACTCCGGCCTCCGGAACACCTCCTGCTGCCGGAAGGTGACGAGGCCTGCCTTTTCCAGCGCCCGCAGGCTGCCCGTTCCGGCACCGGTGAAGTACAAAAGCTCCTTTACACCGGTCTCTCCGAATTCCGCCAGAAGACGAAGAAGCTCCGCCTGCTGCGGCGCCCTTCGTCTTTTCCGCTCCGCCAGGTCCAGGGCCTCCTCGGAGGATACCGCCAACTGCGCCAGCGTCGCCGTCTTGTCGCTGACCGTTTTCCGGAGAGAAGCGCTCATCCGCAGGACACCGGCTTCGGAAAGCCGCTCCGCCGCGGACATCGCCCTGGTGCCCATCACCTCCCGCAGCGCGCTGAACTCGGCGCTGCCGCCGGCGGAGAAGAGGTAATCCAGAAGCTCGGCGGAATCCGCGTCGGTCCCTGCGGCGGCATAGGCCCCCTCCCGGTCAGAGGGATTCAGCAGACTGCATCGTTCCCCCCCGCCGTGCCAGATCCCTGCGGGCAGCATGGCCTTAACGGCATCATAGTAGGTGCAGAAAAAGCGGTGCTTCATCCAGGATGCCAGCCGCAGACTGCCCGCATCCAGGATGGGTTCTTCGTCCAGCCAGAGATCGATGGGCTTCAGCCTGGGATACTCGCTCTTTTCCGCAAGGGCAAAGACCACGCCCTCCTGCCGGCGATTTCCCCGGGCAAAGGGCACGCTGACCCGTTTGCCCACGGAGGCCGCCGCTTCCAGGCCGGAGGGCACCAGATAATCGTAGAGCTTATCCATCTGGAAGACCGCTCCGGCAAGAGCGACCCGGGCGATCATGGATTATGCTTCCTCTTTTTGCGCGGGAACCGCCGTATAATCTCCCTCGGCCAACTCTTCGATGGCGATGGAAACGGGTTTTTTGTCCAGGTGTTCTTCGTTCTTTTCGGCTTCCTCCGAGATCTCCCGGGAACGTCTGGCAATCACATTCACCAGCAGATAGCGGCTGTCGATGCGGTCGAGCAGCGTCGACATGGAAGGATACAGCATCATAAGGTCTTGTCCTCCTTCAAGAAATGGAGCCTTTCGGCTGTCCGGCATTTTTCAGCGGTCATAATGGCGGCAGCCTCCGCCGCCGCAGTATCCAGATCATCGTTGATGATGATGTAATCGTAATCCGGGGCATGGACGCACTCTCTCCTGCCGGTCTCCAGCCGCCCCCGGATGGTCTCCTCCGTTTCGGTCTTCCGGCCCCGGAGACGGCGTTCCAGCTCGGCAAAGGTGGGAGGATAGACAAAAATAGTCACCGCCTCCGGCCGCAGCCTTTTGACGGAATACATCCCGTGCGTCTCCACGTCCAGCAGAACGTCGTACCCTTCCCGCAGCTTCTCGTCCACGGGTCCGGCAGGGGTGCCGTAGTAGTTGCCGTTGTATTCCGCCCACTCCAGCATCCGGCCGCTTTCTATCCTGTCCAGAAACTCTTCCCGTGATACAAACCAGTACTCCCGCCCGTCGGTCTCATAGCTTCGCCTGGGCCGGGTCGTGGCGGAAACGGAAAAGTAGATCTTCTTACCGGCAGCCAGCAGCTTTTCCACGATGCTGCCCTTCCCGACACCGGAGGGACCGGAGATCACAAACAGCTTCCCCGTCATTCGTCCTCTTCCTCCATTTCCGGCGGAATGGGTGCGTCCGACACGCCGATAATCCGGTTGGATACGGTCTCCGGCTGGATCGCGGACAGGATGACATGCCCGCTGTCCGCAATGATGACGGCCCGGGTCCTGCGCCCGTAGGTGGCGTCGATGAGGCTGCCGCCGTCCCGGGCGTCCTGGATCATGCGCTTGATGGGAGCGGACTCCGGACTGACGATGGCCACCACCCGTCCGGCAGAGACCATGTTGCCGTAACCGATGTTGATCAGCTTCATAGAACCCCCTCCGCCTATTCGATATTCTGCGCCTGCTCCCGGATCTTTTCGATGCAGGACTTCATATCCAGAACGGTTTTGGTGATCTCCAGGTCCTGGCACTTGGAGCCGATGGTGTTGACCTCCCGGTTCAGCTCCTGAAGCAGGAAGTCCAGCTTCCGGCCCAGGGCACCGCCGGTATCCAGAAGCTCCAGAAACTGGCGGATATGACTGTCCAGCCGCACCAGCTCCTCGTCCACGGCCACCTTGTCCGCGTAAAGGGCCGCCTCCGTCAGGATGCGGCTTTCCTCCACATTGCTGGCCTCCAGCAGCTCCCGCAGCTTCGCAAGAAGCCGCTCGTGATACTCCTTCACCGTCTCCGGGGAACGGGCCGCCACGGCAAGCCTGCTCTCTTCCAGCTCCCGCAGCTTCCCGCGAATATCCTCCGCCAGCCGCCCGCCTTCCCTGGAACGCATGGCGCAGAAGACATCCAGCGCCTCTCCCGCCGTGCGCAGCAGATCCGCCGTAAAGGTCTCCGTATCCACCGGCTGTTTTTCAATGATGAAAACATCGGGGAGGCGGCTGAAGGCGGTGGTACCGGCATCGTCCGGAAGGCCGAACTGCTCCCGCATTTCCCGGAAGGCGCCCATGTAGGCCTTCAGCACCGGTTCGTTCAGCCGGACCAGAACGCTGTCGTCCTGGCTGGCGTCGATATTGACAAATACATCCACCTTGCCCCGCACCAGCCGCTGCTGAAGAAGGTTTTTCAGCGGCTCCTCCGCAAAGGAATAGAGCCTGGGAAGCCGGACCGAAATATCCAGGAAACGGTTGTTGACACTCTTCATCTCTACGGTGACGGTCAGCTTTCCGCTGGTTCCGGAAGCAGTCCCGTAGCCGGTCATGCTGTTGATCATAGCTTATGCTTCCTCGTTTTCTTCGATGTGTCCGCCGATATCGATGATGGTGAATTCCAGGGGCCGGTCCCGCCGGACAAAGCGGTTGACCGCCGCCGCCGCCGCACAGCCCGCCAGCAGCCCTCCCAGCCCGGAAAAGGCCTGCACCCGCTCGCTGCCGCCGAGGCCGTAGCCCAGCAGGCAGCCCAGGAGCAGCGTTCCCAGGGGAAGAAGATAGACGAGGGCGGCAGCCTTCATCAGCTTTCCGGTGCCCGTTTCCACCGTCACCAGATCGCCGGGACCGGCGCCCAGAGGATTTTTCGCCTGCACCGTGATGCTGCGCTTCGAGCCGCAGATGCCGGAGCAGTCGGAGCAGTCATGCCCGCAGGCGGACTTCTGATAGACCCGGATCAGGGCGTCGCCGCTGCCAGTCAGGGTTTCCACAATGGCAGACTGGGTCATGGCGCTTCCTCCGTTTCCTCCGCCGTTTCCTCGGGCTCCTCGGGTTCCGGCTCCGGCTCATAGACCTCCAGGGAAACCACCACATTATAGCTGTCGCCGATGATGCCCACCTCCCGATATCCCGGGATGGAAACGGTGGTGGGAACGCTGTAGCGCCCGACCGCGTTTCCGATATCGGTCAGGTCCCCTATGATGAAGATATTGTCGCCTGTAATGAGGTCGATGATCTCCTGTGGGCCGCGGATCACGACCTCCTTGTACTGGGTGATCGGCTTTGCCACATACCCCTCGGAGACGTTCGCAAAGCTGATGTTGGTGGTAATGACTCGCTTGGTGGAAAGGCCCTTGATGGATACCGTGACCACGGCCTCCTTCTCCCCGGAGAGGTTGTTCACACTGTTGGGCAGAATGATGGAGAAGGTGTCCGTCACGCTCTGGGTAAAGGAGGCCAGGTCGATGGTGCCCAGCAGGATCTGATTCACGCCGTTCAGCATCTCCGCGTCGCCGGAGAGGGTAATGGTGGGAGGCTCGATCTTCACCACGGCATCGTTCTCTGTAGCGCCGCCGCCCTCCAGGAGCTTGACGCTGAGTCCCACGTCCTTCACCATGACGACGGGAATGGTGTACTGCACCTCCTCCACGGAGGTGCTGATGTCCTGGCTCTCCACCGGCTGACCGTCGCTGTCCACCAGGGTGAAGTCCACCGTTCCGCTGACCGTGCGGCTCAGGTTTTCCCGGTCTATGACCACCCGGGCACAGGATATCCGGGAAACCAGATGCTCGGGACCGCTGACCGAAACGGTTTCCGGGGAATAGAGGATGGGCTCCAGCATGTACCCGTCCGCCACGGTCCCGTCGAAAACGCCCCGGACCTCCACGGAGGGGACCGTGACCATATTGTCGATGTTGACTCTCACGGATTCCGGGCTTTTCCGCATGACAATGACATTATCCTCGTCGATCCCGTCGTATGTCACGGTATAGATTTTTTCATAATCACCGCTGCTGCGGATATCCCGCAGATCGACGCTGACGTGAACCGTGTCCTTGGTGAGCTGGGGCACCAGGCTGCGTTTGACCAGCAGGGTGAGGGTGACATCCTGCATATCCTTATCCGTCACCAGAAGATTCCGGTCCTGCAGGATATCCTCGCCGCCGAGATAGGTCACCTCCAGCCCCGTCAGGGTCACCGTCTGGGTGGTGTTCTCGTAGCTCACCACGTACATCCAAAGGAGGATGGAGGCGATCACGGCGATGACGATATAAAAGGTTTTGCTTTTAATGATCTTGTCGATTGTCGCCATGATTCCTGCCCTTCGTGAACACATTCTGCGCCAGGCTCCGCAGCCGGGGCTGCTTCTCCTCCCGGTCCTGCAGCAGTTCGTTCTTCAATATTCGCTCAAAGGTCTCCCCGGTGAGGTGCCGCTTCAGAATGCCCTCCACCGCAACGCTGATAGAGCCGCTCTCCTCGCTGACCACCACCACCACGGCGTCGGAGGCTTCGCTCATGCCGATGCCGGCCCGGTGCCGCATGCCAAGCTCCCGGCTGAGATGGGTCTGGGTGGTGAGGGGAAGCATGCAGCTGGCGGCCTCGATGCGGCCGCCGCGAATGATCACGGCGCCGTCGTGTAGCGGCGTATTGGGGAAAAAGATGTTTTTCAGTAGCTCCGCCTTCACATCGGCATGAATCATCGTGCCCGTCTTGACCGGTTCCTCCAGGGTATTGTCCCGCTCGAAAACGATGAGGGCGCCGGTTTTGCTGTCCGCCAGGTCCCGACAGGCCAGCACCACCTGGGAGATGGCCTCCTCCACTTCCCTGGGGCTGTTCCGTCCGGAAATGTACTTTGTGATGCCGCCGACCTTTTCCAGCAGCGAGCGGATCTCCGGCTGGAAAATCACCAGCAGCGCCAGGATGCCCAGCTCAAAGGTCCTGCCGAAGACATAGTTGACCACATACAGGTCCAGCGCCTTTGCCAGAAGCATTACCAGCACCAGCAGGAGAATACCGCGCATGACCCTGCCGGAGCCGGTCCGCGCCAAAAAATACAGGACCTTATAGAAGATGAATGCCATGATCGCGATGTCGATGATGTCATTCAAACGAATCGTCCTGACAATATCGAGAAAGCTGTTGATTAAGGCCATTGGGCTTCCTCCGTCCGAAATGCCTGTTGTTTTGCGCCGGCGCCTTATAAGCTACCCTATATTATATCTTATCCGGCAGGCATTGACAAGCGGAATCTTCTGTTCACTTCAAGTTTTCCGGACAATTCTGCGCGCCCGCTATCGCAGGCGCGCAGGTGGGTCGTTCAGGTGAATTCCGCCAGAAGCTTTGCCGCCTGGGCCCTGGTCAGCGAGCCCCGGGGATCCAGAACCCCCTCATGCCCGTTCATGACCCCCATGAACGCCAGCTCCGCGACATAGCCCTCGGCCCAGCCGGGGATCTCCGAAGCATCCTGAAAGCTCAGGTCCGCCCGCATCCGGCCTGCCGGCATGGTCCTGCCCAGAAGGACGGCAGCCTGGGCCCGGGTGATAGGATCCCCGGGAAGGAAGCAGAGGCCCCGATCGGTCTCGGAACCCTGGATCAGCCCCCTGGCAGACGCCGCCATGACGCTGTCCAAGGCCCAGCCGGGGATCTCCGAAGCATCGGCAAAGGGGACCGCGTTCTCGGTTTCGGTCTCCTCCAGCTTCAGCCAGCGGCAGAGCATGACCGCGAATTCCGCCCGGGTCATGGGCGTATTGGGATCATAACAGAGGACCCCTTCCGGGTCTTCCCGTCCGTTCACGATGCCGATCCCATAGAGGTAGCTCACATAGTCCTTCGCCCAATGACCGCCCATGTCGGCAAAGGGAGCCTCCGCTGCGGTGCCCGCGAAGAGGGAGGCGGAATGGTAGTTTCCGCTGTGATCGGCGGCCTTCAGGAGGACATGATGGGCCCCCACCGTCACCGGCAGCTCCGCCGTGAGCCGCCCGGTTTCCGGATCGTAATGAAAGGCCAGGGCTTCTCCGTCTGCCGTCAGGGAGATGAGGCTCTCCGGCAGAACGCCCTCTTCCAGATCCCGGACTTCTCCCGTCAGGGTCCCGCCGGACTCCGAAAGGCGGATCACGGGAGCCTCGGTATCCGGCCCCGCCTCCTCCCGAAGCACCAGCTGGTCCAGCCGCAGACTTCCCTTTCCGCTGCCGCTGAGCCGGAGGCCGAGGATCGGCCCGCAGGTTCCGGTATCCACCGTCAGGGGCATCCAGCCCGGTTCGTCCAGCTCGCACAGAAGCAGGGATATTTCGTCGTGAACGGAATACAGGCGGTTTCCGCTGCCGTCGCTCTGGACCCAGAGGGTGGCGAATCGCTGAAGGTCGGTTTCCAGCCCGTCCATGGGGAAGAAAGCGCTGCCGCCCTCCAGGTCATAGTCCAGGCGGAGGCTGCCAAAGCCGTACATGGCCCTGTCCCGGAGGGTCTCCCCCGTCCAGCGAAGGCCCTCCGCACTGCCGGAACCACCGTCTTCAAACTCTTCCAGACAGATGACCTGATCGGTCACCAGCAGTTTCAGCTCCCGGCGAAGCGCACCCCAGGTGACGATAAGAGTCCCTTTTCCCGCTCTGGCCCCGGCGGTAAAGGTCCCCTCCGGGGAGATCTCCCCCAATTGACCCTCCAGGGTCCAGGTATAGCTTAAATCCTCCGTCTCCAGAGGGAAGGTGTGCCACACGGCACGGGCCGTCAGCTCCGCGCTCTCTCCGGGAAGAAGCTGCAGGGTCTTCACCTCTCTCCCGCTCTCCTCCAGACGGAGGGAGAAGGAATCCGGCAGTTCCACCACGGGGATCCGCAGTGAACCGCTCACGCTGCCGCAGCTTACCGTAATGACCGCTTCCCCGGCCTCTGACGGGGCGGTAAAAAGGCCCTCCCGGTCCACGCTGCCCCGGTCTGCGCTCCACTCGACCTTCTCCGGCACCACCGGGGCGCCGTTTCGGTCGCAGCCGCCGAAGGACAGCCGGAGGCTGCCGCCGCAGACCACCGCCTTCTGCTCGGTATAAACAGACAGGGTACACAGTTCCCCGGTCTCTTCCCGGGGCGCGGTGAGAAACAGGAACTGGGGCGTCTTCCTCACCGTGCCCAGGGAGGGTTCGCTGATGATGCGGCAAGCAGACTCGCCGGGCTTCTGGACCCCCAGCAGCGTGGAGGCGCCCCCGTCCAGGGTGCCGGCCTGCACACAGCCCAGCTCAAGAAGTCTTTCGGCATTCTCCTGCAGGGTCAGGCCCGCGGAATAGCTTGGCTGACGGCCATCCACCGTGTAAAACAGCACCGACCCGTCCGCCCGTATGCCGATGGAGGTCCGGGGCGCTCTGGATTTGTCTGTCTTCTCCAGGCCCTCTGCCACTTCGCCGTCCCGGACCAGGCGGTAGAGGCAGCCAAGGGCGGTAACACAGTCCGTAAATGCGGGATCCCCGGCCTCCAGCGAGAGGGAAAGCTCCGTCCCCTTCGCCAAGCCGGTAACGAAGTCAAGCAGCCTCTCCTCGCTGTCCTCGGAGAGGCAGAGGACGTGCCGGTCTCCGTCCATGGGCACGGGTCCGTCGGATAAGCTGACGGACTCCACCGTATACCGCAGCTCCCCGCCGATCCGCAGCGTTTCGCCGGAGGCCGGGGTCAGGAGAACATTCCAGGTATTCCCGGAGGCGGGGGTGCTTTCCCCCCAGTCAGGGGTGTAGAGGCAGAGCTTTCCCCGCCGGAAGCTCTTGTTGATCCCGCTTAGGGAAAAGGACGACGCCCCCGCCTGAAGGGTCATCCGCAGGGCGGGCTGTCCCAGGATGGCGGACCCGTCCTCCCGGAAACCGAAGGCAAGATTCCCGTCGTCCGAGGACAGCAGTTCCCCCTCCCGGACCGCAAGGCCCAGGGGCATCCCGCTGGCCATGACATAATAATCTCCGTTGAGCCCGGCGATCACCCGGTCCTCCGCTCCCTCCAGTACCTGGGCAAAATCCAGCTTCTCCCGAATGCCGCTGCCGAAGGCCAGCTGCGGCAGGACAGTACCGCCCGGAACATAGCTTATGTAATGCTCCGCCTGACGGGCACCGTTGTCCAGCACGGTCTCCGTCAGCACGGCATTATCGGTCAGCACGGTATCCCGGCTCCAGAGCAGCTCCGAAGCGGGAATGTTCTCTTTCTCTTCCTCTGCGGCGGAACCCAGGGGAAGAAGGAGCAGCAGAAGGGCCAGCAGGATCGGTATCGTACGGCGCAGTATCATTGCAGACGCTCCATGGAATGCACAGATTTCGCCCCGGAAGGGCGGCTCCAGTGTATCACACGGCGCGCCGGATGGCAATCGGCGCATTTTGCCACCTTTCGCCGGAGTCACCGGTCAACCCGCCCGGGAATGGCAATGAAGGCACGGCATTGCCGCGCCTTCATCGCAAAATGGGGAAAAAAGATGAAAACAAGTGAGGACAGGCAAAAACAGGATGATCAGAGGAGCAGGCCGGGGTATTATTTCGTTCTGGCCGCCTCCATCAGGGCAAAGGAAACTTCGCTGCTTTCCCGATCCCGGCAGATCGTCAGCGTCAGGATGTCTCCTGCACGGAGTCCGTTGATGACGGCATACAGGTCGCCCACAGACTCCACGGCAGTGCCGTTTGCAGCAAGGATCAGGTCGCCGCGGCGAAGTCCGGCCGCTTCCGCGGTGCTGCCGGTCTCCACGGAGGAGATATACAGGCAGGAGGGATACTCGTAATAGGCGGCATAGGCCGCCGGCAGCTCTGACACCGCCAGTCCGGAGGAGGGCCGTCCGGCCACGCAGCCGTTTTGCAGCAGTTCGTCAATGACCGGCCGGAGGCAGGCCATGGAGGCTGCCATGGCCACGCCGGAGGCATCGGAAAGCTGGGCGGAAAGATCGTGGTCCAGGATCCCGATGATCTGACCGGAGGCATTCACCAGAGCGCTGCCGGAGGCGATATCTCCCAGCTCCATGCCCACCTGCAGGACCTCCAGGGGGAAGCCCCGGTAGGAATAGTCCGGATTCACGGCGGAGAGGATCCCGTCCCGGATGCCGATGACGCCGCCCACCGGATCGCCGATCACCGCGATGGCGTCGCCTGGGCGGGCACTGGCGTCTCCGCAGAAGGTTGCCGCCTCCAGGTTTTCCGCTTCGATCTTCAGCACCGCCAGATCCGTCGCGTAATCCAGACCCACCAGATAGGCGTCATACTCCGTCCCGTTCAAAGTGACCCGGAGGCTTTCCGCGCCGGAAACCAGATGCGTGCAGGCAATCAGGGCCCCGTCCTCTGTCAGCACGATAACGGTGCCCTTCCGGACCCTGCCGCTGTCGTCTGCCGCTTCCAGGATGCCCAGAGAGGGTGCGCAGAGACTGTAAAGCTGCGCATAGCTCAGGGAATCGTCCTGGCTGGCGGTGGAGAAGCGCATCATGGCCCCGCTCCACTCATACTCGCTGTTCTGCGCAGGGGGCGCGCTGAATTCCGGCACGGCGGTCGGCAGCGGCAGCTCTGTCAGCATGCGGGCACTGCGCGGGCTGCGGCGGACCAGGGCAAGGGAAAAGCCGTGCTCATTCCGCTGCACCGTCAGGGAAAAGCGGAGGAAGGCCGCGCAGACGGCGGAAGCAACCGCCAGAAGGATGAGTACCGCAATGATGACCGGAACGGCGCTGCGCTTTTTTTCCGTCGGGACGGGCTGCGCCGGCAGCGGCTCCAGGCGGGAAGTAAACTGAAAGCCCGCGTTTTCAACCGGCTCGGTAAAGGCATCGGGACTTTGGTTTTGCAGATCACCTTTTGTCATTTCAGCCTCCAAAGGATGTTCTCAGTATAGCCTGAAAAAGCGGGGAATGTGTGAATAGCCTGTTAAGGAACTGTAAAATTACAGGACCGTCATGGAAAAACGGAACTCGGTCTCTCCCTCCCGGGAGCGGACCCAGATCCCCTCCCCCATCTGATCCAGGATCGTTTTCACGATGTACAGCCCCAGGCCGACACCGTCCCGATCCAGGCTGCGGGAACGATCCGACTTGTGGAAGCGATCGAAGATCGCAGGCAGCTCCGACTCCGGGATGGTCTCCCCCCGGTCGGTAACCGATATAAAGGCTTTGCTTCCCTGCTTGAAGAGGCTGACGGCCAGTTCTGTGTCCGGGTGGGCAAACTTGATGGCATTGTCCAGGAGGTTGTAGATCACTCTGGAAACATCGTCTCCGCTGCCCCGGGCCAAAATGGGATCCTCCGGGATCTCCGCCCGGAGCCGCAGTCCCTTCTCCTCCATGCGGCTGTAGAGATTCGTGATGCCCAGCCGAAGGGTCTCCACGGCGTCGAAGGAACCGCTGAGAGCGTCCTTCTTCTCCCGCATCCGGCTGATGTCCAGCATCTGCCGCACAAGGCGGCTGAGGCGCTTGGTTTCGTTGGAGATGATGGCAAGATACTTCGGAGCGTTCTCCATGGGGATCGTTCCGTCCAGGAGACCGTCGGCAAAGCCGGAGATGGTGGTCATGGGAGTCTTCAGCTCGTGGGAAACGCTGGAGATGAACTCCTTCCGTCGGCTCTCGGAGGACTCCAGAGCCTCTGCCATCTGGTTAAAAGCCTCGCAGAGCTCCCCCACCTCGTCGGTGCGCCCGGAGACCTTTACCCGCACGCCCAGCTCTCCCTGGGCGAACTGTCTGGCCGCCGCCGCCATCTCCTTCAGGGGCGCCGTCTCCCGCCGGCTGGAAATCACCGACACGGGAACGGCAATGAGCAGCACAAACAGGGCCGTAAAGATCATCATCCGGGTAAAGGAGCGCCAGAGCTTCCACACGGCGCTGAGCTCCGAGGCGGCAAAGGCATATCCCCGGACCTCCCCGCTGCGGAGCAGTACCGGAACGGCGGCCACGTAGCGCTTTTGCCCGTAGAAGCCGGAGAGGTCCGTCAGCCGCAGGAAGCTGCCGCCGGCGGTCACGCCGGAGAGCAGCTCCGGGGAAATCTGCTTCCCGATATGCTGACAGGACACCGGATCCTCCGAGCAGGTCAGGACCCGGCCGTTTTCGTCGCAGAGAAAGATGTGAAAACCCGTAGCCCTGGAAATGGCCGTAATCTGAAGGCCCAGCTCCCAGTTTTCCAGGTCGGACACCTCGTTAACGGCGGCGCTCACATCCGC
>JAEEGL015781892.1_pt1 | contig 12122 bp, 7 predicted proteins | sample 9134231 | NCBI WGS metagenome assembly JAEEGL01 (sample SAMN16246548, study PRJNA631951) | gut metagenome | biome: gut microbiome; feature: rumen; material: fiber-attached | host: Bos | place: Iran: Karaj | collected 2018-10
GAAGGCCCGCGAGATTCAGGTTGATAAAGATGCGACAATGAGTGTTCACATCACAAAAGAATAATGATCATAATATAGGCCAGCAAATCACCGTGAAAGACAAAATAGCTCGCCATTTCGCGTTTGGCGAGTTATGGTGAGAAATGAATGAACAAGGGGGAAAACCCCCTTGCCATTGTGAACGGAGGTACGTGATGGGCATTTACGTCAACCCAAACGAAGCGTTGTTAAAAAGAGCGGTCAACTCAAAGATTTACGTCGATAAATCGATGATTCTCCACGAGCTGAACCAGCTGCTGAACACGGAGGATTGTTTTGTCTGCGTGGCACGTCCGCGCCGTTTCGGAAAGTCGATGGCCGGTAACATGATTGCGGCCTACTATGGCAAAACGGCGAACTCGCGCCCAATTCTCGAAAAACTCAAAATCGCACAGTCCCCCGACTTCGAGACGTACCTCAATGCGTTCAATGTCATCAAAATCGACGTGAACGGTTTTTATTCGAACTCCAACCATGATGAGGACATCGTGCCGCTGTTTACGAAGAGAGTTCGCGAGGAACTCGCGGAGCAATACCCTGACTGTGGCATAAAAGAAGATGACACGATGGATAGGTGTATTGAGCGTGTCTATGCCAAAACCGGTGATCAGTTCGTCGTGATTCTGGATGAATACGACGTCCTTGTGCGCGAGCAGGTGAAATCATCGATTTTTAATCCATATCTGGCATTTCTGAACGGCATGTTCAAGAACGCCGATCTGGCTCCCGCTTTTGCTCTTGTCTATCTGACGGGTATTTTGCCCGTTGTGCGCGACAAGATCCAATCGAAGCTCAATCTGTTTACCGAATATACAATGACGGATGCCAAGGCACTTACGGAATTTGTCGGTTTCACCGAAGAAGAAACAGAGGCCTTATGTGCGCAGTTCGGTATGGACTTTGAAGAATGCAAACGATGGTACAACGGCTATAAGATGACTTACCACGGGAAATCATTTGATCTTTATAATCCGAAGTCGGTTGTTCAAGCCATGCAGGACAGAAAATTCGGCGATTACTGGACAAAAACGGGGTCATACGATTCGATCAGGACCTACATTTCAATGAATTTTGAAGGCATCAAGGATGATGTCAAAACCATGATCGCCGGTGGTCATGTTGATGTAGAAGTAGATGCATTTCTTAACACGATGACGGATTTCCACTCCAAAGACGCCATCTTTGCATATTTGATTCACCTCGGTTATCTGGCTTATGATAGTATAACAAAACGATGTTATATTCCAAATAATGAGATTCGTTCTGAGTGGATCTTTGCCATAAAGAATGATTCTGATTATGCAAAAGCTATTGAGATTGTAAATAATTCGAAAGTATTATTGGACAAGACGATCGATGGTGATGCTCAGGCTGTGGCCGATGCGCTGTCTGCAGCCCACGAGCAGCTCATGAGCCGTCAGCGTTACAATCACGAAGCCTGCCTGCAATGCGCGATTCGATTCGCCTATTTCTATGCAAACACGCGCTATACAATTATCAGCGAACTGCCGGCGGGCAAAGGCTATGCCGACGTCGTGTTTATCCCATATATTCCCAATGTGCCTGCGATGATTGTCGAACTCAAGCGCAATTACACCACGGGCGCAGCGTTGCGACAGATCGAATCGAAACAATATTTCAATGTGATGGACAAATATCAGGGCGATCTATTATTGGTTGCCGTGAATTACGATGAAAAAACAAATGAACATACGTGTGAGATCAAGAAGTTTGTGAAATAATATATTTATTATGCAGTAGGGGCGGCCCTGTGTGGCCGCCACAATGTGGCGCCCCAAAGCTTTATTGACCCAAATCAAATAGGTATCACAATGTAAAAACTCACGATTCTCACACTCGCCCTCGCTTCGCTTGCGCTCGCCAACAGCTGCAGCACAAAACAAGAAGCCCCAAAATCCGCTGTCAATGTTCAGCAAGCTGCTGATGCACCAGCCTTTGGCGATGATATTTTTAAATATACAATCACGACGGATATTTGGACCAGTTCTGAAGATGATGAAATAAAAATCCTCGTCGCAATGAATTCAATGAGACAAAGTAATAATATAATATATATATAATATATATATAATTATATTGCGCGGGCTATTGTCAGTCGCGCCGTGCGGCCTGCACAGCGCGATTGACAATACGCCCGGCGCGCTCCGGCTATCGGCTTGCGGGCGGCCACACAGGGCCGCCCCTGCGCCGATACGCCTCCGCAAAGCCGCTATCGCATACGCGATACGCGGCTTTGTGCTTTTGCCTGGCAACATGATCTCGGCATACTTTATATGGTCGCCCGCTAATCTTCATCCCCGCCTAGGCTTTCTATCACGCACGTATGTTTCTTCTCGGGATCATCCTTATCATAACTGATGCCGACCAATAGGATTTCTTCTGTATAATTCTGTATAGAAGCCGGATAGTTATTCTTTTTGATTTGCGCAATCGCGCCCTCAGCATCACGTTCGGGATGCTTTTTATCCAATGCCTTTAATTCAATCACGAGCGCGGGATAATCTGAATTGCGCTTTGGAAAATATACAATATCGGCATATCCCGTGCCGCCGGCGAGTTCTTCCATCTGTATATATTCATCGCGATAGGCGAAATAGGCGAGTTTGATGGTGCCGCGCAAAGACTGCTCGTTGTTATAATGACGGGGACCATATTCTTCGGTATGAACTTTTTGTAATTCTGCGGCGACCGCATCGGCGCGCATATCCGCCGTATCCTTCATCAATTGTACACTGCGTTTCACTCGCCCAATCGTCTCGACATGCGTCACTCGATGTACGGATTGCGCATACTCCATGCGGATTTCCTCGTTCGGAATGCGCACGGTCTCTCGCTCCTCATCATAAGATAAATAGCCGTAGTGCGTGAGCAGCGTCAATACGTCGTCCTCGGTTTCGAGACATGACGGATCATTGCGAAATAAGCTCGGATTCAATGGCACTTCCTTGCCAACCATGAGATCGACGAGCGATTTTCCAAGACCCTCTTTGTCGAGATTCAGGTATTCCAACAGGCTCGTGGGATCGGAAGTGGCTGGCCAATAAGAACGAAATTCTTTCATTTGAATGGCCCGCATCACGGAGTTGGGATTATAGACAGACCCAATGTCCTTGATTTTATAACCATCGTACCAGAACTTCATTCTGTCCAAATCGACATGGAATTCCTCGCAGAGCGAGCGCACCTCGTCCACGGTAAATCCCACATAAGGCGCAAATGGCCCCGGATTCAAAATGGTATATTCCCAAAACTCCGAAATCGCTGTCTGACTGCCATCTTTTTTAATCGGCAAAATACCCGTCATATAAGCGGCGGCAAAGATCTTGTTCGTGATCGCGCTATTCTTGAAAAGGCTGCGCAAAAACTCAAGATATGCTTTCCGCATGGTTGCCGTGCAGTCTTTATCACGTATCGGCGCATCCCATTCATCAATGATTGCAACGAACTTCCGGCCACTGGCTTCAACGACGTGGTTCAGTAAATCAGACAGCGCATCTGTATGCTCGAAATCCGGATAAAGTGTGAAGATTTCACGGGACACTTTTTCACAGATACTCGAAAGCATTCTTCCCAGACCAGTAATACCGATGAATCCGGAAATGTCCAGATAGAGGACGTTATACTGGTTCATATGCTCCCGATACGTCTCATCCCTTGCAATTTCGAGATCGTCAAACAATGGCGCAGAATCGCAGCCCCAGCTGTAGTAGGCACAAAGCATCTGCGCGGCATACGACTTGCCGAACCGCCGCGGCCGGCTGATGCAGCTGAGCTTATACCTTTTGCCTATCGTGCCATTCACGACACCGATAAGGCCGGACTTATCCACGTATTTGTCATTCCGCGTGACGCGAAACGCTTCATTGCCCGGATTGATGTAGATGCCCATCTCGACCTCCAAATCATGATGACAGTGTGGCATGCCCCACTGTCACTCTAATTTCCCTCACCATAGCTCGCCCGATCACAAATGGCGAGGTTTTTGTGTGGACGCGGGCTATGGCCTGCGGCCATACGCCCCGCGCGTCGGCCTATGCGCCGGCGCATACGGCCTCCGAAACGATTGCATTTCGCAGCGCACCCCGGTTCATGTGATGCCTAAACAACAATTGATTTGAACAAATCCGTGATAATCCCGTTTACAGCATTTCGTGCGGTGTGCTCAGGCTTGTGCCGCCGACATCTACATCTGGTTTGATTAACGGGATTCTGAGTGATATGAAAAAAACACGGATTGCTTTAATGGCATCGTCGCTGTTGTTGTTGTGCAGCGGCTGCAGCAGCTCGCTGAATTCGGTCGAGATTTTTAAGGTGAACGAAAACGGCGAAGTTGTGAACATTGGCCGCATGAATGACGAAGGTCACATGGTTTATGGCCAGTTTCGCATCCATGATAAATATGACCTCGCAGCGACCACGATGACGTCGCCTACCGGCGGCAACAATTCGGTGTGCTACATCAAGGTCAATGACGGCAAAACGAGCGACAGCCCCGGCGTGGGCATCCGCGTCGAACCCTGCTATGCGCCATTCATCCTCAACGAAGGCCCGATCGTAAGCGAGCTTGATGATTTCGGATTCTATTACAAGCCGGCGGAAGAGGATATGGGCGTCTATCGGCTGTACCATTATAATGGCGGCGATGATTTCGACGTTTTGGTCGAGCGTCCGGTTTTGGCTGCGCTTTGGGAAAGTGAAGGCTTTGATGCGCTGCGCAAAAATGACGATGACACAGTCACGCTGAGCTATTCTCAGGTGATGGCGGATGGCAGCATGGGCGTGCGCAGTGAAAATGTTTCCGTTTCGGCGGTTCTCGATGGTTCGGCACTTGCGGTGCCGCCGGTTGAAGTCATAGAGACGCCGGCTGCAGAGACCGGGATAATTAAGAAAGTCGACTCGGAGACTTACGAAGTGTCCCGCGAATTCGTGGAGCAGATTTTTAATAATCCCGGTTTACTTGACAATAATCCGGCTTATGGACCGATGCCAAAAGCGACGCCCGTCTATGCCAGTGGAAAGATCAGCGGTATCCGGTTGCTCGGCGTTGAAGAAAATTCAATTTACGCCCAGCTCGGGCTGCAATCGGGCGATGTGATTACCGGGGTGAACGGCCAGCAGGTTGACGATAATCAAAACATCATGCTGATGGTCAAAGCGCTGATTGATGCGCTGGATTCGGGACAGGACATCGTCGTGAGGATATCGCGGCTTGGCATGGAGAAATCGCAGACCTATAAGGTCAAATAGGACGTCTGCATCGGATTGGATGTTCGACGGTAATCTGTGCAGCAGGTAGCAGCGCGCGTTTGCTGGTGATCACCATCGTGGTGATGCGGCGTATCGGCAACGCCGATAGCCGCATCGCGGGTGCGTATCGGCGCAGCCGATAGCACCGCATCATCATCATCAAAATATTGTAAAGACGTTCCATGGAACGTCTCTTTTGTAAAACAGGATTCCCATGGCATCGAAATTGTTTACACCGTTTAAAATTGGCCCGTGTGAGATTCGCAACCGCACGATTCGTTCGGCAGCATTTGAGAATATGTGTGTGGATAACGGGCCGTCGCAGGCGCTGTTCGATTACCACACGAGTGTGGCGCGCGGCGGCATTGGCATGACGACCGTGGCGTATGCGTCGATTAATGAGAGCGGGCTGTCGTTTAAGGGGCAGCTGTGGATGCGGCCCGAGGCGGTGCCGAAGCTCAAGGAGCTGACGGATGCGATTCACGAGGCGGGGGCGAAGGCGGCGATTCAGATTGGGCACTGCGGCAATATGACGCATCGCAGCACATGCGGACAGATGCCGGTTTGCGCGAGCGGCGGCTTTAATCTGTATAGTCCGACGTTTATGCGCGCGCTGAAGGTCGAGGAAATCGACCAGTTTGTGCAGGATTTTGTGACGGCGACGCGGCTGGTGAAAGAATCGGGATTCGATTGCATTGAAGTGCATGCGGGGCATGGTTACCTGATTTCGCAGTTTTTGTCGCCCTATACGAATCACCGCAAGGATGAATACGGCGGAAGTCTTGAGAATCGCATGCGGTTTATGGTGCGCGTGATTTCGGCCGTGCGCGAGGAAACGAAGAAACTCGGGCTGGGGCTCGTCGTGAAGGTGAATATGCATGACGGTTTTAAGGGCGGCATGCAATATGACGAGTGTCTTCAGGTTTGTAAGAAGCTGGAAGAGCTGGGCGTGGATGCGCTTGTGCTCACGGCCGGATTCGTATCGAAAGCGCCGATGGAGGTGATGCGGGGCAATATGCCGCTCAAAACCATGGGCTACTATATGGATATGAAGAAATTCTGGTGGCTCAAGTTCGGGCTCAAGCTGGCCGGGAATATCATGGTGCCGGCGGTGCCGTACAAAGACGGGTATTTCCTTGAGGATGCGAAGAAATTCCGCGCCGAACTCAAGCTGCCGCTGATTTATGTCGGCGGCGTGACCAGCAGAAAGGTGATCGACGAAATCCTGGATTCGGGCTTCGAAGCTGTGCAGATGGCCCGCGCACTCGTTCACGATCCGGCGTTTGTGAACAAGCTGAAGGACGGCGATGAAAACACCGTAAGCGGCTGCAAGCACTCCAACTATTGCATCGGCCGCATGTATTCGCTCGACATGAAATGCCACTGCAACTGCGCCGAAGGCGAAATTCCGCCCAAATTGCTGAAGGAAATCGAAAAACTGGAAGGCAAATGGGGCCAGGCATAACGGTAATAGTGAATAACGAATAACGAATAGTGAATAACGGTGCGACATAGCGAGTAGGGGCGACCCCGTGTGGTCGCCCGTGCGAGCGTGACCCATAAAATCTGGCGCGCCACAACGTGGCGCAACCGCCAGCGCCCTGAATGGGCGCAATGTCACAGCCCGGGGTGAAACCCCGGGAGGGGCGACCCCGTGTGGTCGCCCGTGCGAGCGTCACCACCAGCGCTAGCGAGCGTCACCGCCAGCGCCCTGTAGGGGCGCTATCTAGGTAACCGGGTGCACCGCAGGTGCGCCCGGCAGTGCGCCGCAGGTGCGCCCGGCAGTGCGCCGCAGGTGCGCCCGGCAGTGCGATCCCGTGCATCCAGCCGGGCGATCGCCCCCCCCCCCGTAAACCCTGGAGAAAAAACATAATTGTTACTTATCAATATTTGGGTAAGAGACTTGCAAATCGGTTTTGGTCTGCTATAGTCTGCAAATCCAGTAGTATTTGACCGTATGGCTGGGTATTGTTTAATGCATAATATAAAGGAATGAGCTATGTTAAGTTGCAAAACAGTGATTTCGGTGAATGGTGAACAGCCTGTGGATTGTCTTCCCATAACGCACGAAGATGTGCTGGCGCTTGGCCCCAATGGTGTGACGACGCACGATTTGGCGGCTGTGAGACTGGAGCTGGATGCGCATGATGAGCTCGTCGTTTTGAGTGCTGGCCAGATGCCTGTGACTTTGGAGCGCGCCGGCCGCAAACTGCAGCTGCGCGAGGGAAAACCTGTCCGCATTTGCGAAAATGACGTCCTTTGGATGAGCGAATCGAGCATTCGCATCGTCAAATCGACGTTCCTGATTCCCAAAACCGCTGCGCCCAAAACCCCCTGGCTTCAGACGACCAAACGCGTTCTGGCGGCTTCCGCAGCCGTGTTCTCCATGTCGGTTTTATGCGCATGCGAAGAAGATGGAACAGATATTAACCGTGTTCAGCAGGGACAGCAGGTGCATCATGGCGCTTGCGCGCAGGGTGACCAGAAATGCGACGGCAGCGACGTGTTGCGTTGCGAGGGCGGTGCCTGGCGTATTGTGGAGACCTGTGACGGCGACAAAGTCTGTGTCGAAGAATCGAATTCGTCCGCCTCTTGTCAGTTGAATGCCCTGAGCGGTGATGTTTCCTTCGAATGCTCAGAGGGCGAGATGAAGTGCGGCAACAACAGCGTCTATAGATGCGAAGACGGTTTCTGGGAGCTTGATCATTCATGCGTGAATGGAGATGAATGTGTTCAGGTTTCCAACACATCGGCATACTGTGAAATGGAGCACACCGCGGGTATCCTGCCTGCTCAGGAATGTGAGCCGGGCGAGATGAAGTGCGACAACAACAGCATTTATAAATGCGACGGCGGTTTCTGGGCGCTTGATAAATCCTGCGATACATTCGAGGTTTGCGTCGAACAGTCGAATAATTCGGCAGTTTGTGATGTAGTGCCGCTTGCCGGTGATATTTCCCTCGACTGTGATGATGGCGAGATGAAATGCGATGGCAACGACATTTATGCCTGTAAAAACGGTGTCTGGGAACTCGATAAATCCTGCGATACATTCGAGGTCTGCGTCGAACTGTCGAACAAATCAGCGATTTGCGAGGCCGATGTGATTATGGGCGAGATGGTCGGTCCCGATGAATGCGCCGCTGGCGATAAGAAATGCGACGATAACAGCATCTTTGCCTGCGACGGCGGCAGATGGGTGCTCGAAAGCGCCTGCGATGCTGATTCGGTATGCGTCGAACTCTCGAACAAATCAGCGATTTGCGAGGCCGATGTGATTATGGGCGAGATGGTCGGTCCCGATGAATGCGCCGCTGGCGATAAGAAATGCGACGATAACAGCATCTTTGCCTGCGACGGTGGCAGATGGGTGCTCGAAAGCGCCTGCGATGCTGGTTCGGTATGCGTCCAAGTCTCGAACTCATCGGCAGTCTGCGAGGTCGATTTGTGGGAGGGTGAGCCAATGCCTCCAGAAATGCCTGACGATCCGAAAGCGTAACCAGTATCCGGGACAGAGTTATCGCATTTAAACCTGGATTAGGTATTGTTTACGTCATGAAAACCTGCCAAAACGGCATAGTATAAGCGAAATGGGGGAGGGGCCCCATTTCGTTTTTTTTGCAGGCCATTGTAGACAGTATGTATTCAGTAGAATCCAAACATTATTGCGGGTTCCAAGGGGGCCGGAATGAGCACCGTCCGGTGAACGGTGCGAATGTAGAGCCCAGTGAGCAAATCAAATGCACAAGTCGAAGCGCCATGCGCGAAAGACGTAGCGGATTTGATATTGCGAACTGAGGGAAGAGGCCCTTGGCGGGGTCTGGGGCAGAGCCCCAGAAAAATCGCCATGAGTAGACTGGATAAACGATGAAACTACCAGAAGATTGTGTACTTCTTCCAACCCAGGGTGGCGAGCTGGCTGTTTCGCCATCGCTGGGCACTTATTGTGCTGTGAAGCCCGATGAGAGCGCGGCGATTCATGCGAGTCTTGAGCAACATCATCGCGAGGTCGGCAAATTGCCAACCGAACTGCGGGAACGACTCGATAAGCATGGCTTTTTTGGTGCGCCGCGCCCCTATCGATCGCCGCGCCAGCTGCTGCAGTTCCAGGTAACCAATGCCTGTAATCTGCGCTGCCTCTATTGCAGCGCTTGTTCCGGAACTGCGCGGGACAAAGAACTCACGCTCGAACAGGTGAAAACGGTTATCGACGATGGCGTCGATCTCAATCCAAATATACAAATATCTTTTACCGGCGGGGAACCGCTGATTGTGCCGTGGATATTTGACGCGATTGATTACGCCAAAAGCCGCACACACATGCCTGTGGGGATACTGAGCAATCTGCTGCTGCTGAAGAACAACGACAGATTGCTGGAAAAAGTCGCTGAGCAAATACGCAATGGCCTGCGGGTTCAAATGAGTATGTCCGGTGCGGATCGCGACGTATGCAACCGCCTTTCGGGGCGCGATTGCTACGATGATGCGATTCAGATTATACACAGGCTCAAAGCGCACGAAGCATTGCCCAACCTCGATGTGATGATTAGTGCGCCCGATACACAGGCCAATATCGATGCATTTGCCGATTTCAGGCGATCGCTGCCGCCGGATCTTAAAATTACATTGGGAATTCTATATCCATGCGGACGTGAACAGGGCGAACACACGTTTGAAAACAATCAGCTGCAGGAAGATGCATTGAACGAAATTACATTCGAAGGCGGTGTATCGGTTCCATCGGTTGATATCACACCGCTCACCAATCGTCGCAAAGCCTGTCAGTGCGTCGAAAATCAGAATATATATATTCGCAGTGACGGTTCTGTTTTCTCGTGTTTTAAACTTGTAGAATGCTTTGGTCACATCTCACAGGGACTTAAAAATGTGATGGCAGAACGCCGGAAATCGGCTGTAATGGCTGCCGATCTCCCCATGTGCCGCAGCTGTCCCTTTGTATCTTTGTGTGCCAGTGGCTGCCGCGCAGATAATGTGATTATGAGTGGTTCAACCAAAGCCCCAATCTGCGGCAAATGGCGCAGACAATTGATTGCCGAGATGCTGTTCGAAGATAAAGCCTATGTTCTCGACTGGCATATCTGCTACCAGATGGCTGAAGCCAAAAAACGCGGTATTGAGACACCGGCGTTTGTCGTCACGCAGATTAGAACCTAGGTGCTGTGCCCTGCGGGTGCGCTACATGTGGTGCCCATGGCTACGCATATAGCGCCCCTCCGGGGCGCTCTCCTATGCGCCGTTGGCGCATACGGCTCGCGGTTGCGGCTATCTGCGATACGCCGCACTGTCCATTGATTATCATCGTTCTGCCTTGCAAAGATCCAATTCCTCTTTTATGATATTTGCCGCAGATTTTTGGTCTTTCCGATGATAATCTGCAACTGTCCGATACAGCAATGCGCTGATGCATGAAATTTTTGCAGCGCCAGATATGAGCAAATAAGGAACACTATGGAAGTTATACAAAGTTTTACCATTGATCACACACACCTCAAGCCTGGTATTTACGTTTCGAGAGTCGATAAAGGCTTTACGACATTTGATTTGCGCATTACCGAGCCAAATAAAGAGCCGGCTGTGGCACCCAGTGCAATACATAGTCTGGAACATCTGATGGCCACGTGGTTTCGCAATTCACAGGTAAAAGAGGACGTGGTCTATGTCGGCCCCATGGGATGCCTTACGGGGATGTATATTATCATGACCGGAGAATACAGCGTCGAGGATATGCGTCGTCTGACGATTGAGTGCCTCAAATGGATACTCACGCAGACCGAAGTTCCTGCCGCTCGCCCGGAGGCTTGCGGCAATTATCTGCTTCACGATCTTCCCATGTGCAAGTGGGAAAGCGCCCGCTATCTCGATCGCCTGGAGCATGATTTCCATTGCGAATACACCAAACTGCAGATTACGCTTGACGATGGGAAGGTCTTTGCGGATGCATAAATTAGCCATATCGTCAGGGAGAACCAAATGAAACCATATCTGGAAGATAAAGAAACCATCTTCAAAGAAACATCATCCTCGATGGAGGGGCTGACGGATGAGGAGGCCGCGGCGCGGCTGAGCAAGGAAGGCCCGAACAAGCTGAAAGAGGCGCCCAAAGAGAGCCTGGTGAAGAAGTTTTTGGGCAAGCTCAAAGACCCGATGACCATTGTGCTGATGATTGCTGCGGTGATTAGCGCGGTGACCGCTGTGTATGGCGGGGAAAGCCTTGCAGATACCGGGATTATTATGGCGGTCGTGCTGATCAACGCTTGCCTGGGGGTGTATCAGGAAAACAAGGCGGAGGCGGCGATTGAGGCGCTGCAGCAGGTTTCGGCGGCGACGGCCAAGGTCATTCGCGGCGGGCATCAGAAGACCATTCGTGCCGATGAAGTGGTGCGCGGCGATTTGCTGGTGCTTGAGGCCGGTGACGCGGTTCCCGCCGATGCGCGAATCGTCGAATGTGCCTCGATGAAAACGCAGGAAGCGCCGCTGACCGGCGAATCCACGGATGTCGAGAAGCAGTGCGATGCACTGAAGGCGGCCGATAATGGCGATGTGCCGCTGGGCGACCGCAAAAACATGGTTTATATGGGATCTGACGTCACTTATGGCCGCGGACATGCGGTGGTGACGGGCACCGGCATGGCGACGGAAATGGGCGCAATTGCGAATGCGCTGGCAGTTGCGAAGGAAGAAGAAACGCCGCTGCAGCTCAAGCTGAACGAGCTTTCGAAGAAGCTGTCGGTCATGATTCTGGTGATTTGCGCGTTCATTTTTGTCGTCAATCTGGTGCGGTTCGGCAGCGGTGC
>JAEEGL010034714.1_pt1 | contig 12121 bp, 14 predicted proteins | sample 9134231 | NCBI WGS metagenome assembly JAEEGL01 (sample SAMN16246548, study PRJNA631951) | gut metagenome | biome: gut microbiome; feature: rumen; material: fiber-attached | host: Bos | place: Iran: Karaj | collected 2018-10
GATCGCTCTGTCCAACTGAGCTACAGGCGCATATATTTTTATTCAATTTTTGATGGCGTTCTTGACGTGTTCTGAACGCTCAACTGGTTGGGAAACGTGAATTTGTCCACAAGCCTGACTCTTCGCTTAGGAGGCGGACGCTCTATCCGACTGAGCTACGGAGACAAATATAGAATTGTAAAACTTTTATATTATACTCTTTGCGGAATTAACGTTTCCGTATAGTCTGACTGGAAGCTTAGGAGGCGAGTGCTCTGTCCAGCTGAGCTACGGAGACATATATTGGTTTGTTTTCCTCGCCTATTAGGTTTGTTTTCCTCGCCTATTATAAGAAAAGAAAAATAAAAACGCAATGAGAAACTCACATTGTGCTAAAATACGATATGTTACTGATCACGACTTGTTTATGTAAAAAACACGAGAACAGTATCTGTGTTACATGGTTTGTATGGTTTTTTGTGTTGTTCTTGGAACGTTTCCTGCAGGATAATAGTATGAGTTCACGCGATGAATTGTTTATGAGAGCTGCACTTGCTGAAGCGAGGATCGCGCTTCAGAACGGCGATGTCCCGGTCGGAGCGGTGATAGTCCGAAACGGAGAGATCATAGGATCAGGTCACAATGTCAGAGAAGCAGAATCAGACCCTTCAGGGCATGCAGAGATTAAAGCGATAGTTGATGCGGGGAATACTCTGGGTGATTGGAGGCTGGAAGGAAGTACGATCTATGTGACGCTTGAACCATGTGTGATGTGCACCGGCGCTTGTATCGTCTCAAGGCTCTCCAGAATAGTCTTCGGGGCGTATGATAAAAAAGCCGGCTGCTGCGGCAGCGTGACTGATCTGACAGCTCTGCACCTTGAGAACGAACCAGATGTATTCGGGGGAGTGCTTCAGGAAGAATGCGAATCCTTACTCAGGTCTTTTTTTGACTCCAGGAGATCCGGACATGGTGACGATTGATTCCAAAATAAGAAAAGCAGATGACCTGTACGGATTGATCGAGGACGGCGACGAGATTGCTGTAGGCCTTTCGGGGGGAAAGGACTCGACAGTACTGCTGTGGGCACTTGCAAAACTGAGAGAGTACTGCGGAAAGGAATTCGGAATTACCGGGATTACTGTCGACCCCGGATTCCTCGGCAGAAAAGGGGATTATTCAAAGCTTTCCTCATTCTGTACTTCCCTCGGGATAAAGCATGTGATAAAGGAAGACTGCCTATATGACGTTGTCTTCGAGAAGAGAAGAGAGTCAAATCCCTGTTCGCTCTGCGCACGGATGCGCAGGGGAAGCCTCAACAGGTGCGCAAAAGAGAACGGATGCAACAAGGTGGCTCTAGGACATCATATGGATGATGTTGCCGCAACTTTCTGGATGAACTTCAAAAATGAGGGATGGATCGCAACTTTCTCACCGTCAACCTATCTTGACAGGATCGGAATAACAGTTATAAGGCCTATGGTCCTTTGCAGGGAGCGAGAGGTAATACACGCAGCCGATGAGCTTGACGTGCCGGTCATTGAGAGCCTTTGCCCGGTAAACGGCAAAACAGAGAGAGCGTATGTATCAAAACTGATGTCAGATGACCTTGGCTTTCTCGGTGACGATACTGTTCAGAAGACTTTTGAGGCGATTCAACGAAGCGGAATATCAGGATACGGTATTACTAACAGTAGAGAATGAGCAGAGATCTTTTAAGAAGGAAGAAGAAAAGATTCCTTAAGACAGGCGGATTGAATCCACCTGTCGATCTTGCTGACTTTTCAGTAGAGAATGCAGAGGCTTCTCCCGTGACGGAAACTGTCCGGGAAACAGGTGCGGCCGTCTCTGGGCCTGAAATGGAAAAAAACAGCGGCGATGAGTATCTGGATCTCGTGTTTGCAGATCTTTTCAGGACGCAGGAGGTGACTCAGCACGACTATGTCCCGGATTATATAAGGAGAGGGAAGAAGGCAGTCGTACTGCTTCTGAGTATCCTTCTCGGACTGACATTTGCGTACAATGCCGGTTATATCGATGTCATCCAGACGGAAGTGGACAGTTTTGTGATCGAAAAACCGAATTATACCGTGCCTGTGGCCGAGGAGAGACCCATTCCCGAATCCATGAGCGGGACAATAGAGGGGACAAAGGAAGAAAGGATCACGCTGTTTCTTACATGTGACGGGGAAACGGGTGAATATGTTCTTAAGGGAAGCGCAGCTTCAGTCAGCGATCTGCTGGAGCAGGCAGGCGTCACTCTTTCTGACGATGATATCGTAGAACCCGGTATTTATGACGTCCTCGGTGACAGAGACAGTGTCAGGGTCACCAGGATCAGGTATACCGAATACACCGTCACTGAGACTATCCCTGCTTCTACAGAGATCAAACTGACTCCGCTTCTGTATGACGGCGAACAGAGGGAACTCTACGCCTATGACAAGGAGGACGGGGAGAAGGAACTGACATACAGGGATAAGTATGTTGACGGCGTGCTCACAGAGCATGAAGTCATAGATGAGACGGTTATAAGCTATCCGGTAAACTCACTGACTATGGAAGGCGCTGCTGTGAGTATGAGCCCGATAAACGGAGCCAGGTTCACCGACATCATGATCAATGACAATGCGCCTGAATCATATATAAGCAGCATTACCGGTTACTGTACTGCATATAACTTCGACGAGGGAGTCTGGGGCGCGAGCGGGATGTATCTGAGCCAGGGGTTCGTTGCAGTAGATCCTTCTGTTATTCCATACGGGTCTCTGCTGTATATAACTAATTACGACGGCAGCTTCGTCTACGGATGGGCGATAGCGGCAGATTACTGTCAGGCTGCAGCAGAAGGAAGAGTTGTCGTTGACCTTTTCTTTGATACATATCAGGAGACCCTCTGGTACGGAAAACACACGATGAATATATATATAGTCAAACAGCTGTACAGGGATGAGCTGCAGGAATATGTAGCCAGACAGGGCTACTTTGACAACCGTGTTCCGGGAAGACCCTGAAATGAAAGATTAGCAGCAAAGTGTACGGGGAGGCGTCAGCCTCCCCGTTTTTTCGGATCCTCCGGCAGACACAAATGATACAAAAAATAGCGTCTGAATTTGTCTTTTTGCAAATTGACTGCAAGTCGGCGGCATAACTATGATATAAGGTATGGAAATGTGCTATATCGAACGATTTCCGAATAAATAAGAAAGGCAGAATTTGTATGGTACAGGATTATTACAAGAACGCTATTACAAGTTCATCCATTCTGTATTTCCACAAGCCCGACAAGGACTTGAAGATGGATTTCACACTGGATCCGAACGGTAAGGGCGTACAGGGCGGTTTCCCCGGCAAGATCTGGCTGGAAGATGCCGAACCCACTATCAAGATCCTCGATAACGGCGATGTAAGATTCCGCTATTATGCTCCTGAAGCAAAAAAGGTCGAAGTCGCAGGCTGCGGCGGTTATTTCAGTGATGAAAAAGTCGCCATGACCAAGGGCGATGACGGCTGGTGGAGCTGTGTCATTTCCGGAATCAAGCCCGGATTCCACAACCACAAGTACTGGGTGGACGGGAACCTTATGGTCAACCCCGACGCACCGGTCGGTTACGGGTGGTTCTATCCGATCAACGTCTTCGACCTTCCCGGCGAAGAAGATGATTTCTGGATGCTCAAGGATGTTCCTCACGGTGACGTAAGGATGGAATACTACAAATCCTCGGCAACCGGACGCACCAAACTCGCCTGGGTCTACACCCCAGCCGGATATGATGAGAGCGACAAGAGATATCCTGTCCTTTACATCCAGCACGGTGTCGGAGAGAACGAGATGGGATGGGTATGGCAGGGCCATATCAATATGATAGCCGACAACCTCATCGCGGAAGGCAAAATGGAAGAGATGATCATCGTCATGAACTGCGGATATGCCTTCGTGGAAGGCGAGAATCCGGTGTTCCTGCCCGGTGATTTCTCAAAGGAACTGACAGAGGACTGCATCCCGCATATCGACGCGGAATACCGCACCATAGCTGACAGAAAACACAGGGCCATGGCGGGTCTGTCGCTCGGTTCTTCTCAGGCATTCTACATTGCCAATGAGCACAAGGATCTCTTTGCCAACCTCGGAGTCTTCTCCGGCGGATTCCCGATCAAGAATCAGTTCGGATACTGGGACTACACCGACTACTACAATGATCCCGAGCAGGTCAACAAGGATTTCGACGTTCTGTTCATCTCCGGCGGCGATGACGAGGGATATCCCGAGCGCACCGCTCCCGTGGTGGAAGCAGAACAGAAACTGGGCGTCAATGTGATCGGTTATCATCACCCCGGATTCCATGTGTGGGATGTATGGAGATTCTCAGCCCGTGAGTTCATGCAGAGAATATTCAAATAAGGGGGAGGATTGACAATGATCAGAAAAGAAATACTTGAAAATCAGGCCCTTAAGGCCCATGCGCTGTTCTGGGACGACCCGCACCGCGATCTTACCAGAGCTACAGGCACATACTACGATCTCCCCAAGGGCGTTGAAGTCCTTGAAAACGGAGACGTCAAATTTGCATATCATGCCCCTGACGCAAAACTGGTCCAGGTCGCGGGAACCGGCGGTTCATTCCCCGATACCCTGATCGATATGGAAAAGGGCGAGGACGGCTGGTGGAGAGTGACTGTCTCAGGACTCGAATCCGCATTCCATTTCCTCAACTTCTATGTTGACGGGACCAGAGCCCTGAACCCCTATATGCCTTACGGATACGGGTTCGGACGCGTCATGAACTTCTTCGAGCTTCCCGACAAATACTCCGATTTCTATCTCTTCCATGATGATATTCCCCACGGCAGCGTGAGGATGAACTACTTCTATTCAGAGACAGTGGGCGACTGGCGCACCTGCTGGGTCTACACGCCTCCCAAATATGAGCAGAACAGGGACAAGAGATACCCCGTGTTCTATCTGCAGCACGGCGGCGGAGAAGCTGAGTCCTGCTGGATCTGGCAGGGAAAGATCAACAACATCATGGACAACCTGCTTGCAGACGGACAGTGCGAGGAAATGATCGTCGTACTCAACTGCGGCTATGTCTACAGAAAAGACGGCGTAGTCGGGACAAATCCCGTGGCAAGCCCTGTCGAGGATCTTATCGCCAATGACTGCGTGCCTTTCATCGACAAGAAGTACCGCACGATAGCTGACCGCCATCACAGAGCGGTCTCCGGATTCTCCATGGGCGGCGGGCAGACGATGAATACCGTTATCAAGTATCCTGAAGTCTTCGCGAACGCCGGAGTGCTCAGCGCTCCCGGAATCCGCTCAGACAGAGAAGACAAGCTCGGACTGCTGAGCGATCCAGTCAAGTTCAATGAGAACTTCGATCTGTTCTTCGTGAACGCCGGAGCGTATGAGCCGGCGGGACCGAGGCTCAAACAGCAGACCAGAGAGATGCGTGAGCAGGGCTTCAAGATCGTCTACTTTGAGTCACCCGGATATCATGAGTGGGCACCCTGGCGCTACGGCGTTGCAGAGTTCGTCAAGAGGCTCTTCAAATAATAACGTCAGGATACTCAGAAGAGATCAGTATAAGAGACCGGAGCACTGCTCCGGTCTCTTTTTCAGTACCGGTTCCACTTTCGATACAAAAAAAGCAGGTCCCTTTATCAGGGACCTGCGCGTCTGATAAAGCATCAGACAATTCAGGTACAAAAATGAGGAGAAGAGTGAGTTGGCGCTCATGGATCGTTGCGGTATCCACAAGCTACGATAATAATATATCCTCACAGTGTATTGTTATTGTTAATGTAATAAGAATAATCTGTGAACGTTGAGACAGCCCGCATGCATGAAGCAGCGGGCTGTCTTTAGCAGTTATTAGGTTCAGTTAAGGCCGGCGACTTCGAGAGTATCTCTCGCGATCATGATCTCCTCGTTCGTGGGGAGGACCATGGCAAGAACTTTGCTGTCTTCGGTAGAGAAGACTGCTTCCTTGCGGCTGGCTTCATTGTTAAGATCCTTATCGATCTTGAGACCCATATACTCCATGCCTTCGCAGACCGCTTCACGTGTCTCGGCATCATTTTCGCCGATACCGCCTGTGAATATGACGGCATCCACGCCGCCCATCTCAGCGGCATATCCGCCGAGGAATCTCTTGATCTGATGGATGAGGATATCGACTGTGAGCTGAGCTCTTTCGTTTCCGTTCTTTGCAGCCTGACGGATGTCGCGGCAGTCACTGGATACTCCGCTGACTCCGAGGAATCCGGACTTCTTGTTCATAAGATCGCTCATCTGGTCGGGAGTGAGACCTTCCTTGTTGGCGATATATGTCACGACGGACGGGTCGATACCGCCGCTGCGGGTGCCCATGATGAAACCGTCGAGAGGAGTAAGTCCCATTGATGTATCGAAGCACTTGCCGTCCATGATGGCGCAGAGCGAACTTCCGTTTCCGAGGTGGCAGGTGATTATTCTTGTGCCCTTGGGATCCTTGCCCGTGATCTCAAAGAAACGCTTGCTGACATAGCGGTGGGAAGTTCCGTGGAAGCCGTAACGGCGGATCGAATACTTCTCGTAATACTCATACGGTATCGGGAAGATATAACTCTTGGGGGGCATAGTCTGATGGAATGAGGTGTCAAAGACCGCGACCATAGGCACATCGGGTCCGAAGACTTCGCGGCATGCTCTCATCGCTATGGCCTGGGGAGGATTGTGCAGCGGCCCGAGCTCTCTGAGGTCATAGATCGTATCGATGACTTCATCGGTAACAAGTGTGCTCTGCTTGTAGATCTCGCTTCCGTGCAGGACTCTGTGTCCAACGGCTACGATCTCGCTCATGTCATCGATGACCTTCCCTTCGCCGGATGTCATCTGTTTGACGACTTCGAGGAAGGCTTCCTTGTGGGTGGGGAAATCCATTTTCTTTTCGATCTTCGCGCCGCCGGTGACGCTGTGCGTGATGAATCCGCCGGCACCTATACGCTCGCAGTTGCCTTTGCAGATGACCTGCTCATTATCCATTTCGATGAGCTGGTATTTGAGGCTGCTGGAGCCTGCATTGATGACTAGAACCTTCATTATATGCTCCTTCTTTGTCGCTTTACATGCGGTTTTTTCGCTTCTATAATTATAGCAATACGATGGTGTATTTCAAGGACGGAAAGGGGCCTCATATGCGCGTTTTCGGGGTCGTGTGCGAGTGTAATCCATATCACTCGGGGCACGGAAAACTGATAGAAAACGCCTTTGCACTTGGAGCTGACAAACTGGTCGCTGTGATGTCAGGCGATTTCGTCCAGAGAGGGGAGCCTGCCGTGCTGTCCAAGTTTGACAGGGCGGCGGATCTGGTTGAGCAGGGCTTCAGTCTGGTCTTTGAGCTCCCGGTAAGGTATTCACTGTCATCTTCGGAAAGGTTTGCGGCCGCGTCGGTGGGATTGCTGGATGCCCTCGGAGCGGTCGATCGTATTATATTCGGCAGTGAGAGCGGAGATCTAGAGGCGCTGACGAGAGTTTCACGTGCCGTGGATGACCCGAAGACAAGGGAACTTGTCAGGGAACTGTGCGGCAAGGGATACAGTTATCCCGGCGCACTGTCATCGGCGCTGACGGAACTGTTCGGGAGCGAAACGGCAGAAAGCCTGTCCGGACCGAACAATCTGCTGGCTATCGATTATCTGCGTGCTCTTGCGTCACTTGGGTCCGGGATCGAGCCGGTCACATACCGCAGGGAAGCCGACGGTTTCAGCGCTCATTCAGTGCGTGAAATGATGGAGAACTCTGCTGACGCAGGCGGTTATGTCACGTAAAGGACCAGGAGACTCATTGAAGACGGGGACACCGTGTCCATGCAGAAATGGGACACGGTCTGCATATCGTTGCTAAGAAGACTGGAGGAGGACAGATTTGCCAGTCTGCCGGATATGTCCGGCGGACTGGAGAACAGATTGTTCAGAGCTTCGAGGCAGGCAGCAACTCTGAGTGAGTTCCTCTCGATAGCAAAAACAAAGAGCTATACTATGAGCAGGATCAAACGGGCAGCTGCCTGTGCGGTATGCGGGATCTTCGGAGAAGCTCCTGACGTACCTCCCTATGCGAGGATACTGGCGATAGGAAGAGGCGGCAAAGAGCTGCTGAGGGAGATATCTGCAAGTTCGGCTTTGCCCGTGTCGGAGAATCTGATCAATCTGTCGTCGGTATCACCTGCCGCAGCCCGGACAGCAGAAGAAGAGATCAGAGCCACTGATTCATATAATGTAATAAGAAGGATACCGCTTCCTGCGGGTGAAGACTTGAGCAGGAAGCTGACTGTTATCGATTGATGTTCGTTTATGATTACACAACATACAGCCAGAATGACACGGAAGAACTTGGAAGAAGGTTTTCTGTGGCGCTGGAGCCGGGTACCGAAGTCGCCATGTACGGCGGCCTTGGCGCCGGGAAAACCGCATTTACCCGCGGGGTTCTCAGAGGACTCGGATATGAAGGGACAGTAAGCAGCCCGACTTTTGCGATAGTCAATGAATACCGCGGAGGCAGACTTGATCTTGCTCATTTCGACATGTACAGGATATCCACCGAGGAGGAACTGTACGGTACGGGATTCTATGATTATCTCGACGGCAGGACTGCCGTGTTCATGGAGTGGAGCGAGAACATCCCGTTCGCGGTCTCGGAAGATGCTGTGAGAGTCATCATAGGGCATGGAGAAGGGGATGTCAGACATATAAGGATAGAGTCACCGAAGGAGATTGCGATTTGATTATTCTGGGTGTTGATTCGTCCTCTGCCGCGGGAAGCGCAGCGGTATCGAGGGATGGGATGCTTCTTTTTGAGTCATATGCCAATGAGGGACTGACACATTCGCAGACCCTGCTGGTGAGGTGTGACGAAGCACTGAGATCGTCAGGAATAAGACCCGATCAGATAGATGTGTACGCGGTCACCTCAGGACCGGGCTCATTTACAGGCCTCAGGATAGGTATGGGCTTGGTGAAGGGAATGGCTTTCACATCCGGTGCGATGTGCGCAGGAGTGCCGACATTTCTTGCCCTGGCCGAGCCTTTAAGGGATTCGGGACGGGATATAGTGACCGTTTTGGATGCCAGGCAGAAGAGAGCCTACTGCAGCGCTTACAGGTCTCTTGACGGGGAACTGACGAAGATAATGAATGAATGCGTCGTTCCGCTTTCAGAGATCGATGACGCCGTAAAGAGCTTGGGAATAGTATCGCCGGTGGTGGTCGGTGATATCTCGGAAGAGGTGTCGCTTCTTATTGGAGGAGCAGAATACGGGGGAGAGGAATTGCGTTTCGTGCATGCCGGAAATGTGTGTGCCGCGGCTGAAGCGATGGCGCTCGGAGGTCAGCTGTGTACCGCTGATGAATTACGACCGTTTTACCTGCAGCTTTCACAGGCTGAAAGGAACAGAATACAGAAAGACCGGGAGGATTGAACTATGAAATTGATGATAGGTAGCGACCACGGCGGGTTCGAACTTAAGGAAGCTGTCAAAAAGCATCTGGAGGAACTCGGACATGAAGTGACAGATGTCGGATGTTACTCCCCGGAAAGCTGTGATTATCCCGATATAGCGAAAGCCGGCTGTGAGAAGATAGTCAGCGGCGAGTGTGAGCGAGGATTCCTCATCTGCGGTACCGGGATAGGCATCTCGCTTGCAGCCAATAAGATAAGAGGAATACGTGCTGCGTGCTGCAGCGATACTTATTCCGCAAAATACACAAGACTGCACAACGACGCCAATGTTCTTTGCTTCGGCGGCCGTGTAGTCGGTGACGGACTGGCTTGCGAGCTTGTGGACGCTTATCTTTCCGTCGAATTCGAAGGAGGCAGACATCAGCGCCGAGTCGACAAGATCATGGCTCTGGAGTCGGAAAACAGATGATAGAGAATCTCAGGAAGGCCCTGGGAAGAGCGTTTTCCCCGCGGACTGTCAGGAATACTCTTTCGATCATCCTGCTCCTGGCTGTGGAAGCAGGGCTCGTTTATGTCGGACTGATGTTTTTCAGGGCGGATTTCCTTGCCCTGTGGTTCAGGATTTTCCTTGTCGTTTCAGATGTGCTTTTTATGCTTGGCTTTGCATGGCTCATCAACAGATACATCCTGAACAACTGAATGATCCGGACCTGTGCAAAATAGATTACGATCACCTGGAGGAAGACAATGGATAAGCTACTTAAACTGCTTTGTGAAGACGCAAGGCTCCCGATCGAGACCCTCGCGACCATGACGGGCGACACGCCTGAAGGAGTCGCGGACAAGATGCAGAAGATGGAGAATGACGGGACCATTCTCGGCTACAGAGCCGTGGTGGACTGGGATAAAGCGGATAAAGAGATGGTCGAGAGCTATATCGACCTCAAGATCGCGCCAAAGAAGGATTTCGGATTTGATGAGTTCGCGGAACTTGTGTCCCAGATGCCTGAAGTCAAGAGCTGCACTCTGATGAGCGGCGGCAGTGATATTTCTCTTGTTGTGGAGGGACACAGTTTCAAGGATATAGCACTGTTCGTGGGAAGGAGACTGGCGCCTATGGAGTCAGTGATCTCAACTTCCACCAGATTCGTGCTCAAGACCTATAAAAAACAGGGGCATACCGTATCCAGCTCCAAAAAGGATTACAGGGAGATGGATATCTGATGGATTATAAAAGACTGATGTCTTCTCAGCTTCAGGAGATCAAGCCTTCCGGCATCCGGAAGTATTTCAGCCTTGCAGAAGAAATGGGTGACTGCCTTTCTCTTGGCGTGGGCGAACCGGATTTCGTCACGCCGTGGGAAGTCAGGCGCGCCGGCATAGAAAGCCTGGATCAGGGAAAGACATTCTATTCTGCCAATGCCGGGCTGAAGGAACTGAGAAGACAGATATCTTCATACCTTGAGAAGGCATTTGACCTCAGGTATGATCCGGAGAAGGAAACGGTCGTGACCGTTGGCGGTTCTGAAGCCATCGACATGGCCATGAGAGCGCTGCTCAATCCCGGAGACGAGGTGCTGCTCCCGTCGCCGTGTTTCGTATGCTACGAGCCGATAGCGAGGATGTGCGGAGCAAAGGTGACTCCCATAGTGCTGAAGGAGGAGAATGAATTCCGTCTCACAGCCGAAGAACTGAGAGCGGCGATAACGGAACGCACAAAGATACTCGTTCTTCCGTTTCCCAGCAACCCAACGGGTGCTGTGATGAGCAGGAGCGATCTTGAAGATATAGCGGAAGTCCTGAAGGGCACTGAGATATTCGTGCTCTCAGATGAGATATATTCAGAACTTACATACGGCTGTGAAAGACATGTGTCTCCTGCGGCTGTCAGCAGGGACATGTGGGAAAGAACGGTAACCGTAAACGGGTTCTCCAAGTCGTTTGCAATGACAGGCTGGAGACTCGGATACGTGTGTGCTCCGGCGCCGATCACCGAGCAGATAGTCAAGATGCATCAGTTCGCGATAATGTGCGCCCCGACTACCGCACAGTATGCAGGGATAGTAGCTCTTCGTGACTGCATGGACGTCGTTGCCGAGATGAGAGATGAGTACGATATGAGACGGCGTTTCATAGTAGACGGGTTCAACCGCATGGGGCTGCACTGCTTTGAGCCGCGCGGCGCATTCTATGTATTCCCGAGCATAGAGTCAACAGGGCTCTCGTCCGAGGATTTCTGTGAACAGCTGATCAGAAAAAAGAGGGTCGCCGTCATCCCCGGCACGGCTTTCGGACCGGGCGGTGAAGGGCATGTCCGGGTGTCGTACAGCTATTCACTGAAACACATAAAAGAAGCTCTCCGCAGGATCGGTGAGTTTGTAGAGGAACTATGAGAGACAGGATAAGGCTTCACGCCAATGCAAAGCTGAACCTGTCCCTTGATGTCACAGGCGTCAGAGAAGACGGTTACCATACCGTGGATATGATAAACTGTTCGGTAACTCTGTTTGACGAACTGGAACTGGTTCTTACTCCCGGAAGTCAGTTTTCCATCCGCTCAAATGTGAGATATCTGCCGACAGATGAGAGAAACCTCATATGGAAGGCGGCAAAAAAGCTTACTGAGAATACAGGCAGGCAGATGCCGGAAGCGGTATGTACCGTAAGAAAAAGGATACCTTCTCAGGCAGGACTGGGCGGAGGC
>JAEEGL010537704.1_pt1 | contig 12121 bp, 6 predicted proteins | sample 9134231 | NCBI WGS metagenome assembly JAEEGL01 (sample SAMN16246548, study PRJNA631951) | gut metagenome | biome: gut microbiome; feature: rumen; material: fiber-attached | host: Bos | place: Iran: Karaj | collected 2018-10
ATCCCCGTGGAAAAGTGGGGCAAGTACAAGGGCGAGGACATCAAGCTGATGACCGCCGCCGACCATGTGCGGTTTGACGAGGGCGTGTTCGACCGCCTGACGGACCGCATGGCGGCGAGGGGCATGAACACCATCGTGATCGACCTCGAGGAGGCGCTGCTCTATCCGAGCCACCCGGAACTGGCCGTCAAGGGTACATGGGGCGTCGAACGCTTCCGGAGGAAACTTGCAGATCTGCGCGCCAAGGGCCTGGAGCCGATCCCCAAGCTGAACTTCTCGACGACGCACGACATCTGGCTCAAGGAATACCACCTGATGGTTTCCACGCCGGAATACTACCGGGTCGTGTCGGACGTGATAGCTGACGTGATATCGGCTTTCGACACGCCGCGCTATTTCCACATAGGCTTCGACGAAGAGACGTTCGGACACATGCGCAAGCACTCCATCGCCATCGTGCGCCAGGGCGAACTGTGGTGGCATGACTTCCTGTTCATCGTGAAGGAGGTCGAGAGGCGCGGCGTGCGCGCATGGTGCTGGAGCGACAAGATATGGCATGCCAAGGACGACTTCCTGCGGCGCATGCCGAAGAGCGTCCTGCAGAGCAACTGGTACTACGGCAGGAACTTCACTCTGGGGCTGCCGCTCAAGGGTGACCGTCAATGCAACTTCCCTGACGCATACGTCGAGCTGGAGAAGGCAGGGTTCGACCAGGTGCCGACGGGGTCGAACTGGAGCTGCGACGACAGCATGGCGGCGACCGTGGCGTTTGCGAAGGAGCATATCAGCCCGGCCCGGTTGAAGGGATTCCTCGCCGCGCCGTGGGTCAAGACGCTGCCGCAGTTCGAGACGATGCACGAGGAGCAGATCGACCAGGTGGTTGCCGCAAAGAAGAGCTTTGAAGACAAGCGGCCATGAACACGACGAGAAGGAACGTGCTTGCCTGTGCGACGGCGTGGTCCACGTTGAGGCAGAACCAGCTGTAGCACGCGGCGGATGGGGAAATTGTCATTCATTTGCACGGCATGATGAATTTTGATATAATTCACCCCATGAAAAAAATATCAACTGCCGACAATACCCCGTTTCTCTCGTTGCGCCTTCTGATTTGCGCAGGTGTCGCCTTGATGGCGTCGATGCCTTCCGTGGCAAAGGAAAGAGCGTATGACTTCCGAAAGCGCCTGAGCGTGGTCCATGAACCAGACCGCCGCGACAAGTCGCTTAAGCCTTCCGCCGACGAAATCGAGCTCAAGGACGGGATGTTCATCGTACTGCCGAACGCCGGGAAGGGGCTCGTGTTCCGCGCCGCGCAGGATTTCCAGGACTACCTTGCCGTTTCGATGGGCATATCTTCGACGATTCTCGAGAAGTCCAAGGTTCCAGGGGGCGTGCTTGCGGTTGAGGTCGCGCTCGATTCCGGCCTGCCGCCACGCACGTCCGAATTCAAGACCGATGCCGCCGGCGTCCGCATCTTCGCGACCGACGAACGCGCCGCCCAGCAGGCCCTGTTCCATCTCGAGGATCTCATGAACTTGCGCTCCGCTCCTTTCCTGAAGAAGGGCACGGACCGTCGCCGGCAGCTCTTCTCGCCGCGCATGACGCATTCGGGCTGGGGAATCGACGTTTTCCCCGATACGCATCTGCGTCAGATCGCACATGCGGGAATGGACGCGGTCGTCATCTTCGTCAAGGATATCGATAAAACCGCAGGTGCGGACTACCAGGACATAAACGACGTGATCCGCCGCGCGAAGTCGTTCGGACTCGACACCTACCTCTACAGCTACATCAAGGCTTTCGCGCATCCGGAAGATCCCGGCGCCGAGAAGATATTCGATTCCACCTACGGACGCGTGGCCGGCAACTATCCCGAGGCCCGCGGCATCGTGTTCGTCGGCGAATCGTGCGAATTCCCCACCAAGGACGAGCATGCATTGCCGCTTTCGCACCGTACGCCGAAGCCGAAAGGCGATTCGCGGCCGTATGCAGGCTGGTATCCCTGCCGCGACTACCCCGACTGGCTCAAGGCCGTCAAGGCGGCGATCGACGCCCATTCCCCGGGCATGGAGATCGTGTTCTGGAGCTACAACTGGGGCCGCCAGCCGGAAGGTCCGCGCCGCGCGTTGATACGTGCGCTGCCGAAGGATGTCGCGCTGCAGGCGACGTTCGAGATGTTCGAGCCTCAGGTCAAGCGCAACGGCATGGACGCGCCCAGCGCCGACTATTCGCTTTCCTTCGCGGGTCCCGGGCGCTATTTCTCGTCCGAGGCCGACGAGGCCCACAAGCTTGGCCTCAAGCTGTATACGATGGCAAACGCGGGCGGACTTACCTGGGACTTCGGCACGGTGCCGTACCAGCCCTGTCCATATCAGTGGAACGCGCGCTACAGGGCGATGCGCAAGGCTCAGGTGGATTGGGGCCTGTGCGGCGTCATGGAATGCCATCACTACGGTTGGTGGCCCAGCTTCATCGCGGAGATCGAGAAGGAGGCCCTCACCGAAGGCGGCATGGAATTCGACGTGCTGCTGAAGGCGATCGCGGCACGCGACTATGGCGCGGCCAACGTCGACGCCGTATGTGCCGCGTGGAAGATGTGGAGCGACGTCGCGAGAGACTACGTCGCGTCTAACGAAAACCAATACGGACCGTTCCGAATCGGTCCGGCGTATCCGTACAACGTCGGCGGAAAGGCTCTCTCCAATTCTGATTTCCCGTGCCCCGTATACGCGCATTTCGGCATACGCATCTGCCGCCTGAACTACCTTGCGCCAAGTGACGTCGCTTCGAGGACGACTCCAGCGCCCGCAAAAAGGAGGATGGACGTCAAGAAATACACCCAGGAGCTGGAGCTCCTGGACGGTATGATCGAGGCGTGGGGCAAGGGCGCGGCCATATTCGAGAGCATAGCGGCCAAGGAGAACGGGCGGCGTGCGGAGAAGGCGCGCGACATGGCGCGTCTCGGCCGCTACTTCTGGCGTACGCTGCAGACGGCCGTGAACGTCAAGCGCGGATACCTCGCCGACGACGCGGGCGACAGGGCGGGCGTCCTCAAATACGCCCGCGCCGAATACGCCAACGCCACAGCGGCGCTCGAACTCGTGGAGTCCGATTCGCGTCTTGGCTGGGAACCTTCCATGGAGTACACGGGTGGTCCGGAGCAGATCCGCTGGAAGCTCGGACTCATGGAAAAACTCTACGGCGCCGACCTCCACTGACGCATGAAAAAACAACTCCTGCTTGCATCGGTGGGGCTTGCGGTTTCCGCCGCCTTCTCCAGGCCTGAGATAACGTGGTCGATAATGCATCCTACGCCTTTGGATGCCGCATACATGTCCCGCGTATGCGAAAAGGCCGCGGAGTATGGCAATGTGGACAGTTTCGAGATATGCGCCGAATGCCATTCGCCGCTGGGCGGTTTGAACGGATTGACGACTCTCGAGAAATATCCGAAGGCCCATGCCCGCTGCGACATCGCGGCCATCCGCGCCAACTGCGACAATCTGAAGAAGGTGATCGGAATCGCCCATGCCGCCGGGAAGCCCGTCTACTACTGGCACCGCGAGGTGTTCATAATGCCGGGCGTGCTCGACGACGTGCCGTCGATGCTCGACGACACGGGAGAGTTCGACCTGCTGGGCGACGCATATGCCGACTTCCTGCGCTACAAGATCGACGAGGCGTACAGGAACGTCCCGGAACTGGACGGCATGGTGCTCACCCTGACCGAAGCATCGTTTTCGGTGCTGCACTCGGCCCGGCCGGACCGCTATCCGCCCGCAAAGGTCGTCGAACATCTCGTGCGTCTCTTCGCCGAAGAGCACAAGCGTCGCGGCAAGCGGCTGGTGCTGCGGTCGTTCGGATCCGTCGCGCAGGACTACGAATCCATTCTCGCGGGCGCGGAGGCTGCGGCCAGGAGCCATTCGTTCGAGATCGAGACGAAGATAACGCCGTACGATTTCTGTCCGTTCCTGCCGCCGAATCCGTTTCTGCGCCGCGTGCCAGGCACTACGATCGGCGCGGAATGCGACGGTCTTGGCGAATTCCTCGGCGCGGGATACCTGCCTTGCTGCCAGGTGCCTGTCATCCGCCGTTACGTGAATGAGGCCATGCAGAAGAATGCGGACCGTTACGTCATCCGCATAGACCGCGTGGGGAACACGATCTTCGATTCGGCGCATGAGGCGAACCTCTACGCCTACATGCGCTTCATACGCGATCCGGCGGCGACGCCCGGGAAGGTGATGGACGAGTGGGCCGCGAAGCGATGGCCGAAGTGCGCCGGAGAGATGAAACGGCTTTCCGAGATGAGCTTCAAACTCGTCCGCGCAACGCAGTTCATCGATGAAAGCGTAATCTTCCACCAGAACCCGCCCAAGGCCACGTTCAAGTTCATCAAGGCATGCGGCATACTCTCGTCGTTCCGCGACGGGATGGATCTTCACATGCAGAAGGACCAGTGGGGAATGCAGTACGTCCGCGCCACGCCTGGACGCAAGGCCATACTGGCCGAGAAGGACGAAGCCGTGCGACTGGCGCGCGAGGGGCTCGCCCTCGTGGAGAGTCTGAAGGACCGTCTCGATGCCGATGAATATGCGCGCCATCACGCGGCCTGGAAACGTGCCTGCGGCGCGACGGTGTCGATCCGCGCCCTGATCCGCTGCATCTCGGCGTACTTCGACGACATCGACGCCGGCGAGAACGTCCCCAGGCGCCTTGCCGACGCGGTCTCGGCGGCGGACGGGGAGATAACCTCTATGATGGCGGACCCTGCCGCCGACCCCAAAGCCATCGGTTTCAGGAACGTACGCCTGCGTGGCAGGAACATGGATCTTACATACTATGCGCCATTGCGGTGGCTATGCCGCGCCACCCTGGACGAATTCGCCGCCGAGACACGGGTGCGTTCCGCGCTCAAGGCACGTGGTGAAGTGATGGACTTCGTCGTTCCTGGCGGTCTATACGACGACAACCGCATCGGTCGCGCGATGCACGCAAGCTATTCCGAGGTGCTTGACGGATATCCCGTGCGCCATGTGGGCAATACCATCTTCCCGAATGGAACGATGACGGTCGAATTCGATGCGACGAAGTCCTCCACCCTGGAGATCGGCCTTGACGGACATTCCATCGATCGCTTGACCGTTCGCGTCAACGGCGGCGAGGCCCGCACGGTCAAGGCCGAGAAGGGGATCGTCCGAATGCCGCTGGGAGTTTCCGGAAAGGTGGCCGTCGCTATCGCCAAGGCCGATGTGGCCGATGGAAGGGTGAAGGCGATAGCCGCGAAGGATTTCCATGTCGCGACGGAGTCCGCAAACGCGTCACCGTATCCTGCGGTACGGTATGTTGCGCTGCTGAAATGACATGTCCCGGACGCGGTTGCCGGTTGCCAGCAGGGTGATAATATGCTATCATAGAGCGCATGGAAAACCGTCTGAAAAGTCCACGTCGCGAATTCATCGCCGCCGCATGCGCGTTTGGCGCCGTCTCGTTGGTTCCTGGGGTAGGCGCGGCCATCTCGCCGCATCCGTCCATTGGGGTCGACGGGCATCTGACGGTTCTGCTTTCGGGTGTTCGCATGGATGGCCTTGCCGCGGCGTTGAACGATCGCGATGGCGTTTTATCGAGGCGCATCGCGTCGATACTTGCGATGCGTCCTTTGCCCCGCCATTGTGTCGTTCTGCCTGAATGTTCCTGCGCGGCGGCCGCAGATGGCATGGCGGCGTTGCGTAACGCGTTTGCCGCCTGCGGCGTCGAGGCCGTCATGGCCGGGAAGGATGTCGTGCGAGTCGTCGATGCGGCAGACTGCGACATCCTGCTTCTTGACGACAGGGAAGGGTCGCTCGCGGCGTCCGTGCAGGACTGGCTTGCCGCCGAACTGCCGCGATGGAAGCGCCCTGTTTTCATATGCGCAAAGCATCCGCCCGAATGGATGTGCGGCGGCCGCATGGCGTCATTGACCGTAAATGGACGCAAGTTCGGCGATCTCCTAGGCGACGTGCCGCATCTCGCAGGGTATCTCCACGGGCATGGACACCGCTGGCAGCCGACATGCGAAAGGACCGGGAACGGAAAGTCCGTCAGCATGCTCGCATTGCCGTCCGTGGCTTCCTGGGGCGATATCGGGCACGTGATCCTGCGCACAGGCCCCGGGGGCGCCGTCGCGGAACTTCGCCAGGACGGCTTCCACGGCAAACCGTGCGTGGAGCAGGGGCGCATACGCGCCGATTGGCGGTCGATGGTCGCCGCGAACCGCGGGGCGACGTGCACGTTCGGCTGGAACGCAATCTGATTCAATCACATCCAGGAAAGGAAACACGCAATGACCTATCATCTCGCAATCGATATCGGCGCATCTTCCGGACGCCACATTCTCGGCCACATCGAGGACGGCAAGATCGTGCTGGAGGAGATACATCGTTTCGACAACTCGCAGATCCGCAAGGACGGTCACGACTGCTGGGATCACGATGCCCTTGCCCGTCACGTCATCGAAGGCATAAAGGCATGCGCGAAGACGGGCAAGATACCGGCAACGATCGGCATCGATACATGGGGCGTAGACTTCATCCTTCTCGACGAGTCGCTCAAGCCGTGCTCCGACATGGTCGCCTACCGTGACGCGCGCACGACCGGCATGGACGAGTTCGTCGAGTCGATAATCCCGTTTGCCGACCACTACGCCCGCACGGGCATACAGAAGGCGATCTTCAACACCGTCTATCAGCTTGCCGCGCTGAAACGCGAACATCCCGACCAGCTCGAGAAGGCAGCCCATTTCCTGATGGTGCCCGACTACCTCAACTACCGTCTGACGGGCAGGATCTCCAACGAGTACACGGATGCGACCACGACGGCCCTCGTGAACGCCCGCGAGAAAACCTGGGATTCCGTCGTGCTGGAGAAGCTTGGATTGCCACGGCGCATCTTCGGCGAACTTTCCCTGCCCGGCACGGTGCTCGGTTCGCTTTCCGCCGAGGTGCAGGCCGAGGTCGGTTTCGACGCCACCGTGATCCTTCCGGCGACGCACGATACGGGAAGCGCCTACCTGGCGGTTCCGGCGCGCGACGACAATGCCGTCTACCTTTCAAGCGGCACGTGGTCGATCATCGGCGTGGAGAATACCGAGCCGATCGCGACGCCTGAATCCTGCGCGGCAAACTTCTCGAACGAGGGTGGCGCGTGGTACCGTTTCCGTTTCCTGAAGAACATCATGGGATTGTGGATGATGCAGTCGGTCCGCCGCGAACTCAACGGTGTCGAGTATGTCGAGGGCAAGGGACGCGAGGCCACCGAAAAGGCGCTTGCGGGATTGAAGGGATTGAAGGCGTCTGGAGAGAAGTGGAGTTTCGGCGACCTCATAACCGCGGCCCGGGGCGCAGAATCGTTCAACAGCGTTGTCGATGCCGCCGACAAGCGGTTCTTCGCGCCTGATTCCATGACGGCGGCGGTGTGCTCGGCGTGCGAGGAGAGCGGACAGGCCGTGCCTTCGACGGTCGGCGAGCTTGTGCGGTGCATCTACCTTTCGCTTGCCCAGAGCTATGCCAAGGAGGCGAAGCTGCTTGCGGGCATCACGGGCAAGACGTACACCTCGCTCAACATAGTCGGCGGCGGTTGCCAGGATACATACCTGAATGAACTGACTGCGGCTTCCACGGGACTAGAGGTGTTCGCGGGTCCGATCGAGGGAACCTCCATCGGCAACCTGATCGTGCAGTTCATCCATAGCGGGGAGTTCGCCGATCTCGCGGCCGCGCGTGCGGTCGTGGCGAAGTCGTTCTGACGCGCCTCGCCGCTGGGCGGCGGAACGGTAGACCGCATGTCGATGATCGCCACACGCCGGGGACTTTCCTTTGCGGCATGCGCCATCCTTTTTGCGATGGCGGTCGTGGTGTCGGTGGTGTCCATACCCCGCAACGAAGACATCGACAGTTCCAGCTACCGCATGATGGCGCAAGGCGAGCAGGTGTGCCGTCCGTACGCATCGCGCGTTCTGCACCCTGCGGTCATCCGTTGCATGGCAAGGACGGGGATCGCGCCTGAAACGGCGTTCGCGGCCGTGAATGTCGTGTCGGCCGTACTGTTCTACGTGTTGCTGCTCGCGATCATGCCGCCAACGCGTCCTGCCGTGAATGCGTTCGTCTTGCTCATCTCCCCGCTTTGGTGGGTATGGGGCGGCAACATCTACGTACAGGACATGTTTGCGGCCGCGCTCGCGGCGGCGATGTTCATGGCCGTATGCTTTGCGTACGACAGGCGAAATGGCGGTGGCCATGCATGGATGTTCGTAGGGGTGCTCCTTTTCCTGCTGCAGGTCACACGCGAGAGTTCCGCCGTTTTCGCGTTGGCGTTGGCCGTGCTGGCCTGGCGCAGGAAAGCATGGCGTCTCATGATAGTTTCGCTTGCCGCGATGGTCGCGGGCATGGCCGTCGTCTCATGGAGCAGCAGCGGGGCGCAGCCGAACACGAACGAACTTGGAGGCTTTGCGTACCTCGTCTGCAAGGCCATCGCAAACGGCGTGAGAAACTTCACGGGGATCATCCCGTGGAACGACGGGTATGCGGCGCATCTTGCATGCTACTATCCCGACCCGCCGATATGGAAGTGCACGCTCCCGGCGTTTCTGCAATGGGGCAACGTCCACGAGATCGGCATATACGCCTTCCAGCCGGCAAACATAGCGATGTTTCTCGCGAGATGGCTGCTGTATTTCCCGGGGGCGTTGCTTCTATGTTGCATTGCGCCACGTGTCGCAGGACGCCGGCCGACCTTGCCGTCCGCCGGTTTCGCGCACATGCCGCTGTACGTTCAGCTGGCGTTCGTCTCCGGCGGCCTCTTCTGGCTGCTCGCTCCGTTCAGCGGACCTTCGCTCATGCGGCTCGTAGGGTACGCATGGCCGTTTTTCTGGATTGCCTTGCCCTACATGCGGCGTGCGGATGCGGCATAGACCGATGGATTCCGGCAAGACTCATCGGCCGAACGTGATTTCGCCGACGGTGACCATCTCTTTGGGCTTGTCCAGGCGCAGCGAGAGTATCTGACGTTTCTCGGCGGGACGTCCCCAGTCCGTATAGACCGTGGCGGTCGCGGTGGCGGGGCCGGTCAGAGTCTGCTGGCTCGATCCGAAGTAGTGCGTGAGCACCTTGTAGACGCCGGTCTGCCCCTTCAGCTGGAGATATTCCTCCGGACCGTAGCCTGTAGTGATGTCCTGCGAAACGAATCCGCCTGACGCCGTACGTCTGTTTTCGTAGAACGCCTCCTCCCCGCTGGGCTCGAGCACGTGGATGTCGATGTCCGTGTTGTCCGCGTCCCATGAAAGTATGATGCGCAGATCCATGTCCAGGAGATGCTTGAACGCCTCGTCCCATTCCGGCACGGCAGGTCGTTTGCCTGCCGGCCATTCGCGTTTCGCGCACCAGTCCGCAAGTGCGTTGAGTTCCTCCAGCGCGAACACCGCGACAGCGCATGCGTTCTGGCGCTTCCACGGAGTGAAGGCCGTCTTCTTCAGAAGCGACATCGCCTCTTCGGCGTCTGCGGCGTCGCCAGTGTCTTTTGCGCGCTCTCCCAGCAGCAGCGCGAGGTCGCGGAAGCTGTGTGGCTCTTCGGGACGAAGCTTCGCGACCTTGCGCAGGATCGTAATGGCCCTGCCGTAGTCGCCCGCCTCCCTGAGGCGCCATGCGAACGTGCGAAGAAGGGCGGGATCTTCAAGTTTCATCTCGGCGAGATTCGAGAGGATGCGTCTGGCGACGTCCTTCTCGCCACGCGAGAAGAAGAAGCCTGCGCAGTCCAGGAAGAAGGCCGGGGCGGTGGCGTTCGAAGCGCGCAGGTCGATGTAGCGGCGATACAGCATGTCGGCCGGCGCGTTGGTGCCTCCATGCGCGGCGGCGCAGTCCTTGAGCGACTGCAGATAAGGCGTCTTGGGGTCCCATGCGGCAATATGTATCTTCGCGCCCGAGGACGTTGGAGACTTCACATCGGGTTCTTCCGCGGCGCTCGCCGCCATGGGCTCCGCTCCTGCGGCCTCCATCTCCATTGCCACGCTTTCCGAACGGCGTGCGGAACGGGCCATCGCCCTCATGGGACGACTTCTCTCACGATTTGAGGTCGCGGCCGTAGATGAGTCAACTGCCAGGACGGTGTTCGCTGCCGAGTCGAAAAGACCGCTCTTCGGAGTGCGCTTCTTCGGTATCGGGTCTTTGTGCCATGCAACACGCCCGTCCCAATCTCTCTTCAACCCGGCCAGCCACCGTTTTTCCGCCTGCGCTTCACGCTCTTTGGCCTTTGCAGGGTCTGGCCGCCTGGCAAGCCATTGCTCGTGCAGCTGTTTCGCGTTTTCCGGCGGCTCGATATCGTATTTGACATACTGTTCGATGGTATCCAGCACGATCAGCGAGGTCTTTGGACTTGCAAGCCCGTACTCGCGTCCTATGGCCAGAAGCTCTTCGCTGTTGTCGTCGGCGCGTGGAGAGAGCTGTGCGACGCGTTTCGCCGCCCTGGCGCACGCGACGGTGTCGCCCGGCCTGGCGGCGGATCGGGAGAGCGCCACTGGCGCCGACATGATACCCTTGCCGAAATCGAAGCGGATCTCGGCCACTTCGTTCTTGAGCCGGCCGAGCACCACGAGCCGTCCGACAGCCGGCTGCCCGATGCCTTGCAGAAGATCCACGCCGTTGCCTGCTACGTTCTCGAGGAACCTGGCCGGATGGAGAATCTCGTGCGCGATCGTTTCCGGCGATGCGACGGCGAGGTCGAGGACCCTTCCGCCGCAGGCCAGGCGCAGTCCCTCCATGTCGCATTCGCTGCCGGATACGAGCGCCAGGGCCTTGAAGCGCACGTTCACCGGTCCTGCCGAAAGCGTGTCCATGCCGTCGGTGAAGAGAAGCGTCTGCACGTCTTTTGAGGTCGTGAGCGTATCGTTGGTGGCGGCGAGGGCCGCGAGATCGGTGCCTCCGTCATAAGTGATGTTCGTGAGCGCGCCCATGAGTTCGGCGCGGGAAGAGAAATAGCGTTCCGGTTCAGGCGTGTCGCGGAACACCACGAGCGAGTAGTACGTTTCACGAGGCAGGAGCTTTACCGCTTCCAATGCCATATCCACGTCGGCTGCGCGGCGGCTGCCGGACGCGTCCCACAGGATGCGGAAGGCGGGTGCGGACGTGACGGGCGTCTCGGGTTCCGGCGGCGGCGCCATGACGGATGCCGCGAACCACGTCTCGCCTTTGCATGTCTCGACCGTCGCGAATGTAGGCGGCAGAAGAGGCAACGCGACTATGACGTCTTCGGCGGGAGAGACGTCACGCTCGACGGATGTGGTGCGCCACACGGCCTCCGCCGCGGCGAAACGCCTGTCGCCCAGGCCGCCCAGGCGGGGCGGCGGCAGGTTGTCGCGTATCGGCACGGCTATGGAGATGCTGCGCTCGCCAAGCTTCTCATGCGGCATCGGCAGGCGCAGCGCGGCGCCGCCGTCATCGCCGAACACGAGAGGCGTCACGTATTCGATGCGCACTGTGCGGGCCCCTCGCGCGGGAATAGGATAGAGTCGCGTCCTCCACACGTTCCCCTGGACATGTTCGACAAGACCGGGATCGACGCCGGCCTTGACCTCGGCCTCGAAGGCGATGCGCGCTTCATCCTTCTTCACCACCACGCCATCGCGAAGGCGTCCGTCCACATCTAGCGCATATCCGCAGACGCTTGCGCCATCCGGAAGGGGAAATTCAAGTTCGCCCTCCAATACGCGACCGTTCGGATTGCCGAAGACGATAAGAACGCGTACCGTTGCGAACAGTCCGTTCACCTGCGCGTCCACGCCGAATGAATCTATCGTCATCGGTTTTTCGTTTTCGCGTACGTTGACGCGCAGCACGGGCGGCGGGACGGGCGGCGGGATTATCGCCGGGACGGTCCGTGATTCGTCCGCCACAAGGACGGCCGGCATCATGGACAGGAGCAGCAGGAGAAAACGGCTGATGAAGTTTTTTTCGTTCATGGCCACTAGGATAGCATATTTCGGCGGTAAATGGTAAGGCAAATGCGAAAAGTCTTTTCGCCGCAATTTTCCCCGGAAAAAATTTTTTCATTTATTTTCAAAATGGGGGTTGACGGCGGTGGGGCAATATGGGATAAT
>JAEEGL012844779.1_pt1 | contig 12121 bp, 19 predicted proteins | sample 9134231 | NCBI WGS metagenome assembly JAEEGL01 (sample SAMN16246548, study PRJNA631951) | gut metagenome | biome: gut microbiome; feature: rumen; material: fiber-attached | host: Bos | place: Iran: Karaj | collected 2018-10
CGTACCTATGATGGATGACGAAGATGTAGATGATTAGATGTTATTCAGATCTTATTCAATTAAAAACATTGCAAGAAAGATACCAATATTTAAAAATCCACGGAAAAGTTGGAGAAGATACTTTCGGATACGATCGATATGTTAACCAAGTATTATATAAGTCTCAGAAATGGAAAAGAACAAGGTCTCAAATTATTATAAGAGACAATGGATGTGATTTAGGAATAGAGGGAAGAGAATTAGATAATTATATTATGGTGCATCATATGAACCCTCTTACATTGGAAGATATTGAAGAAGATAGAGATTGTGTTTATGATCCGGAGTATTTAATTTGTTGTTCATCCAGAACTCACAAGGCCATTCATTTTGGTGATGAGAATCTGTTACCGAAAGATTTTGTTGAAAGACGACCAAACGATACGTGTTTATGGAGATGATTTTTTGGAGAGATGCCATTAAGTAAAGGGCGACGAATCTTAGCCCTTCCCGATAGAGGGACGTTAAAGATATCTTGAGAGATTCAAACAATCCTATTTAAAATTTTAATGAAGGAGAGTCTTAAGATGAGTCCAAGAAGAAATTATGACCAGTATTACAGGGGCGCCGATGAATCTTATGAGAAAAAACCGGTATTGTCTCAGGAGACCACGGACTCCAAGGCAAAAAAAGAAGTTGACAAGCCTGTAAAAGCTGAACAGAAAATGATCGAGCTCAAAAAAGGTAAAGTTGTCGGTGGAGCAAGATTGAACGTTCGAGAAAAAGAGAGCACCGACAGTAAAATCATTAATTTATTAGCCAATGGCGAAAATGTTACAATTGTAGAAGGAAATACGAATCCGGACTGGTACAAACTGCAGACAGGCGGATATGTAATGAAGAAATTCATCGAATTAGTTTAAGAGGATGCGCAAATGAATGAAAAAATTCTCGCTTCAGTAAAAAAGATTAACAATATCGAAGAAACGGACACAAGTTTTGACGATGAGTTGATCTTAGCAATTAATTCTGCACTGATGGTTATTATGCAGGAATGGCATGGTATGGATCATGCTTTCAGATTACAGGACGGTACCGAGACCTGGGCGCAGTTACTGGGCGAGGATACAGATTACGAAGGCGTAAAAGAACTTGTTGGTTTGAAAGTTCGGTTGACGTTCGACCCGCCTTCAAGTCAAACCGTTATGCAGGCGATACAAGATCAAATACGAGATCTCGAATGGCGTTTGTACATTTGGAAGGATCTAAATAGAGTGAACGGAGATGTTTAAATACAGAAATCCAAATCCTTGTAAAGAAATTGTCGGAGATTGTGTTATAAGAGCGTTATCCATACTATTAGGCCAATCGTGGGATGACACTTACGACGATTTAAGCTTCAAGGCTAAGATGATGTGCGATATGCCGTCTTCAAACGAAGTGTGGTCCGAATATATGTATGAGCGAGGCTTTACAAGACGTGTAATCCCAGATACCTGCCCGGTATGTTATACTATTAATAGGTTTTGCCAAGACAATCCGAGAGGAGAGTTTCTATTGGCAACTGGATCCCATGTTGTGGCTGTGATTGACGGTGATTATTACGACACTTGGGACAGTGGACAAGAAGTCCCGATTTATTATTTCAAAAGGAGGAATTAAGAAGTGATCTCACCTACGAGTGCAGTAGTACCAAGTCTTCAAAATCCGCAGAATCCGATACAGGGTTATGCTGCCACCAACATCATACAGATTCATGGTGGTCGCGACGGGGCAATCAATTATCCTGTACAAATTGGATACACTGCTCTTTTGATAGACGAAGAAAGTAAGCAGTTTTTTATTAAAGCCAATGACGTTAACGGAGTTCCGAAGCCTTTGCGGGAGTTCAAATACGAAGAAATAACGCAGGATTCAAGCAAGGCAAATACTTCGGAATTTGTGACAAAAGACGAGTTCAATGCGTTGCTGAACGAAGTTAAAAAGTTGCAAGGTAATGGACGTCGATACAATGGCTACAACAAAGTAAGGAGGAATAGTTACGATGGTCAATCCAGGCGCGAACAATAATATGTTCAATACTTTTATGGCTAATCCGTTGCAGTTTCTCCTTATGAAGCAGAACATTCAAGTTCCGCAAGAGTATGCAAACAATCCCCAGGCAGCCGTTCAGTATTTAATGAATACCGGACGTATGTCTCAGGCAACGTTCGAAACCATTAAACAAAGAGCGGCACAAATGGGCATAAATATATAGTCTAAAGGAGATAAAATTATGTCGTTAGTTGATAATGGTAATATGTACATGCCGGTAGCTCCCGCATATGCAGGAGGAAATGGTGGATATGGTTTCGGTGGTTGTGACGGATGGTGGGTCATCCTGTTTCTGTTCGCCCTTATGGGCAACAACGGCTTTGGCGGTTGGGGCGGAAATGGAGATGTTCTTCCTTACCTCTGGAATCAGCAGACAAATGATTCTGTCAATGCTAGATTTGACGCAGCTGGTCTCGCTAATCAGATCACAGGAGTCCAGAATGCAGTTGTTGACGGATTTGCTAGTGCAGAGATTGCAAATTGCAATCGGGCTATGACAGCTATGCAGACGGCTCATCAGGCTGAGGTAACTGGCTTACAGCAGAACTTTGCTCTTCAGAGTCAGTTGTCTAATTGCTGCTGTGAGAATCGTCAGGCTATTGCTCAGCTTGGTGCAGATCTTGCTCGTGAAGCTTGCGCAGATCGTCAGGCAGTTGCAGATGGCGTTCAGAAGATTATGGATCAGATGTGTGCAGATAAGATTGATGCTAAGAACGAGAAGATTGTTGAGCTTCAGAATCAGATCAACATTGCAAATCTTCGTGCTTCTCAGCTCGATCAGACGGCTCAGCTTCTGGCAGATAATGCAAGGCAGACGGTTGCTCTTGAGCAGTATCTGAATCCGACACCGGTTCCGGCTTATGTAGTTCAGAATCCTAATTGCTGCCAGCAGAACACTGGTTGTGGATGCGGTAATTTCTATAACTAGGAGGTAGCACCTATGGCAGAATATGTAACAACGACTGATCAGAATGTTGCTTTAAATGGCACCATTCCGTTCAATAGTGTTTCTATCCCGTGCAATACAGGAAGTGTTGTTCCTCTTGCCCCTGGGATTATTAATCTGAAAGGTAACACCTCAAACCGATTTGCAAGATATGAAGTAACACTGCAGGGCAATATAGAAGTTCCTACAGGCGGTGCTGTTACAGCTATAGCTTTAGCAATCACTGTAAATGGATCTGTAGTGCCCGAAAGTGTAGCTATCTTTACTCCTCAGGCTGTTAATGAGTATGGACATATTCATACAACAGCTACAGTAACTGTTCCTTGTGGGTGCTGTGTAACTGTCTCCGGTGTCTATGTTGACGGCACGGAAGACAATGCCGCAGTGACACCTACACCGTCAATTACAGTTAGAAGAAATGCTTCTATCTCTGTAAAGAGAGTAGCATAGAGAGGAGGACGAGATATGGATACTTTATATAAGTTAAAAGACAGAGTGTGTGATATGATTGACGAAGTTTTAGAGAAACCAGATATCACACCCACAGAACTCGAAAGACTTTACAAAGCAGTTGATATTGTCAAGGATGTTGCGACAATCGAGGCTATGGAGAGCGCTGATTTCGATGACTACAGTTATGATGACGGTATGTCATATGCAAGAAATCGGGATTCTCGTGGGAGATATAGCAGCAGAAGAGGAAGATCTTATGACGATCATCGGATGATGCGCATGGATAGAGGATATTCAGGCGATGAATCCAAGGAAGAAATGATGCATAAGATTGAAGAGATGCAGCGTAAAGTTCAGATGATGTAAATCATTCAAAATGAGTAGTTAATACTCGGTACGGCAAATGGTTGTAAGCAGGGTTCGATTCCCTGCTGTCGTATTATCGAAAGGAGAAACTCACTATGTTTTATGATGGAGTAATAATAAAACCACCTTTGGATGAGTTATATCATTACAATCATAATCATGACCCAAAGACTGGAAAATTCACAAGTGGTAATGGTTTTGGAAATTTATCAAATAACATCTATAAAGAAGCAAACAAAAGAGTTGAAAAAATATCAGACGATGTTATTACCGCTTGTAATCATACAAATGCTAAAATGTATGGTCTAGAAAATAGATTAAAAACAAAAGATAGTATATCTAGAAAAATAGATAAGAAGTCTAAAGAAGATAATATTAGCACAATAAAAGCAAGCAAAGACATTAAAGATGCAATTAGGTTTACCACTATCTCATCCGATAACGACTTTGTTAAAAATTATCAGTCTATGAAATCTGAATTAGAAAATAAAGGTTATAAGGAAACAAGATGCAAAAATTATTGGGATTTATATAAACAAGGAAAAGTAAAACATAAATCGGTTCAATCTAATTTTTCAACAAAAGATGGATATGAATTTGAAATACAATTTCATACAAGATCCAGTCAAGATGCGAAAAATAAAAAATTACCAATTTATGAAGAGCGTAGAAAAGTGGGCATAAATCCAAAACGAGCTATAGAATTGGAAAAACAAATGGACAAATTAGCTTTAAAAGTTAAAGATCCAAAGGATATTTATAAAATTAAATCCCATTAAAGGAGAAAAAATCACTATGTCATTATCTAATACCGCAGTTCCTATCTACTACGGTCAATTCCGGAATGACGTCATTCAAGGCAAAATTCCGGTTAACCGGGAAGTAGCCATGGAAATGAACCGTATAGATAATCTCATTGCAGACAGAAACATTTATTACGATGATGAGGCAATAAACGGATGGGTTGCTTTTTGTGAAGAAGAATTAACTTTAACAGATGGTAATCCGCTTCATCTATTACCCACATTCAAGTTGTGGGGCGAACAAATTTTTGGTTGGTATTATTTTACAGAGAGGTCTATTTACGAACCTAACAAATCCGGTCACGGTGGGCACTATGTAAATAAGACAATCAAGAAGAGGCTTACAAAGAAACAGTATTTAATCGTGGCCAGGGGTGCTGCGAAGTCGATGTATGCTTCCTGTATTCAGAATTATTTCCTTAATATTGATCCCGATACAACACATCAGATCACCACTGCTCCTACAATGAAGCAGGCAGATGAAGTTATGTCTCCGATTCGGACAGCCATTACGCGTGCGCGCGGGCCTTTGTTTCAGTTTTTAACAGAAGGATCTATCCAGAACACAACAGGAAGCAAAGCGGATCGTGTGAAACTAGCTTCTACAAAGGAAGGCATTAAAAATTTCCTTACTGAATCATTACTGGAAGTCAGGCCTATGACAGTTGACAAGTTACAGGGGTTGAGATGTAAGATTGCAACAGTCGATGAGTGGCTTTCTGGCGATATTAGAGAAGATGTTATCGGCGCGATTGAGCAAGGTGCTTCCAAACTGGACGATTACCTGATCGTTGCAATGAGTTCAGAAGGTACTGTCAGAAATGGCGCCGGCGATACAATCAAGATGGAGCTTATGGATATTCTCAAAGGTGAATTTGAGGCTCCTCATGTTTCTATTTGGTATTACAAGCTTGACGACATTCAGGAAGTAACGAATCCGTCAATGTGGGTTAAAGCCAATCCAAATCTTGGCAAAACGGTTCAATACGAGGTTTATCATGAAGATGTAGAGAGAGCAGAGAAAGCACCTTCTACAAGAAACGACATTCTTGCAAAGAGATTTGGTATCCCTATGGAAGGATACACTTATTTCTTTACATATGAAGAAACTTTACCGCATAAGAGTAGAAGCTATTGGAATATGAACTGTGCTCTTGGAGCAGATTTATCACAGGGTGATGACTTCTGTGCATTCACGTTTTTATTTCCATTAAAAGGTGAAGCTTTCGGAATTAAGACAAGAAGTTATATTTCTTCTAAGACACTTTATAAATTACCTAGATCTATGCGTGAAAAATACGACGAATTTATTATGGAAGGTAGTTTATGTGTATTAGAGGGTGTAACTTTGGAAATGGATCAGGTATATGACGATCTAGAACGTCATATTGACGAGAATAACTATAATGTCCTCTGCTTAGGATATGACCCATATAATGCGAAGGATTTCGTGAATCGATGGGAAATTGATAATTCAGATTACAATATATTTAAAGTTGTACAGGGTGCCAAGACCGAATCGGTTCCTTTAGGCGAATTAAAGAAACTTTCAGAAGAGAGACTTCTTTTGTTTGACGAGGAGCTGATGTCGTTTGCAATGGGTAACTGTATTACTTTAGAGGACACTAATGGGAATCGTAAGCTCTATAAGAAGCGATATGAGGAAAAGATCGATAATGTCGCGGCTATGATGGATGCTTACGTAGCATACAAATTAGCAAAGGATGATTTCGAATGATGTATGATGGTATATTATTAAAACCAGAACTTGATGACTTATATTTAAAACATTTTAATCCGAATCACGATCCTAATAACGGGCAGTTTGCTTCTGGTAATGGAATTGGATATTCTTCAAAAAAGCTAAAATATTTTGTAAATGAAGAAGATCAGGACATTGATGATGTTGATATTTATATCAATAATTCCGCAGATCGTATAAATAAATATCAAGATGAGTTTGATGAAACAGAAAAAGGCAAACAATTATTAAAGAAGTTTCGCAATGCGCCAGAAAAAAATTATAATTCTTTAGAAGATGCTTATTTAAAAGAAAGACAAAAATACGCTGTGAATAAGTTTTTGAAAAACGATTCTAAAAAATTTACATTGGATGATGTAATAAAAGATAATTATATTAGAACCGGAGAAAAAAATCTTACAGAATCGGAAGTAATAGATTATCTTTTAAATGAAGAATGGAAAGTTTATAGGGAATAATAAAAAGGAGGGTCTGAAATGGAATACGATGGTGTAATCCTTAAACCAGATCTCGATGAAGCCCTCGAGCATTATGGTGTCCTCGGTATGAAATGGGGAATTCGAAAAGACCTTGCTTTGCGCGGAGAAATTTCGAAGAAAAGAAGAAAGAAGATAGAGAAAGCAATAAGTAAAGCTTCTTATAACAAGCATCGGCGAATTCTTAATGCTCTTGAGGAAGTAAAATATCACAATACGAAATATTCGAGGGACAAAAAGGGCCAGTTAAGATTTATAAATAATCTTTACACACCTGAAGAAAAAAAGAAGATCCTTTATAAATCGAATATTGATTCCGGAAAGAGAAAAGTCGAGAATGCTAATAGGAGAGAACAATCTTTAAATGAGATATATTCATTAGCTAAACAATCGGCAAAAAACAAAGGTTACAAATATGTCGTAAAAAATACCAGGAAAGTTGTTGATACGCCATGGGAATATGACGCCGTGCCTTTTAAAAAATTTAAAAAATATAAATACAAAAAGAAGAAATAAGAAGGAGAAATCTCACCATGCATCATAAGTATTTAAAAGACCAAATAGCTACGGAGCTCAATGAAGCAGTTAATTATTTAAAGAAAGCGATTGATCTATTCAGCGAGTATCCAGACTGGGCAAAAATGTTTAAATCTATTTCTGACGAAAGACAACGAACATCTGCAGAATTATATAAGATGTTAATCCAATTATGCTCAGATACTAAAGGTCAAGATGCATATATTATCTCGATAAGAGACGCAGTTATGAATAATTTCTCTGATATGATGAGAAAGATTGAAGACTATGAGATGACATATAACATTATATTATCTCAAGAAAAAGAGGTATCTACGGATGAGCGAGATAACAAAAAAATTGCTGTTTGAACATCCTGAAGATGAGAAACCAAATTTAGATGACGCACTTGCTCATTACGGTGTTCTCGGGATGAAATGGGGAGTTCGAAAAGACAGGTATAAAAAAGGTACCGGTCGAAGAAGAAAGAAGAGATGGAAATTTGTTTCTAAAAAGACCCAGCAAAGAAGGCGTTATAAAACAAATGAAGACGCTATCAGGGCAAAAGACATCGTTTATATCAATGAACACAAGGGTAACTTTTCTACGGATGAGCTTAATCGTGTTATGAATCGAGTTACCGCTGAACAAAGAATTAGCCAGATGGCTTATGATCAATCGACGTTTGCTAAAGTAACAAAGAGTAAAACGTTTAAGGCATTAGCAGGAGCGGCTATTTCTGGTTTAACATTTGCCGCGGTTAACTATGCAATGTCTGGCGATAAAGCGTCAATTCCTAAGAATTTGGCGATTGGTGCTGCGGTTGGTGGCCTTACAACTTTGGCTCCTGGAACAAAAGATTTAAACAAGTTAAAGAAATATCCAAAAGAGGGTAAGAAAAAAGGATAGCATTCAAAATGAGGAGTAAACTATGGAAGAAAAACTTTCGTTTGGTGAAAGATTAAGGCATAGTTGGAATGCTTTTCTTAATCCGACCCAAAGTTTAAGATACGATTATGGCAGGTCGAGCTATATCAATCCGGCACAAGTCAGATTGACGACCGGAAATGAAAAATCCATAGTTACTGCCGTATATAATCGTATTGCATTGGATGTCGCTGCTTTGGATATTAAGCATGTTTTATTGGACGATACTAATGAGAGATTTAAAGAGGTTGTCGATGATTCATTAAACAATTGCCTTACTTTAAATGCAAATAAAGACCAAATTTCCCAAGCATTTATCCAGGATTTGGTTTTAAGTTTGTTTGATGAAGGGTCGGTTGCCGTTGTTCCAGTTGACACAGAACATAATCCAAGACTTACAGAGTCATATGATATTGAGTCTATGAGAACTGGGCAGATTGTTAGTTGGTATCCGGATCATGTGAAAGTTCGTTTGTATAATGATAGAAAAGGAGAGAAAGAAGAGCTGATCTTTCCTAAAAAAATGGTAGCAATTATTGAAAATCCTTTCTACGTTGTCATGAACGAGCCAAATGCAGTGGCTAAAAGATTAATTAGAAAACTGAATATCTTAGATGTTATTGATGAACAATCTGGATCTGGAAAGTTAGATTTGATTTTACAGTTGCCCGGCGTTATTAAGACAGACGCAAGAAGGAAAGTTGCTGAAGATCGAAGACATAGCATTGAAGATCAATTAGCTGGGTCGAAGTACGGTATTGCTTATATCGATGGAACTGAAAAGATTACCCAATTGAATCGATCGGTTGAGAATAATTTGTTAAATCAAATTCAATTCTTGACAACTATGTTATACAGTCAGCTTGGCATTACAGAAGCAATTCTGAACGGAACAGCTGACGAGCAAACTTTGATCAATTACCACAACAATACGGTTGCACCTGTTATTAATGCTATTGTTACATCAATGAAATGGAAATTCCTTACAAAGACAGCAAGGACGAGACATCATTCCATCAATTACTTTAGAGATCCATTCAAGAACGCACCTGTTGATAAGATTGCAGAAATGACTGATAAGTTTACACGTAATGAGGTTGCGTCTTCGAATGAGATGAGATCTGTAATCGGATGGAAACCGGTAGACGATCCAAGAGCTGACGAATTGAGGAACAAGAATCTGAATCAGCAGGCAGATTCGATGGGTATGACCCCTATGAGTACACAGGAGGAATATCAGGATAAACAAACGTATGCAAATGGTGAAGAAAGTGGAAACGCTGAGAAACCTATTAGAGAAAAGACCGATAGTATTCTTAACATGAAACTTTCCGAAGCATTTTCATTAATAAAATAGGAGGAAGACTTCAAAATGAGTATTAAAAATGACTACGATTTCAGTGGTTGGGCTACTCGCAATGATATCACATGTGCAGATGGTCTGACCATCCGTCAGGACGCTTTTAAAGAGTGTGACGGAAAAGAAGTCCCTCTGGTTTACATGCATGATCATGATAATGTAGAAAATGTATTGGGTCATGCACTTCTTGAAAACCGTGAAGATGGTGTATATTGTTACGGTAAATTCAATGAAGATACTGACCAGGGGATGAAGGCAAAAGCATTGGTTGCTCATGGAGACATCACTTCTCTGTCCATTTATGCTAATAAGTTAGTAAAACGTGGAACAGACGTACTTCATGGTGCAATTAGGGAAGTTAGCTTGGTTCTTGCCGGTGCAAACCCTGGGGCTACAATTGATTTCCCGGTTCTTCAGCATTCGGATGGTTCTTTTGAAGATGTTGAAGATGAAGCTATTATTAGCTATAAACAGCCTTTAGCAATGAGTGAGGAGTTAACCCATTTCTTTGAAGAAGATGACGAAGAAAACGAGGAAAAAAAAGAAGAAGATCTCAATCATGCTGACGAAGAGAAAGAAGATGAGAATGATCCAGTTCTTCAGGATGTTTTAGATTCGTTTGATGAGGATCAGCAGAAAGCATTGGAAATTATGATGGCTGCTTCCTATGATCAGGGTTACGAAGACGCTCAGAATGAAGAGGGCGAAGAAGAGGAAACAGCAGAACAGTCTGCAATTAATAATGATGAAGGAGATGAAGTAATGCATAAGAATGTATTCGAGAAAGACACAAAAGAAGAAGTTTTAAAGCATGGCATGGACGCAGGAACAGAAGCAGCTATTTTCGCTGATGTTAAGAACGTTGGTTCTCTTAAGAACTCCGTTCTGCAGCACGGTATTGAGCAGATCGATTGGCTTTTCCCGGAAGCTAAGACTGCTTCCGCTACACCTGATTTTATTAAGAGAGATACAGGTTGGGTAGCAGGAGTTCTGAATGGTGTTCATCATACACCGTACAGCCGCATTAAGAGTATGTTTGCTGATATTCGTGAAGATGAAGCTCGTGCGAAGGGTTACATCAAAGACGAATTCAAGAAAGAGGAAGTATTTACTCTGCTTAAGAGAACGACCTCCCCTCAGACGATTTATAAGAAACAGAAACTGGATCGTGATGATATTATCGACATCACGGATTTCGATGTAGTAGCATGGATCAAGGCTGAGATGAGAATGATGCTCGACGAGGAAATCGCTCGTGCTATTCTCGTTGGTGATGGCCGTCTTGCTTCTTCCGATGAGAAGATCCAGGAAACCAATGTACGTCCTATCTGGAAAGATGCTGATCTGTACTCTGTAAAGGTTAAAGTTACCTATGCTGGCGGCGCTGATGACAACGCTAAAGCTCAGGCCAACATCAAAGCTCTGATCAAGAATCGTAAGCTGTATAAGGGTTCCGGTAATCCGAAGTTCTACACGACTGAAGATGTTCTGGCAGATATGCTGCTGATCACAGATACAACTGGCAGATTCATTTATGAGTCCGTTCAGTCTCTGGCTAACAGACTTCGTGTATCCGAGATCGTTACTGTTCCGGTAATGGATAATCTTACGAGAGTAGATGCTACAGATACTAAGACATATCAGCTGCTCGGTATCATGGTTAACCTTCAGGACTACAATGTAGGTGCTGATAAGGGTGGAGCTGTCAACATGTTTGATGACTTTGATATCGACTACAACAAAGAAACTTACCTGATCGAGACCAGAATCTCTGGTGCTCTTACGGTTCCTTTCTCTGCTCTGGTTCTTGAAACTGAAGTATCTAATGGCTAATTTCTAGGAGGATAAGTTATGAATATGTACGAAAAAGGCACGCAGGTGCACGCTACCACTGTATTCTTCGTAAAGGACGCTGCTCTTTACGTTGACGAAGCAAAGACAGTTGCTGCCAAGAAAGAGGATGCTGCTAAGGCTATCCTTTCTGGTAGAGTTTTAGTTAATGATGGGACAGATTTCGTTGTTCCGACATCCGTTGCTATTAATGGAACGAGTGTTGTAGCAGGTGGAGAAACTTACACACTGTCCTAATCTTCAAAATGAGGAGTAAATTATGAGATATTATGGGAAAATCGGCTACTTTGATACTATTGAGACAAAGCCTGGGTTATTTGAGAATAAGATGATTTATAAAACTTATAAGGGCGATGTTGTTCGTAATTATAAGCGTAATCAAGATAATTCCAAAGTTAATTCAGATATAGCTGTTAATAACTCAATTAGTATCGTAGCCGATCCCTATGCTCAAGAACACTTCTTCAAGATTAAATGTGCAGAATGGCAGGGAGCTCTTTGGCAAGTTTCATCGGTTGAGGTACAATTTCCAAGGCTTATACTAGAATTAGGAGGACTATACCATGAAGACGTGGAGTGATTTACAAG
>JAEEGL013236589.1_pt1 | contig 12121 bp, 7 predicted proteins | sample 9134231 | NCBI WGS metagenome assembly JAEEGL01 (sample SAMN16246548, study PRJNA631951) | gut metagenome | biome: gut microbiome; feature: rumen; material: fiber-attached | host: Bos | place: Iran: Karaj | collected 2018-10
ATTACCCATTCATTTCTATTTGGTACTTCAAGTACTGATAACATTTCAGCGAAATAATATTCAACACGAGCTATGTTCATTTCATCTAGTATGATTGTATGAACATCATCATCAAATCTAGATATATATAATTCTTCTAGTACATTACTTTCATTAAACTTCTTTGTAAATTCGTTGAAATATCCAAGTAGCTCTGTTTTATCACGCCATGATGGCTGAACTGATGCGATACATGAATTATGTTTAACAAATTTTCCCCAAGCATAAGCTAACGATGTTTTACCTGTACCAGAGATACCTTGTAATATGATTAATTTACTACAAGCAAGTCCACCAAAAAATGCTCTTAAAAGTGGTTCATTATAATATAAGTGTAACTGTGTTGCTGCAAAGCATCTAAAGTTATCTATTAATTCTTCTAGAGTGAAGTTTCCATTATAATTTTTAGCTTTGAATCCCTTCATACGTTCATCAATACGTACAAGTTTAGGGAATCTAACATTTCCAGCATTTTCAGTATCTTCACCTTGTTCTTCAGGATTTTCTCCTTCAGGTGTAGTTTCTCCTTCTTCTCCAGGTTTTAATCCTAATTGAGAAACTTTCATAGCCATAAGTTCTTCTTTTTCTTTCATTAATTGACGTACTTTTTTATTTAAATTACCAATCTCATCAAGTAATTCTTCTTGATTAAGTTTTTGACCTCTAAGTCTTAAGTATTTTCTTAGTTTCATAAATACTAAGAATAATACCCCAAGAATAATAACTACTAAAAGTAAAACTGTAAGAGCTACAAAAATCCATTCTAGAACACCAAAACTACCTTTGTAACTATCAAGTATCTTTTTATATTCTAAATAGTTGAATACTTTTGCAATTCCACCTATTATACCATCTAATATTTTACGAATTCCATCAAAGAAAACAGATATAAATTCGTAAAAGAATCTAAAAAATGTATTCATTATTATTCACCACCATAATCTCCAACTTTTTTACTAATACTATCTATTATAACTTTATCAGTAATTTCCTTTGGTACGCCTTTACAAACATTTCCTGCATCTGAATAGCTATCAACAAAATAATAATCATTCATATAGATATAACCAAAATCATCATGCTTATATTCTATACGCTTATCAAAAACACATGCGAATGAATATCCTCTTTTTCTTAATCTTCTTAAATCATCTTTATTTTTTAACATATTTGATACACTAGTTAAAAAGTAAATATGTGTTTTAGCATAATCATTATCAATTATAGATGCTATTTTATCAAGTTTTTTATCTTTACCATATAATGCTTTTGGAATATATACAAAATATTTAGGGCTATAATCAGATCTCATCATATCAAACACTACTCTGCAAAGTAACATATTAAGTAATACTTCTAATTTATCTTCTGATATAATTCCTTCACTATATGTTTTATCTACAATATAATCACTATATACTTTACTAAAAGCAATATTATGATTAAGTATAACTCCATATAAGTTCTTTTGATCAACAAATTTATTGTATTTAACTTCAAAAGTATTTGTATTTAATTTTTCTAATATATCTAGTAAATACTCATTTGAATATTTAATAATATTTTCAATATCACTAGCCATATTATCAATAATTTCTGAATCATAATCAAATACTTGTTTTAATTCTACCTTATAATTACAATTCTTTTTATCTTCTATATTTGAAATAAATATAAATGCATCCGTATAAGCATTAATTGTATTAACCTTATTCTCATCTCTAATACTTTTACCTATTAAATCTCCACTATAGTTTTTAATAAGTTTCTTAATTGTTTTTCTATCTTCTTCAGTACCATAATACTTATAATTAATATATTGATTTATAAAATCATTTCTCATATTAGATTTATAAATATAGGCCTTACAAGGTTTTAATATAACGTTAAGTATTTCGTCATATACTATTGTTTTAATAAAGAAAGCTTTATCAACTATATTTTTAGATTTTTTACTCTTTATACGATTATAAATATAATCTTGATTAATAATCTTAGGTTTTTCTACTTTAACTACTTCTTCAGCATATAATTTTATAGTCTTTTTAGTTTCGTTCTTTTCCTCTTTTGGTTCTTCTTCTTTTTTAACTTCTACCTTTATAGGTTTCTCACTGATAGATTTAGGATTTACTGAAATAAATCTAAACATTGAAGTTTTACTTAATTCTTCTTCAACTTTCTCTTCTTGAATCTCTTCTTTTTCTTCTACTTTAGCTTCTTCTTTTTGAGGTTTAATATTTATAACCCTAAACATTGAAGTTTTACTTAATTCTTCTTCAATTTGTTCTTCAGTTTTTTCTTCCTTAATTTCCTCTTTTGGTTCTTCAGGAACTTCTATAATTTCTTCTTTTGGTTCGATAATCTCTTCTTTAATTTCTACAGGTTCTGTTTTAATAACATTATCTACAATTTCAACTTTTTCTACCTTAATATCATTTTTAGGTTTAGCAATCTTATCTTTAAGTTTTTTAATAATTTCTTCAATTTTTATATCTAGTTTACTCTTGCTTGTTTTAAAAGTTAGATTAAATAAATAAAGTGTAATTATAAGTAGAGCGATTACTACTGGATTAAATATTGTTTTTCTAAGTATTCCAAATCCGTGTAAAGTTTTAACTACTTTACCAATTACTTGGTTTTGATCTATAGGATCATCTGCACTAGTATTTGCATCTCCTTTAGTTCTATATGTTCCACCATATACTTCTATAACTCTGTGTGTGATATAATCATTTGCTTGTTTATAAGTAATTATATCTCCTACTTTAACATCTTTTCCACCTTTGATTATTATCCAATCGCCAGCTTCTATTGTACCGTGCATACTTCCGGTTTGTACTTCAAATAATGAATAACCAAAAAAATTAGAATACTCATTTTTTAGTACTTTAACTTGAATTACTGTATACATAGAAATCAATAAAAAAATAGCAAATAGAACTATTAAGACGTTTAAAATGTTATCTATCACTTTACTAACTAACTTTTTATTCTTCATAAGATTACCTACTATCTATACTATATAAATATTTTACCATATTGGTGGATTTTTTGCAATAAAAAAAGACTTTTTCAAGTCTCTTTTAAGTCTTAAAAATTAGTATAATTTTGAACTATCTTTTAATCATCTTTTCCATATTTTATTTCAATTATTAATGAATATAATTGATATACAAATAAGAAGAAGTTTGGAACTAAAATTATAAATAAGAATCCCCATTTAGATTCAAGTATTGATAAGATTAAACCTAATTTAGGATATACCTTAGTTCCTGAACCCATTATAAATTCTGAAGAATATGTTCCACCATTTGTAAATGTAATAGCATCATCATCAACAAATACTTGACCTACAACACCTAATTGAATATTTACTCCACCATGTCCATCTAGGTGATATACAAAAACTTCTTCACCTTCTTTATATTCTGATAGAGTTTTACTTTCTACAAATACAAGGCTACCTTTCTTATAGTTTTCTGAAGTGAAACCTTTTTTAATTATAAGTAAAGATGTATCATCAAATTGAGTAACACCAAACTTATTAAAATTTAATAATAATACTGTCATAGTTATAGTAAATGCAAAAAATAGAACTAAAACTATTGAAGTAAATACTTTCTTTATAACATTCATTACTTTCATAAACACGCTCCTACTATCATTAATATTATCACAAATAAATATCTTTTGCAACCCTAAAAGCAACCACTACTTTCACTTACTACAAAATCATCAATTTGATAATTACTAGATAAATCTTTATTGTAAAATCTAATTTTTTTATTTGTTTTACCATCTAAAATGACTTTAAATGAATCTATATAACCATCGTTATCTGTTGTAACATTTAACATATCATTAGTTTTATCAACAGTTCTAGTTGAACTATTAAAAGTAACTAATATACATTTTCTAATGTTATATGAATTAGTTATAACTAACTCATCATATAGTTCATTATCGTTTACTTGTTTTATTATTTCCCCTACGCTCTTAGAGTTTTTAAATAAATTAAATATTCCTGTAATAGTCTTTCTGTAAGGACTTGTACTTCTCACAGTAATCTTAACATTAGCATTATTAATCTCACTACCATTTGTAGAAGTTAAAGTAAAATATGCATCTTGATTAACTGCTAAAACTTGCCATGTATATCCACCTAATTCACACTCTGTTTTACTAAAACCGCTAGTATCAACATCATCCACATTATTTATACATTGTGAATTAGCAGACAATACTAAATTTAATGAAGAACTTTCAGTACCATTTAATTTACATATATAAGGATCACCATTTAACACTTCACAAGTTACATCTAATCTAATATCATAATCAGTTATCAAATTATTATTAGAAAAGTTTTTAATATTGAAATGTACACTATTACCATCCCATAATGTGTTTATATTTTTCTTATCTAAACCTAGAAAATCACTTGTTAAATAAAATCCATGTGATTCCAGATAATAATTCCACACGTAATTTGAACTATAACGCGCAAAACTAGTAAGATAAGAGAAACTAATAAGTGTTAATAATATGAGAATTATTAATATTGTTCTCTTTTTTTTCATAATATCACCTATACTTTTTGATAACTTCTTATCTCTATATTAATATAATCTATTAAATTTGAATATGATAAATCGTTATATCTACTATCAAAAGTAACTCTTAATTTATAATTATCTGTTCTTTCTCCACTATGTGACAATTCAAAAACTGAAGTATTACATACTAATTCATTATTAGTATTTCTACTATAAGTTTCATCACAACTCATAATTAATTCATTGCCTTTATATATTTCAATAATTAAAGGAGTGAAATGAGGTGTTAAAACAGTAAGTTGATATAAAATTGTAACATCACTTGTTTTATTAGATTTAGTATTACTTACAGAAAAATTATAATCATGTGTCTCTCCAGGTTTTAAATCCATTAAAGGTAATTCTAATCTATCTAGAGTTTCTGTATCAAATATAAAACTTGCTAATTTTTGATCCACACTTATATAATCTATTTCAGAATTAAAATAAGAATATGTAAGACCTAAACTAAATACTATAAACATTACTATAAACAAGCCTATTAATATTTTATATCTCATAATTCACCCCTAACGTATAATTATATATTTATTAATACTTTCTACTTTAACATTACCATCATATAAATCAAATACAAACTTATAACATGTTTTATCGAGATTAGTTGTATTTAAACTATAGTTAAATGTATTATTTCCGCTTATTGCACTACGACTAACATAATATACACTTTCTATATACTCATCTAATGTGCTTTGTGTATAATTTTGCATATCTATTAATGTATAGTCTTGATTATAAGCAGTTAATTGATTTTTTCTATACATAGAAACTTTTATATTTGGATTTGCTAATCCTTGTTGATAAACTATAAAATTAAAGTTTTCTGTATCTCCTTTATTTATAATTCTATTCTGCGAATTAATTGATACATTGAAACTATAATTATAGTTTGTATTCTCTTGTGGTTGTGCAACTACAAGTGGAACTGTTATAGAATTTGTTAAATTACTATAATAAATTCCGTCATATGAAGCATAACCATATATTTTAATATAATATGTACCTGCACTAAGTGTTGAAGTTCCTTCATAAGTTGTTACAGATAAATTTAAATTATTGCTTACATTAGTATTTAAATTTATTCTAATAGTGTTATCACTATCAGGTGCATATTTATTATCACCTATTTTAAAAATTATATTTTTTAAATAATCCTTATTAAGAACATTATTATTAGAATCAACTACGTTAATAGCTAAACCTACTCTTTTATCTGAATATTTAGTATCATAAGCCCCATTTAAACCTATATTTGTAGATATTGGTATATTTGTTATAGAATCTGAATTATACGTAATTGAGCCACTATAAGTAGTAGAAATTGTATGTGTTAATTCTACACTTGAACTACTTAATACATTAAATCCTATTTTTTGTATTGTAGGTCTAATAACATTAGAATTATTAATACCCTCTAAATATATATTAACATTACTATAATCTGTTGATATAGAACAATTACTAAAGTCTACAATAAAAGTAAACGATTCATTTGTTCTTGTCCCTTCAACATAATATGTATCTGTTGCTTTACCAATTTCTTTAAATAAACTTAGAGCAACTGTATTAACACTATTACTTAATACATATTCATATACTCTATTATTTGATTTATCCAACATAGTAATCTTAGTACTTGCTGGAAGATTAATAGTTGATACTAAGTTATGAGTAATACTTAATTGTCTACTATCTGAATAAGATATATCAAACATAACACTAGACTGTTTAGTAATAGTACTTCCCTCATTAAAACCTATTGGTTTTAAGTTACTAACAGTATAACCTTCATATATAATTAAAGGTGTTGATGCATAAGAAATTAAATCACAATTATCAACAACTTTTGCATATAAAATATAACTACCTGTATTAGTAACATTAATAGTATCAATATAACTAACCCATTCTATTTCAGTTAAATCATTAACTCTACTATTTGCTAAATAATACTCAATAGATTTAACACCAGATAATGAATCATATGCACTAATAGTTAAATTAAATGAGTGATCTAAATACATGTCTCCACTAGTTACATCTTGCCATGTATTATTATCCATTGTAATACTAACATCTGATTCACTATTATCAAGTATTAAAATATCTGAATTTATATAACTAGTATTATTGTTATCAACAAGTTTAACATATACTACATAAATTCCTTCATCACTTATAGTAATAGCATTACTATATTGTGTCCACTCAACACTTTCAAGTTCTACTTTAGTTAATGGTGTAGTACTATCACTAATGTAATAGTATTTATCATTTATATGAACATTATCCACATCTGAAATCATAATTATAAGATTATTAGTAAATACATATTTATCTAAAATTGGACTATAAGAATTCCATACATAAGTATTAACATATAACTCATTATAAGTGTTTATAACATCATCTATATAAAGTACAGGATACATATCATCGTTAAATATCCATACATTAAGTGGATTTGTTTCTAAATCAGTTTTACTTGCAAATTCACCATATCCAGTTAAATAATTTTTATCTTTTAAACTATTTAAAGTTGCTAGTGTACTTGATATATTATCTCCTTTACCTTGAGTAATATAATAATTATCTGTGGATGTTACTGAACTATTTACTATATCAAGAACTAAATGATTATCAGTCGCAACAAATGAATTACTAATATTTAATTCTGCATCTATTATGTAACCAATAAGTCCACCATTAATAGTTCCTGTATTATATAAATTATCAATGATTTCTGTTCCATTAACTACACCAATTGTACTGGAAATATTAGAAGTAATATTACCTGTTGAATAAGCATTAACTATTGAAGAATCAACAGTGTATCCAACTAATCCACCTGCTATAAAGCCACCATAAATATTAGCCTTATTTATACAATTTATTAATGTAGCATCTTCAATATAGACAGCTATACCACCTAATATTATTTCATTTAATTCACTATAATCACTTAAAACATCAGTAACAACTATAGGTTCATTATTTACATAAGTACTACTTAATACAGTACCATCCACAACTACATTTGTTATATCACTGGATGTAATTGTATTTGCAAATATAGCTGTACTGCTATTACTATTTATAAACGCATTTTCAATATATAATGATGAAATATCACCATTTAAATCAGTAAATAAAGGTTCTGTACTATAATAACCATATATTACATGATAATCAGCATCTAACACTCCACTAAAGCCATCTAAACAAGGCATAATGTTTATTGTACCGATTTCTTCACCAGTAAAATCTGGATTATCATAATACTTGTTATTATCTACATAATAAGTATTATTACCTATTACGTACAAAATCTTACCATTCTCATATTTAAATTCTCCTTCATTAAGAAGAATATTATTAGTTATTTTAAAATATTTTCCTTCATAGTTATTATTTTCTAATTGTGAGGAGAAAAATGCTAACTCATCACCATTAGAAATAATATATGGATTACTTTGGGTACCAGTACCACTTTTATACTTAGTAGCTACCATACCACTCCATACATTACTTGAAGATAATCCTCTATTTTTAAACCTAGCTAAAGTAGGTAGTGTATAAGAAAGTAATAATATTGCTATAACGATTAAAACAGAATAAACAATTTTTTTATTCTTACTAATATTTAATCTCATATTATTACCTCCTTACTCACTATAATCCTTCATATCCAGCTAAATCTTTTTCTAAATCTAGATTCAAATATACAGGTGCACCCTCTGAATGAACCTCTAAAGCATCTATATCTTGTCCTTCTATCCAAAGATAAACTCTTGCCTTTACTATACCATTTGGTATCTGAAATATTGGTGTTTCAAAATCATCTTCAGAAAGTGTATTTTGAAGTGCGAAATGTTCAGTATCCAAATCTACACCTGAATTAACAAATCCACTTTTGTGATTTAAATACTTACCTTCAGCAACAACTCCATATGTTGGAACATATGTGCCATCCACAAGGTTAATACCCCATTCTGCAGCAGCCTCAATACTTTCAATATTATGAGATGTACGATTAGGTTCATATATAAAAGATATACATTCATTATTACATTGTAAATTTTGGATAGTAAATACATCAGACTTTAAGCCAGTCTCTCCAATTTTAACAATACCTATTCTCATAGTATTCATAATGTCTTGCATCTTTTCTATTGTTTCTTCATCTGCAGTTTCATCAAAATCTATATATGTTCCAGCACCTATATATAAATTATCTTTTTTTGGAGATCCAGAAACATTTTTTAAGAATATGTCAAAAGCTATATAAGAATTCCAATCATATGCTTGTTCTTCCGGCATGCGAATTGTATTAATATACCTAATACCTCTTCTGGCCTTATCTTTATATTTATCCATTTGACCTTCAAATACAGCAAACTTACCTGAGTTTGAATTAGGTATGCCGTTTGAAGAAACAGACCATAAGCCATTAGCCGCCCATTGATTTGTATGATTAGGATAATCCTTTTTAAGAGATGTAATTACAGAATCCCTAGAAATTTCTACTGAATCAGAGAAATGTATACCATCAAGTGATATAAAAAGTCCTGTATCAGTTGAAACTTTAACATCAAAGAATTTAATCTTAACATTTAAAGAAGCAGAAAACCATGCATAAGTTGCAAATATTAATGCAACACTACTTAGAAAAACAATCAAAAATATAAATTTTGCTCTTCTAGTAAAATGTGGCAATCCGATTTTTTTCTTTTCTTCTTGTTCCATAAAACCTCCATTAATAAATTAAGGAATAATCACTATATTGACTATTCCTTAATATTCTACGCCAACATAAAATGTTAGTCTTTATTATTAACCATTATTTTGAGCTGGTGAAACAACAACTGTTACAACTTCAGTAGCAACGTTTCCAGCTTCGTCAGATACTTCATATAGAACTCTATATGTACCAGCAACAGCAGTATTTACTGTACCAGTTATAGAAGCTTTGATATTTGAACCAGTTGGTCCAACCCAATCGTCTGCATCATCATCAGTTACATGTGTATAAGGAGTTAAGTTATCAGTAATAGCTGTAATAGTTGGTTTTGTGAATGTTCCACCTACAGTTACTGATTGATTTTGTGAACCGCTTAACGTAATAACTGGAGCAGTCTTATCTATAGTTTTTAACTTAGCCATAATTTGAGCTTCTGTTGGTTCTTCGTTATCTTCTAAGCTTAATTCATCAGCTAAATCTTCAAGAATTTGAGCTCTTGTTGAGTTAGGTCCTTCACCTTGATTTAATACTGGTCCTTGATAATTAATATCATCTTCAGTAAATCTTTCTTTAGTGAATCCAAAGTTAACTTTAATTTGTTTTCCAATTGAAGCGAAGTCATAGTTATCTATGTCTTGTCCTTCAATATAGATATATACTCTTACTTTAGTAATACTATTTGGAGCAAGTGTTATGAACGCTGGACGTTCAACACCAGTTTTTAATTTCATAGTATCTGTGAAATATGGATATGCATATAAGTATTTACCAGCATCTCCATTTTCAGTACTAATAGCAGCAGCTTCAGTTGCAGCTATATCAGTAGTATATCCATTAAATGCAGTACCATCATATACATCTACTGCATTCATAGCAGTAATTTCTTTACCAATTGCATATGTTGGATAAGCTTGGCCATCAACTACAGTACCACATGCACCGCTATATGAAGCAACTGTATTAGTAGTAGCTCCTGTTCTTGCTTTACAAGTTGTATTATACCAAGTTAATGCATCAGCAACGTGATCTGTGTCATTTGGTTCCCAAATTTGTGCTGTACGACAAATTCCTGTTACAGAACCACTTGTAGCACAAGTAATTCCTTGGATAGTTGAAGCGCTTGTTGTAGTAGCTTCAACACGTCCGATTTGTGCAAATGCAACACGTACAGAGTTTTCAATACCAGTATTAGCAACACCAGTAGATCCAACTTCAACTTTAGAATCATTTGTTAAGTAAATTGCTTCTTCGTTAAGTGGGTCATTTGTTGCATAATATTCAGTTCCTGATGAGTTTTTGATGAATAAGTCGAATGCTACATATCCATCTGGTGTAGTTGAGTCATTATTAACTCTACTAGCCATTAATCTATAACCACCAGCAGTGGCAGTTAAACTTCCTTTTTCAAATAATGTTAATCTACTTGTTGTAGTATTAATAACACCTATTGATGACATTGGAATTAAACCTCTACCACCCCAAGTATTTGTATTTGTTGGGTAAGGGTTACCTTCTGCATCTAATGCATTTTGTGAAGCATTAGCGGCATTAGGATTTCTAAAGTTTGTACTATTAATTGATACTACATCACTCCAAGTAACACCATCAAGTGATAATTGTAAGCTTTCAGTTGCAGCAATTTGAACTTCGAAAGGAGTAACATTAACAGTACGCATACCTATGAACCATGCATAAGTTGCAGTTCCAAACACGATTGCAGTAAAAGTGAATATTAATGCAAGGTGTAAGATACGTTTTTTCTTTCTATTTTCTTTCTTTGCCATTTTAATTTCCTTTCTTTATTTTTAAAATAACTTATTAATTAACAGTTACAGTTGTAAATGCTTCAGCATAGTTACCTTGCCAGTCGCTAACTAAATAACGAACTACATAAGTACCTGCAGTAGCTGTTACAGGGTTTGTAACTTGAATCTTAGTTGTTAAATCATACATACATTTACTATGTTCTGAATCCCAAGTTCCAGCATTAGCTGTACAAGCTTCTTCAGTTGTTTCAGCACCTACATCACTAGCAGTTACTCCTGTCATTGGGTTAAATGTTGCAACTTCAGCAGTTGTAAGTGTCTTAGTTGCTGGTACACCAGTTATAACTGGTTTAGTTTCATCACCAGTTGGCATGTAAGGACCATCTTGTCCTTGTGCTTCTTCATCAGTAAATCTTTCTTTAGTGAATCCGAATGCAACTTTAATTTGCTTTCCTATAGATGAGAAATCATAGTTATCAATATCTTGACCTTCTATCCATACATATACTCTTACTTTAGTAATACTATTAGGAGCAAGTGTCATGAATGCTGGTCTTTCCATTCCTTCTAAATCTCTTTCTGTATCTGTGAAATAGTCAAATGCATATAGAGGTTCACTATCTGTATATAATGCTCTTGTAGTTGCAGTATATCCATTATATTGTGTACCATCGTATACATCAACTTTGTCTGCGATGTTAACTACTCTACCGATTGCATAAGTATCTCTAGCAACACCATTAACAACAGTAGCACAAGCACTACTTGTAGTATATGAACTTGCTAAAGTAATATCAGTAGGATCAGTAGCTGGTGAAACTGCAGCAGGTCTTAATCTGCATGAAGTATTATAATAACTTATAGCAGCAGCAACGTGAGCTGTATCATTTGGTTCCCAAATTTGTGCGGTACGGCAAATTCCTGTTACAGGTGAATTTTCTCCTGGTAAACATTTA
>JAEEGL014405637.1_pt1 | contig 12121 bp, 7 predicted proteins | sample 9134231 | NCBI WGS metagenome assembly JAEEGL01 (sample SAMN16246548, study PRJNA631951) | gut metagenome | biome: gut microbiome; feature: rumen; material: fiber-attached | host: Bos | place: Iran: Karaj | collected 2018-10
GAAGCGTGAGGCCACGGTACATGTCGATACGGCCATGGTGCCGGGCTATGCTTTAGCAGCCCTTACCAAGGGTGACTACAGCGGCCTTGATGCCGACCAGGAGAAGGCCGTCCGTGCATTCGCTGCCCGCGAGGCTTATAACGGTTGTATGTTTATCCCTCGTAACACCGATCCGGAATACTGCCAGAACCCTGCCTTCGGCAAGGGTGACGACTGCGTGAGGACGGATATCGTACGTACGGCGACCATCAGTGTGCTTCGCGAAGAGCACCAGGGATTCCTCGCCAAGAGGGATGCTGCCCTTGTAGGCAATCGTGAGAATGCCTTGAAGGCTCTTGACGAGGTTGCCAAGAGCCATCCGCTACCAGCAGGCTATGAGATGCACTTCCCGGAAGATAAGCGTTTCGCTGTTGAGAACTATGATTTCGACGACCTCAAGACCTTTGCAAATTATAATGATACGCTGCCGTTCTGCTATGGCATGGTTAATGACCAGGAGAAAGGCTTGCAGGTGCTCTATGGTCCGAGGTTCCGTGTCGGTGCCGACCAGCTGCGTGCCGCTGATATTCTCCGTGTTGCGGAGGGTTATAAGGCTGCCGCCGTTGTAGAGGCAACGAGGACTGCCGCCAACATATCTACGGAGCGCGAGCGTGTCATTGCAGGCCGCTACGCCGACGAAGGAATGTATGATGCCCGTATGTGGCCTGACAAAGAACTGCCCGGCGGCTACCAATCCTTCGGCTTCGAGGACATGCATATCGTCCTTTATAAGGACATGCCCGATATGAAGGGTACGCCGCTCTCTACGCTGCCATACGAGCAGCAGGTCGCCGCGATGGATATCATTGACGGTGATATGGACAGGCATCTGTCCGCGAAGATGACCAAGGCGCTCAGCGACGAGGTATGGACGAAGCTCGACGGTCTGCTGGCGGAGAACGGTGACAAGCTGGTGCTCAACGAGCCGTTCACCATCTCCAAGGCCGACGGCCTGAAGGACGGCATCACTATTGAGGTGAAGACTGTCAGCCGCGGCATATCGCCGGACTATGAGCGTGACGTGTTCCTCTGCGGCACGGGTGATAAGGGTATCAACACCTTCAGGATGAACCGTGACGACCTGCAGACACTCATTGCGATGGTTGACGGCAAGGCATACACGCTGGCCACTGCCAGCCAGCAGCAGGCTGCCGGTGAGGGAGCTGCCGAGGTGAAGAAGTTCATCGTTGATGAGCTGACAACCCTCGACAACGACTATTACCATACGGCGATAGACTTCAAGGCTATGGTGGACGATGCCAAGGTAGAGTCGGCAGATGATGTCAAGGATGTTGTGAGCCGTCTTGCCAAGGAGATGCTTTACGAGGCAGACAGCAAGGACTATGACCTGATGAGCCGCTACGGCCACGAGACAGGTTATGTCTTTGACATCGATAAGGAGACGGGTGTCATCAATAATGCTACGTTGCGATTCCCTGACGGTGGTACGGAAGATCTTGAAGAGATGAAGGGCCAGACACTGAAGTCTCAAATCGGCAAGGAGCTTGCCGAACAGCTGCTCGCCATGACAAAGACCGGCAGGATTATGACACCTATCCTGCCTGAGAATGCCGGTTTGAAGGAATGGTTTGACAATTTGAACGTGCCCGACAGGGATGCCAAGGATATACAGATGATCATCAAGAGCTTCAAGGAGACTGCCGACAGTCCGTTGAAGACGACGTATACCGTGAAGGTCAATGATGATGGTGGTATCTTATTGGAGGCCAATAATATTGCGGAGGATGTAGCGGGAAAGGTGAAGGCAGTGCTTGACAGCCGCCAGAACCGCGCAACCAACACGGAGGCCATTAACGCCAAGCTCTCAGAGCTGAACAGCGTCGTCACCGAATACAACCGCCTGTCACAGGAGAAGAATGCCTCCTATGGCATGTCGACCCATATCCTCTCCTACTCCGTCCATGACAAGCAGGATGGTACCTACGTACTGCTGAGTAACAGCAGCAACGGTGATCAGCAGCTTGCATCCACCGTCATGGATGTCAAGGGACTCATCAGGCAGATGGGTATCGTCGAGCAGAATATGGTCGCCGACCATCCCGCCCTGCAGACGATGATCGCCGCTACCACGGAGAATGAGAAGGCTGCCCCGGCAGAGGAGAAAACCGCCGAGACAGCTGTCACCAAGGAGCCCGCCGCACAGGAGGCCGCACAGGCCGCTGAGAAGAAGGCCAGCAAGGCCGACAAGAAGGATATCTCCTTCGACCTGACCGGTATCGGCAGGATCGAGAAGGCCAGCGTCTTCAAGATGTCGTACGGTCCCAACAAGGACAAGTACAACCTCTACTGCTTCATCGACAACATCAAGAAGCAGCACTTCCTCGACAACAGCGACCCGAAGGATGCCGCCCTGCTGAAGACCTACTTTGCCGCTATCAAGGCAGGTCGCCGTGAAGATGCCATCCGTGACATTATCACTGCCTGCTACGGCCATCGTGAGGAGTCGCAGACCGTGACGGCACAGGAGGCCGCCGAGAAGGATGTCGTCGCCGAGGCCGCCGCCCAGCGTAAGGACTATACGCCGCGTGCCGGCGTGAGCCTGCCCGCCAGCCTGCTGATAGACAGCCTGGATGCCGGCAAGCAGTACTGGCTCAATGCCGATATGAAGCAGGCCCCGCGCCTTGCCTCCGGCGAGGCCGTCAGCGACTGGAACAGCCTGCTGATGATGATGCACAGCGATGCCAACGGCTTCAGGACTGCCGTTTATGACACCTTCGACCATGCCAAGGAGAACGGCTATAGCGTCGCCGCCCATGAGAAGGGGCTGCCCTTCGTCACCTACCTGCGCGAGAACTACGAGAATATCCAGTTTGCCAACGAGGTCATCAGCAAGGAGCAGTACGATGTCCTGCTGCCGGAAGAGAAGGAGCTGTACCGCCTTCAGGAGAAGCGCGTCAACAGTGCCGTCCATAATATCCAGCAGACGACCTACGGCAAGGAACATCCCGAGGAGTTTGCCGCTATCCTCAGCGAGGACGGCAGAGGACAGCTGTCATCGGACAGTGCCGCTCTCCGTGCCTTCCGTGAGGAGATGACCAGCCGCTATCCCAACGGCATCCTGATCTTCAAGGCCGGCGATGACCGCTTCGAGGTTTATGGTGCCGATGCTGAAATGCTCAGCAAGAGTCACGGCCTGAAGATGGAGGACAGCACCCTCATGAAGGATGCCGACGGCAAGGCGCTGCGTGCCGCCGTCTTCGGCAAGGAGAATATGGATGATGTGCTGCGTGCTTTCATCAAGGACACCACTGACGGACGCCGCCAGGTTATCTGTGACCCGGACGAAGCCGCCATCGGTATGATGGGCAGGCTCTCCGCCAGTCAGGTGAACACCGTCGCCCAGCAGCTCATCACCGCCCTCTCCGGACAGGAGAAGGTCGAGACAGGCAGCATTATCGATACAGCCTTCGACCGCGCCAGCGGTACGCTGTACTGCCGCACCGCCGTCGATGCCACTCCCGGTGAGGAGAATGTCGCAGCCCTGCGTCACCTGAACGACCTGTACCGCTCCGCCGTCGCCTATGTCGGCCAGCAGCCGATGCTCGACAGGCTCAATGCCATGCCTCTGCTGCCCGTTGACCGCCTGCGCTATGATGCCCTTGTGCAGGAGCTTGCCGCCGGTGCCCTGATGGCCCGCCACGGACTGCCTGCCGAACTCAGTGCCGATAACAAGGCACTCGTTCCCTACTGGCAGCGCGAGATCATTGAGGACAGCAGACTCATGGCCAGCCTTGAGCGCGACGTCACCAAGGCTGTGGAGGTCGTCACCGCCATCAGCGAGGGACGCGCCGTAGACTATGAGCAGCTGCGCGGCATGAGGAATGCCGACCTGATGCCATCGTCGTACTACACCATCGCCGAGGACCTGCAGCAGTATCCCGACAAGGATACGCACAGCGTCGTCGTCATCCGTGACGACAGGAACCGCTCTGCATCGGTTATCATCCCGTCGGGAGCCTCGCTGGATGTGAAGAATGACAGCCCTGAGCTGAGCAAGAACCATCTGGTCATTGCCCTGAAGAAGGAGAACTACGACAATATCCACTTCTACAATGCCAGCGGTGCCCTTGCACTCATCCAGCCTAACGACTACTTCATCGGCAAGCGCGTGGAAGTCTGCCAGCTCGACGGCTTCACGCTGACGACCACCGCTCAGCTGGATCTCTCCGCAGAGATAGAGCGTTCCCACCAGGTTGCTCTCAGCCATGTGGAACTGTTCAACGACATGAACAACAACAAGTTCCTGCTGATCATCCCCGACGGAGAGAAGCCTATCACCGTCTATCCGGATGCCAGGGATCTTGCCGCCATGGAGGACAGCAAGGCCAGCCCAGCCTACGATGCCGTGCGCGAGACGATAGGCCGCAAGTACTACAACCTCGTGCAGAAGAGCCCTGAGCTCGACGCGAACCTGCTGATGCCTGTCGCCAAGGAGCAGGACTGCTGCAAGCTCAGCGATGTCAATATCTCCAAGGACAAGTACAAGCCCGACACGTACCTCCTTTCTGCCGTTATCGACGGCAAGGAGGTGAATACCAAGGAGCTGTCGCCTCTGGAGGGTCAGTATTTCTGGCTTGTCGATGACAAGGAAATGTATAAGCTGCGTCTGGCAGCCCACCTGTTCGGTGATAAGTTGGGGATCGGCGAGGGCCTTGACGCTGCGCAGTTTCCTGACAGTGAGGAGAAGGCTGGTGAGGATCGTCACCAGTCCGATGAGCGTGTCACCGGAATGAAGATGTCGTGATTTTTATTCAGTATCATTTAATTTTTTACAGTTATGGCAACACCATCAAAGCAAGCTTTCTTTGAAGAGAATGCACAGTTAGCTATCGAGCAGCAGATCAAGTACGGCATACCCGCCAGCCTGACCCTCGCACAGATGTACTGGGAGTCGGGCTGCGGAACTTCCGACGTCGCTAAGAATGCCAACAATTATTTTGGCGTGAAGGATCATGAAGGAGCCGCCGCCGGGCGACCAGTATACCGTCACGATGACGTTGACGAAAAGAATGCCCCCTTTAAAATATATTCAAGCAAGGAGGCATCCGTCGAAGGGCACTCTGAGGTTCTTATGAAAAAGAACTACCAGAAATGCCATTCACTTGCTTCTGATGACTTCCACGGTTGGTTAACAGGCATTCAGACGGCACCAAGGCATTATGCCGGGGATAAGAACTATGTTACTAATCTTTCAAAAGATTATAAAGCCTACGACCTCGGCAAGTACGACCAGATGGCCATCGCGGAAGCCCAGAAGCGTGGCGTCGAGTGCGGCTATATGAGAGACAAGGTTGGAACCGGAGCAACGGTTGGACAAGGGAGCACCGTCGGACAGACGAGATCCCTGGAAGCTATAGAAGGCTTCAAGGGGTGTATGCCTATAGGGAATAGTATGACATTGACATGCGACTATTCACCTAACAAAACTGACAGCCTACATCCCAAAGGGCATAAAGGTATAGACCTAAGCACCGGAGGGAAATCAGTAGATTTATTAGCTTCAGAGAACGGTACAGTCATTAAAGTTGATAATAATGGTAAAAACAAACCAGGTGGCAACAGTCTGACGGTCAGGTACGACCGCCCTGACGGAAGTTGGCATGATGTCACTTACTACCATTTAGAGAAATCTAATGTAGAACATGGCGATATGGTAACTGTTGGTCAACAGATAGCGAAAACTGGCAATACTGGTACTCATACCACTGGTCATCACCTTCACATGGAAGTACGCGATATGAACGACAAGCTTATTGATCCGAAGGATTACCTTGCCGAAATTGCTGCATTGAGTAACATCTCTGCCGTAATGGTGAACAAGAAGACAAAAGAAGAATACCTCACTTCCCGTATAGCGGCTATCGATGTTAAAAACCCTAATGACAACCTTGTCGCCCAGCAGCAGAATCAGCAGAAGGTGGATCCCAGCAAGTTACAGGCCACCGATCCTATTGACAAATTCCTTTCACAGGCCGGAATACAGAATATCGGAGACCTGTTGAAGGGCGATATCGTCAGCAGCATGATGTCCATGCTACTCATGGCCTGGCTTAAGATGTCTGTTGACGAGAATAAGAACCAGAAGCAAGCCGCTGGCGAAGCCCAAGGCAAGGATGTCTCTGCAAAGATCGTCCCGTCGGAGGACGAGGCATACGTCATGCACGAACGACGACACGGGGAGAGCATCGACCCCCAGCAAGCCCAGCAGGCTCACGACATGGCCCAGACGGAATTTGATGTAAGCATGGAACATGACCGTATCGAGGAGCAGAACCAGTCTGTCTCCCGAGGCGTTTGATATTTTTCTTTTTATTTACTTTTAATTTTTTATTATTATGATCAAGTGTAATGTTAATGTCTGCGCAGAGATTTCGCGCAGTGCCGTTGTCAAGGAGAACAATGGCGAGGAGTTTTTCGTGTATACCGTTAAGCTGCCTGTCAAGGGCCGCAATGGTGAGGTGAAGGATCTGCTGATCAGCGTGTCACAGGACGGCGGCAAGGGCAAGGCTGCCCTGTTCACCGAGGGCCGCCGTGTCGCCATCAAGGGTGTGCTGGCCGTCAAGAAGAAGGACGACAAGGTGTATTACAACCTCCGCACCACCGGTGAAGCCGAGCTTACGAAGTCGTCTGCCGAGGATAATATCGAGGGTACGATGGAGTTCATCGGCAAGATCGGCAAGAAAGGTGCAGAAACCCGTGAGGACAAGAAAGGCGAGAAGTTCAAGACGTTCTCAGCTTTCTCATCCGACAAGAACGGTGATAAGACAGAGTTCGTATGGGTGTCGTTCCTGTATTTCCGCCCGAAGGAAGATGAGAGCTTCCTCGTCGCCGGCAAGTACATCAACGTCTCCGGTGACCTACAGCTGAACATCTTCAAGGACGACATCGCCATGCAGTGCCGCGTCCGTGAGATCAAGGAACATGTATTCGCTGAAAAGCAATAACCTGTAAGGGGGCGTTCCCCGATATTCCGGGGGATGCCTCCATAGCATTCATCGTATCGTTATCCTTAAAATTTTACTGTTATGAGTATCTTAGGTCAAAAGTCAAATGGCAGCATGGGATTTCTGGGGCGTATCTTCAGGAACAGGATGTTTACTTTCCTTGCTGTCGCCTTGGCGGCGGGAGCACTGTTAAGTCCGTTAATATCATCATTGGGAATGCTGGCCATGGCAGCTCTCGGTACAGGTGCCGTCACCGCCGGCATCGGGAAGGGTTTCATGTCAATTATGAAGAAGCCCACAAGTGGAGCAACCGTATCACCTTCCAGCTCAGGGTCGAGCAGTAAGCAATCCCCTGCCGAGAAGGCTGCCAGCAAGGCCGCACCGGCACTGCCAACAGGCAACGAGATGGTTGATGCCCTTGTCCTAAAGCTGAAAGCCTGCCATCTTGACGTTACCACAGACTGGACCACCGCCAAGGAAGTTATCAAGGAGCTTCCGGATCGATTTAAGCATCTAAAGGAAAATGAGAAAGAAATCAGGGGATTTGTTTTCTCCAACAAGGTATTCATCAACCCCGAAGGGGCACAGGCGGATGTCCCCATCCACGAATACACACATATATGGGCCGAGGCCCTGCGCCAACAGAACGATGCCGAATGGAAGAAAATCGTCACCCTCCTGAAGAACGAGACGAATTTATGGGAGGAGGTCAAAGCTAAATATCCCCATTTGACCAATGACAATGAGATCGCCGACGAGGTGCTGGCCACCTATAGCGGGCGCCATGGCCGCGAACGTCTTGAGCAGCATGCCAAGAACGGCGACACCCCTGAGAAGACCATCGAGAACGTCCTTGAAGCGCTGCGTCGCTTCTGGGAGCATGTGGCAAAGTTCTTCAAGATGAAGCAGGGTCGCGACTATAACAACCTTGACGACATTTCCGACCGTGTCCTCGCCGACCTGCTGAAAGGCGTGAACCCGACTATGTATATCGACAAGAACAAGATGTCGCTGAGCGACACGATGCCGCTGCCAAGCATGCGCGAGGCTGACGACAAACCTCTGGACTTCAACACTGTCAAGAGGCAGCTGGCCACCGATGGCATGGAAACGGTGCATACCGCCAGACCTATCGAGGTCGTATATATGTTCGACCGCCCCATTAACATTTCGGAGGCCGTTCCCGGCAGTGATACTGTCAAGAAAGGAGACACGATTCTCGGCCTATCCCTTGACTCCGTCCGCCAGACACCATACGACACTTTCATTATCCAGCGCTACGGCAGGATAATAGACAGGAAGATTGACAGGGATATCGTCGCCGCATTACCTGCCATCATGGAGACCATTGACGATATGAAGCAGAGAGGAGCCCTGTTCCCCATTGTCGGGCATACCACCGACATGGATGCATCGGGTAATGACAAGGCCCTGCAATGGCCCAAGGAATTGTCTTTCGACAATGTATGGTCGGACAGGTTTAACACACACATACACGGCGACAATAACAGCATAGTCATCACCGATGAGCAGTATGGCATCCACTCCTTCATAGAGGCAGACAAATGTATCCGTCAGGGTGTCGCCGAGCGACGCCTTTTCGATGCTGCCATCACTGCCGTCGCTGACCGCGCCAACAACAGCTCGCAGGATGCCGCTTTCACCGAGGAGCAGTGCGACGCAATACATGAGTGGCTTACCGTCCACCGTGAAGCCCCTGGCCTCAGTGCCGACACCCTATGGGCTGCCGTCCAGCGTCACCCGTCAGTACGGGGAATCCCCGAGGAATGGATGGATGACACGAAAAGAGAGCTTAACGATTTTGTCTATAGCGGCATGACGCGCTCACATGACGAGCACGGCATCAGAAGATAACATATCCAACCTTAGAAATAATGTTTAACCCTAAAAAAATATAACGACTATGGATCAAAGAGAAAAACAAAGGATTCTGGATGCCTACAATAATATCCAGAACGGTATGCCCGCCACGGACTCCTTCAGGATCTACAACGGCTTCATCTACGGTTTCAAGCGCCACTGCGACTCACCCAAGTACCAGTTCCAGTCCGACGAGATCGACCTGTTCCTGCGGATAGACAGTGATGCCGACAAGCGTGAGGCCCAGCGTAACCTTAAAGATCACGGCAAGACGTTTGACGACATCCGCCGCGAGGCATGGCAGAGGGAACATCCCAACCGTGCTGATATCGGCAGCCAGCAGCAGGATGCTGCGAGCCGTCCGGACATCGCCCGCAACTTCCACACCATCCCCCCACCCTCTTCTTTCTACGATCAGCTTATGGCCGAAAACGAAGAAGCCAGTCGCGGCCTGCATGTATAACAATAACTGTTTTATTCATTAAATCTTTGATACAGCTATGGGAAGATGGAACAAAAAACCCGTTAGTCCCGCCGAAGAGAATAAAAGCGGGCGTTGGGCAAAACAAAATGGAATAGCGGTGAACAAGGAAGACGAGGTCTACCGCCGTTTCACCGACATGATGATCAAGAAGATCGAATCTTTCAAGGGAGAATGGAAAAAGCCGTGGTTTACAGAAGGGCTCTCAACACCCCGCGCAATCTACGGTAAAAAATATTCTGGTATGAATGCCCTTATGCTGTCCATACTCTGCGAGATGGAAAACTATAAAATTCCGGTATTTGCCACCGCTGACCATATCCATGCTCTTAACTTCAAAGATCACGACTCAATAGGAAAGATACGTGAGAAGGATGCTGACGGCAACAACCGTGCCTTCGTCCACATCCTGAAGGGAGCCAAGAGCTTTCCGGTATTCCTATCGTCCTCACAGGTCAAGCACAAGGATACAGGAGAGACGATATCCTACAGGGAATACAGGGAGTTATCCAAGGAAGAGCAGAATGACTATTACATCCGTCACTTTACCAAGATCTATCCTGTGTTTAATGTCGACCAGACGAACATCAAGGAGGCCCGCCCGGAGCTGTACGCCAAGCTACAGGAGGAATACCAGCCCAAAGCCGTTGATCATAGCGAACAGATTCATATCTCCGTCCTTGACAACTTTATCAATGACGGCGGCTGGCTCTGCCCGATAAAGTCAGAATATCAGGACCAGGCATACTACAGGATGTCAGATGACTTTATCCTGCTGCCTACCCGCGAGCAGTTTCAGGTAGCCGGCGACAATGGTGAGGAGTATTACGGGAACGCACTCCATGAGATAGGACACAGCACGGGCCACCCCGACCGTCTGAACCGCCTCGGCGTCAACGGACAGGCCGGCGATGAAGACGACGAACACAAGAATACCTACGGGCGAGAAGAGCTTGTCGCCGAATGTGTCTCTGCCACCTGGATGCTACGCCTGGGATACAGCAAGTATGTCAACAAAGACTCTGTCGCCTACCTCCAAGGATGGCTCAACAACCTAAAGGCCGACCCGGAATATATGCGGAAGGTCATGAGTGATGTCAAAGCCGCTTCAAATATGATCTACGAGCAATACGACCGTGTCGAGAAGGTTCTCCAGAGCGAGAGCCAGGGCAGGAAGCTCGTCGGCGGCGACCTTGACGGCGACGGCATCATCGAGGACACGGAGGTTGGCTACGAGGATACGGAAAGGACCGAAGAGAGAGCCAGGCATGCCGCAAGGCGGTGAAAGGAATGTTTCTATATCAATAAGGGGCTGCATTGCTGCAACCCCTTTGTTTATGATTTACCTCCCGTAATAGTATTCGTTATACTTGCTCGGATTCAGTATCATGTCATTCGTCGTGGGGGGAATGTCATTACTGTTCGATTTACTAAACATACCACTTATAAGGTACATCAATATACTTGCCTGCACCATTTCCTTTCGCTGTTGTTGCTGCTGAGCCTGCAGTTCTTGTTGCTGTAGCTCTTTATATCTTTTCTGTATTCTTTCTATGCGAGATTTAGTAACCAAAATTGTATTTTTAGGAATATCCTCGCACACAACAGAATATACATAAGCATTTATGATAGCTTTTTCTTCTGGGCCACAATCATTATTTAACAGTTTCAATATATTAATTCTATCCATGCCTTCCGGACATACATCAACTCTTCTATCATCATCAATAATTGATATTTTAACTTCTCTATTTTCATCTACATACAGAAAAGCACCAGTAACACAAGAAATATACGATGAAAGAGAGCGGTTACTTATTCTCATACCATATCCAGTATTCTTGTTAGTGTCATATTTTTTTGAATTTATCTCGTCTTTAAATGATAACAACAGTATTTCTTCTTCATTCATCCCCAATCCTTCACGCATAGTAATCATACCTATTTGTGGAATTGTCAGATATAGAACTCTATAATCCTGACAACTTTCAATCACGTCATATTTATAAAATGTTTCCTTATAAGTTGCCGATGGATATTTGTTTAAAAGCAACTCTTTAACTTTAAAATAATTACCATAATCCTTATAAGAGGAAAGTGTTACACAGTAAACATATTTATTTTTTTTGTCATAATCAACCTCTATCCAATCCGGTTCCATATTATCAAGAAACTTAACTTTACCTTTAAAATACTTTTCCCGGATATCGTCATATCGAGCATATTTATAATTAGCAGCAACCATCCTTTTTATAAAAGTCTCCAACTTGCCGTCAATAGGTACACCGTCAAACGTCATGTGTTGCTGTTTCTGTGCAGTCACGGAAGCAGTTACCAGCAGTGCCATGATAAGAATCATGAAGCGTTTTGTGGAAGCAGTTACAGTTTTCATAATACACATATTTTAGTTATTTTATTATCTTCTGCTGCAAAGATATGAAGAAAAAACCGGATATGCAAGGGAATTATCCTATTTCTATAAGGAAATTCCCTAAAAGCGGCATTTGCATGTTTTGAGTACCTGCTGTATATACCTGCATTTCTATATGCAGTAACAGCTGTGTTCATATCTTCTTCTTTGATTTTTATGCTGTATATACCTGCATTTCTATATGCAGTAACAGCCATTCGGATGTGGGCGAAGTCATTTTGATCGCTGTATATACCTGCATTTCTATATGCAGTAACAGCCCCGTTTGGTGAGGCTGATCAGCGACGGAAGCTGTATATACCTGCATTTCTATATGCAGTAACA
>JAEEGL015389826.1_pt1 | contig 12121 bp, 16 predicted proteins | sample 9134231 | NCBI WGS metagenome assembly JAEEGL01 (sample SAMN16246548, study PRJNA631951) | gut metagenome | biome: gut microbiome; feature: rumen; material: fiber-attached | host: Bos | place: Iran: Karaj | collected 2018-10
ATAAGGACTATTTCCATCCTACAACTTACAGGCGAAGCCCGCGAATTTTTGGGGCTCTCGCGCTCCAGCCCCAAAAAAGGTGAAGAAAGGTCTATTTTAATCTTGACACCATCTCCAAAACCACTATTGCGAGTTCGATTCTCTCATCCCTACCATTAGAAATAAACCACTAACAATTGTTAGTGGTTTTTTATTTAAATAAATTTAAAGTCTCAATAAATATGGAAAGTAGAAGGTGGTTCTTTTAATTTTATAATCTAATTATGAAGACCTATGGTTCATCCATAGTAATTAAGTTGCTGTAAGTACCAAAAAAAGCATATATCTAAATATGCTTCTTATTCTTTTTCAAAACATAGCCTCCTGTAACAGCTATAGTTCCAACCCCTATATAACCTAACCATCCAATGCTATTATCTTTCGTTTTTTCAATATACTCAACATCATTCCCGTTTGTATCTTTCATGCAACCAAAATGTCCGGAACAGCACCCTCTGTGGCAATAAGTACAAGAACGAGATTTGCTCCCATCTTTGCATTTTATGTTTGCATAAACGTTTGTTAAAAAGAATAGTAGAATGATACTCAATATTAATAATATCCTTTTCATATTTATCCCTTAGAATTAATAATTATCTTCGAAACATTCTGCTAATGACTCATATCCATCTCTTTGATAATTTTCACAAGCGTCAATTGCTGCATATACTTCTTCTTTTTTGAAATAGTCAATATCGTAACTATCACAATCACATTCACATTCATCATCATGATCATTATATTCATCATCATAGTTATATTCTGGGTCATCCATATTAATGTTTTGAGGTGACCCACTACCACTACATCCAGTTACCAATATAATTACAGCACAAAGAATCAACACTAATTTTTTCATATTCTATCCCCTTATAATCAATAATTTTCTCCTATACATTCTTTCATTGAATCATACCCTTTTTTCTTATAACACCACTCAATTACTTCATCTAATTCTTCCATTTCTTCTTCATATCTGTCATGAAATGATTCATCACATATTTCTTCAATCGATTCAGTATATCTTTCTATGTTAAAGTATCCATCATCAATATAATCTGATGGTTCAATTGTAGTATCACAAACATCTATAGTATTGTCGCTAAATTCGGCCTGAGTAGAATCATTTGATTCAACGCAGCCTGTGATAAATAACGATAATATCAATAAAAGCATTATTTTCTTCATTAAGTCACTCCTTAGTACCATTATAACAAAAATATTTTCTTGTTTCATAATTCTTGAAATTTATATTTTTCTTTCATTCTATCACTTCAAAATATTATGTAAGTAATAGATCACCTTATTTTATTTATTTAATATTTTTTTCTTTTCTTGTTCAAATTCTTCTTTAGTAATTATTTTCTTATCCTTAAGTTCTTTTAACTTAATTAAATCATCATATTTTTTGTTTATATTGTCTGATTTTTTCTTATTCTTTGTTTCTTTTTTGTCTTCTTGTATTTCTTCTTCAAATGATTCATTACAATTTGGACATATTTTATCTTCTTCTGTTACAACACTTCCACAATTTGAACACACCGATATATTATCATCTTCTTGTGTTTTTTCTTCATTTATAATTCTTTCTTCTCCTGTTTCTGTTTCTTCAACAAATTCTAATCCACATTTTGGACATACGGTATCGTTTTCTTTTACTTCTGCTCCACAATTATCACAATTGAATATTATGTTTTCGTTATTATCATTATCTGATTTTCTATTTTTCTTCTCGTCTTTTAATACTACAAATCTAGATACCCATACTTCTTCATTTATATAATACCAAAAGAATGCTGGTGCCAAACTAGCAGCATTAGGCCCTGTTGTAATGTAAACTATTATAAAAAAGATTATTCCTACTATTATCGAATTCCATAAAATCATTCTTTTTGCTTCTTTTTCAGTATATACTTTTTTCATTAATACAATTCTTATGAACGGATAAATCATAAATCCAAAAATAGTTATTAATAAGTCTATGATAATATACTGCATATTATAATCTTCTAGATAAGAATTTGATTCATTGCTTGTTTTTTTATTTTTGGATTCATCATAATATCTTAAAGATTCCCCAGTTTCTTTTATATTGTTAGTACACTTATATTTATTTGAGCCTTGATATTCAACCAAATACAAATAACCATTGTTAGCTACAAAATATACATCTGAAATATATTCATTTTCAGAAGAAGATATAGTTCCATATGCGTGTATTATTATAGGATCTTGTTCTATTGTGATAATTCCATCGATTTTATAGCCTTTTTCTTTTAATGTTTTTTCTATAGCATTTAGTGATTCTTCTCTTTCTGATCCTTTAAATATGTTACTATTAAAGGATGCTCTGTCCAACTCTGGATCTAACTCTTTCATATCAGTTTCACTTATAATCAAAATTCCACATTCATTGCTTTCAAAATAGTTTAAAATATTATCATTTTTTTCCAGCAAAGTTTTTTTATTTTCTTCTGAGCCTTCTTTCCAAATTGATTCATCTATTGTTACTTGTATATTTGCATTTTTTTCATAATAGTCATATTCTTCAGCGTATACTATTACTGGTATTAGAAAAAAAATCATTATCATATTTTTTATAACTTTTTTCATCACTAGCACCCACCTTTTTTATAACCTTTATCAATAGCTGCTTCTTTATTATAAGCCCAAAACACGAATGATTTATCACCAGTTTTTTTCATCATGCAATCATATGAATAGTAATACTTTCCGTATCCATCTATTACAAAGACTATGCTATCATCAAAAAAATCTAATTTTTCTTTTATATAATCTGTATCATGTTTTCCTATTATACTTTTTATTTCTTCTTTTTGTGATAATGTATTTGCCTTTTGAGAAGCTAATTCTATTTTTAATCTATCTATCTCTTTTTCCTTTTTATTATTAGATTTAGAATTGTTAATTACCATAATAACTATACTTATTAAAGATATCCCAAATAAAACGATTATAATTTCAAGTGGTAAAAGCAACTTGTTTTTACTTGAACTTTTTTCTTGAGCTTTAATTTCATTATATTCTGTTTTAGTTACCTTTTTAGCCATATAATCACTTCCTATTTTGAATTATATCAAATGGAATAAGAATGAACAAGTTTCAATATAAGTACTTTTTCTTTGATTTTTTCATGCTATAATATCTATAGGAGATAATTATATGACAAAATATTTAAAAGTTATGTTTGGAAATAAAGGTATTAATTATGAATATAAAATAGGTGAAATAAATATTGCTGATACATGGAATCCTAATGCTACTAATCCAAAAGAAATGGGTGGATTTAATTTTTCTACTGAAGACAAAATATTCAGATGGTTAATACGAGGAGATACCTTATATGATGTTGAAATACCTGATGATGCAGAGATAATTGATTGTCCTAGTGAATCGGCACCACATGGTGTATTTAGAAGTAATAAAATAATATTAAAAAATCCTAGACCTATGACTGATGATATAGCTATGAATTTTTATTTAAAATCAAACTTACCAAATAAATCTTATTATAAATCTTTAGCAGGTGTAGCAATTAGAGGATATAGAAATACAAGTTTAAAAATAATAGAAGATAAAATAAATAAACATAACATAGATTTAGCACTAAGTGAAATTAATGATTTTGTAAAACCTTATCAAAGTAGTGGAGTTACTGATACTGGTGTTGAAGTATATAATGAAGTAATGGAAATGCTTCAAAATATTAAGAACAATTCTTAATGCTTTTATGATTATCATGTCATTAAAAATATTAAAACGCTAATATTAAATTAGCGTTTTTTATTTTTTGAATTATTAAGTTGTAATTGTAATTGATCTTTAATTACAGAGAATATTTCATCAGACTCTTCAGTTGTTAGTTCTTTTCCTTCTAAAAAATAATCAATATCATATCTTACTAAATCATTTGTTTCTCTATACATATGGTCAAAAGTAGGAAATTCATCTTGTAATTTACTATATAATGGATCAATTATATCTTTTGATGCTTTAAAAGAAAAATGAAGGGCAAAAGGTGGATCATCATGAAATTCTCTAATTCCAGAACAAGGACCACTTATAATAATTCCATTGTCCCAACATAATTCAATTAATTGTGCCATTTCTGAAGATCCTTCAGATATAATACTAGCTAATAATTTCTTATCTTCTTCTGTAGTTGTTTCATCTGGTATAGCATATTTCCCATCTTTCATGAAATAAGGTTTACCATCGATTGAACTATAACTCCAACCATTTCTTTCTGCTAATTGTATATATACTTCTTCCATTATAATCACCAATCCTTATTATTATTTAATTATCTAGTTAATACTTTTTCTTTTCTGATTATTATATGTTCAAAATATTGTTCTTGAAATTCAGTTAAAGCATTTATTGCATCATCTGAATATTCTTTACCACTAGGAACAACAACTAATTTATCGTCATCATCATTAGTTCTATGAATTATAGCTATACACTTTCCTTCAAATTCTTCTACTGGTTCAAATACCCCTAGTAAATATGCATCTAATTCTTCTCCATCACCACTAGTAGTATTGGGAACATAACCATAATTAACAGGATAAATAAATCCATGTTTTGGATGTTTTGTACCAAATGGTCTATCAATTCTAATTTTTATGGTTTTTTCTAAATAGTTTTTATTATTCATAAAATCACCTCAAACTAAATATATTATATATTAAAACTATAGTTATATCCATAATATAAATTATTTTACTCTTTTAATAGTTTACAAATCAAAAATAATGTTCAAGTATATGGTTATATTAATAGGAATACTGATTACTATTCCAATCACTACATATGCAATATGTAAAAGTGAATTAAAAATAGAATCAAAAATAGAAATCTCTTCTTATACAGGCTATATATATAGAAACGATAGATTTTTAAAAGGAACTTCTACTATTGGTCAAACCATAGTTCCTGTTAATGGAAAAGCATGGTGCCTTGTCCAAAAAAATAGTTTATATACGCCTATTGATTCATGTAATTATAATGAAAAAAATGAATGTATGAATGACATTAACGATATGATTGATTCTGGTGAAATTAGAGAAGGGAATGCAACATGTGAATACAAAACAGTTCCTAATATTTATTTTCAATATACTACTGACTTAAATAGTCTTATTGGATTTGGTTATATAAAACATAAGGTAGTAAATAATATTATTACAGAATCATATATATGCAAAATATTTCCAGTTGAACACTATTGTATTAGAGGAGGAATAGATGAATCAAATTTAACATACAAACCAATTTATGAAGCCAATAAAGATGTCATAAATCAATTAAAAGATTCTGATAGAATGCAAGATTATCATGATCCAGTTTTAACTGTCACTGATGATACTTATAAACTAAATTTTAAAGATTATTGTACAAAATCTTATACTTATAATTATATTTATGCAAAAACAAATGGTGAAATTGGGTCAGCTGCAGTTAATCAATCTGATGGAATATTTAAAATAGATTCTAATGGTGTAACAACTATTGACTATGGATGGGTATGCTAATTAATAGTAAGATAACTAAAAATACTAACTTAATTGTTAGTATTTTTTAATAAAGATCTAATTATTCATTTTTACATATTTTTACAAAGATTTCTAAATCTTTTTAGCAATTTAAAATATCTATTGTTATAATTAAGGTGGTGATAATATGCAATGTCCTAAATGTAATATGAATGTATCAGATACTGCTAAAATGTGTCTTCATTGTGGTACTCCGCTTCAACAACCTGTTAATCAATCTTCTCAAGTGGTTCAAAACAATGGATTACAAAATAATTTAGCTCAAAATAATGTAGTACAGAATAATGTAGTTCAAGGTGTAAGTGCACAACAACAAGTAGTTAATCAAACACTTGAAGAGAATAACAATGATGAAGAGGAATTATTATCAGCTTACTATGGAGAACAAAAATATAAAGAAATTAAAGAATCTAAGTTTTCTTTAGGTAATTTTATTTTTGGTTTTGTTTGGTTAATATATGAAGGATTATATAAAACAGCTTTAGGAGAAGCTTTATTAACTTTAGGAATTCTTATTATAACGTGTGTATATTATTTCTATATATTTATGTATGATAAGGCTACTTCAGCTGCGATTGGTATACCTGCTATTGCTGTATTTATTATTATGTTTAGAATCCTATATAGATATGCAAGTAATTTTAGTAGCAATTCATTAATTCAAGCAAATGATGTTATAGCAGATATTAATGAGAAAACTAATAACAAAGAAGAAAAAATAGCATTATGTAAGAAAGCCTATAAAAAGAATTATTATGCATTTCTTTTAGTTCCTTTAGTTATAGGTGTATTTGCTTTTGCAATATCAAAAGGTGTAAATACTATAACAATGAAAGAAAAAGTCCAAGAAGAATTTGAAAAAGAATCAGATACTTATTTTCAAACTGCTTCTTTATTAGCTAGTACTGGAACCTTGGTAGCTGAAGGAAATAGTCCTGTCTCTGGAGAATTCTATTATGTCTTAATAGATGATGATATAAAAGATAAAGATCATCCATTAAGTCCAAAAGAAGATAAAGATAAAAAGTATTTCGACGGAAAAGGATATGTTCTTCTTATTATGTATGATAATGGAACAAGAACTCATGGTTATGTTTGTTTAAATAATGGAAATGATGAAAAGAGATTTATTTCATTAAAAGAAACACATTATTCTTATATGTCAGATGATAATCAAAATAGTTTTCACAAATTAGAGATAGATAAAAAAGGTAAATGTGATATTTCAGAATTAGTTGGTGGAATGAATCATAGCCTTTATCAATTAACTTCTAGGTAAGATATTTCTAAATCATTTATTGACTCTGCTGAAAATTATATATAAAAAAACTAACTATTGTTAGTTTTTTTTACTATCTAATCATCATATACACTCACTTAATAGAGATTATTATCTAATGCTTTTTGAGTAATCTCATCACTATATGTTATTCATTCTATTAATTACCTTTTTTGAACTATTATATACATAATAATATCAAAATGATTTTCTATTTCTGTTATGCCATATTTAATTGAATTAAAGTTATTATCTTCAACTTCTTTTAATAAAGTATCAAAATTAACAATTCTACAACTTGTAGTTGCCACACTTATTTCTTGATTTGATTCTTGATGTATTCTTTGTACATCATCAAATGCTTTTGAGATATCACTTGAACTTTCATCTATTCCATCTCCCATAGTTAATATAAGAGCATATCCATCATCTTTTAAATGATCATGGATATACTTATAATACTTATTTCTATCTTCATCTAATACTAACATATGTAGGCAGGCAATTGAATAAATGAAACCATATTTATCATCTGATGAATTATCTTTTAAAACATCTAATACTTGGTAATTATCTTTATTATTCGGATCATTTTTTATACAATAATCTATGGCTTCTTTAGATATATCTGTTGCGAGTACATCATAACCTTTATCTAAAAGATATTTAGCATCTCTTCCTTCTCCACAACCTATTTCAAGCATATTTTCTTGTTCTAAGTGATATTTATTTATTACTTCTTCTACTATTTTAGTATTATTAGCAGGAGACCATGCTAAACCTTTATCATGTACTTGTTTATATCGTTTATCATATGCTTCATAATAATTCATATTATCACCGCCTTAGTTATTTTTATACTATTTCTTGATTAATAATATTTTTTGTAATAGTCTTTTTATCTAACATAAATAGTATTAGATTACCTATTATTAATAGTACTAAACTTATTAATGTGAATTGTGGTACTGTTATTAAACTTCTTTTAAATAGATAATTACCTCCTCCACATAGAAATAAAAATAATAATAGAGAATATCCCATAGCTATAAATGTATTATAGTTTTCTCTTAATGAATCTGATTCATCATCCCAAACTAGTTTTGGAAAAGCTGAATCTATGAATAGTCCTATTAATGATACAAATGATATACATAATACTATTATAACTATATTTAATAATATTGTTAGTATAGGTAGTTTTATTATTATAAAGAATGGAAGAGTATACATTATTATTCCTATGAAAGAAATTATGAATGATAAACAGTATTTTTCTCTCCATTGTAGTCCATATTTCATAGGAATATATTTAATAAAATGATAATTCTTTCCTTCTCTTGAGAAAGCTGACGATGCTAAAGAGTTAAATGATGTTACTATTATTCCTATACCTATTATGAATAATAACATTCTAAAACTAAATAATTGACTATTATTTAATATTTCATTTCTCATAAATTCAATTGAATACTTAGGAAGTGCTATTTTAAATAATAGTATTATAAATATAGGCCAAATCACATTAATAATAATACAATTTATAAAGAATGTTGGTGATCTAAATAACATTTTTATATCTTTTGAAAAATAGCTTTCTATTGGTTTCATTATTTTGAAATCTTTTATTTTATTATGAGAAGATTTTTTACTTTCAGTATCTTTATTTCTTATTTCTACTACTCCATCATAATATAATAGTTTTGCTACTAATAACATAATTCCAAAATATATTAAACTTATTAATACAGATAGAATCATATATAGAATAGATCCTTCATTTAAACCTTTTACAAAGAAATATACTTGTGGAAATATATAATTCATTACATTTAAGAAAGTATGATCTCCTCCAGCAAATTTTTCTATATAAGATTCAAAATTAAATGATGATAATTTCCATAATAGAAAGAATGATAAAAATATTAATACTCCTACTAATGAATATTCTATTTTCTTTATAGATTTACTATTTAAAAACTTTTTAAATAAATTAATAATTATTAGTACAATTAAAGTACTTAATACCATTGGTATTATAGGTATAGTTATTATTCCAATGATAGATATTAATAAACTCCAAAATGATAAATTTAGGGCAAATACATATGCTAAAACTCCTAATATAAAAAATATAAATAGTATTACATTTTCTACTATAAAGAAACTAGTAAATTTAGATGCAACGATTATTTCTGGTTTTATAGGTAATGGTAGAATATGATCAATGTCTTCGCTAAAATATAATTCATTTATTATTACATTAAAACTAAATATAAATGAAAATATTAATAATATATAAATTAATGCTTCAAAACCTTCAAAAGCAAAATCATATTTATTTAATTCATACATTGTTTGAAATATAAATATTGAATATACTAATAGAATTGGTATTAAGAAAAATAATATTGATATAAATATTAATGTATATAGAGAAAACTTTTTTCCTTTTTTATTATATTTATTTAATCTTAATGAACGAATGAATAATTTAGTTAAACTTAAATAATGATTCATTCTTTAATAACCTCCATAAAGATTTTTTCTAAATCAGTTTTCTTATATTTCTTCTTTAATTCATCCAATGTTCCATAATAAATAATTTTTCCTTTATCTATAATAGCAATTCTATCACATAGTTTTTCAGCTATTTCAAGTACATGTGTTGAAAAGAATACTGTATTATGTTTTTTAGCATGCTCTCTCATCATATCTTTTAGAAGTATTGCGCTTTGGGGATCTAATCCTATTAATGGTTCGTCTAAAATCCAAACTTTTGGATTATGAACAAGTGCTCCCATTACCATCATTTTTTGTCTAGTACCATGAGAGTATCCTTGCATTGGTTTATCTAAGACATCTTCTAAATTAAATTTTTTACTTAATTCTTTAATTCTTTCTTTTCTTTCTTCTTTTGGTACTCCATAAATATCAGATAATAGGTGAATATACTCTATTCCAGTTAATCTTAAAAACATATCTGGACTATCTGCTATATAACCTATTATTTTTTTAGCTTCTATTGGATCTTCAACTATATCATGTCCATCAATTAGTATTTTTCCAGTATCTGGTTTTAGAATACCTGTCATCATCTTAATAAGAGTAGTTTTTCCTGCTCCATTAAGTCCAATAAATCCAATGATTTCTCCATCATCTAGTGATAAGTTGATATCATTAATAACTTTATTATCATTATTAAAAGTTTTTGAAACATGTTCTATCTTTATCATATAATTCTCCTTATACTTCTATCAATAATAGTGTAGCATATTTGACAATGATTTTAAATATAAAGAAAACACTAACTATTAGTTAGCGTTTTTTATATATTATTAGTTCTGGATTAGATCCATTTTCTTCATATTCACTTATAAGAATAAATGACATGTTTGAAACTATTCCAAAATATTTTTTAGTAGTTTCATCATTAAAACCACATTCTACTTGGTTACCTAAATATACTTCATTATCATTTAGAAACTTAGTTTTTTCATTATTAGGTAGAATATATTCTTGATTAATAAATGTTCCATTAAGTGGATATAAATCATTAATATCAGACATACCTGGAATATCTAAAGAATTAATTTCATTTATTAATTCTTTTTTTAATTCATTAAAACTATCTTTTCCTCCTACTTCAATATATTTAGCAATCCAACATTTCTTTCCAAATGGACAAGCATTTGTTTTAACACAACCTTCACATTTTTTACTTTTGAATAATTCACATTCCTCACAATTAGCTCCACATATTGCTTTCATAAATACCTCCATATACTTAATACATCATTATATATGATTAATTCAAGTATTGAAAAATATCACTTTTTATGCTGATATTTTATATTCTTTCTCTGTTTTCTACTAAACCTATTTTACCTAGAGTAAAACTGTAATAAACATCTTTAAGTACTGTATGACAATATTCACATTCTTTTGATGAGATAATTGCTCCACAGTTAGGACATACTATGTTTTTTGTTTCATCAATAATAAACTCTAAAACATATTGTTCATGTCTTGGAGCATGATCTTTTCCATTAATAACAGATCCTTTTGAATTAATTACATAATCATAAAAAGATACATGAAGAGTCATTTCAATAGACACAGTATGATTTTCTAAAGTAATATTTTGAATATTATAAGCATATAACTTATAGTTTTTTAGTATATGTTTTTCATTTCTTGATAAATAATCATTATATTGTGATTGTAAATTCTCATATAATGAATCTATACAATTATTCTTAATAAATTCTAGATCACCATTTGATAAAGCTTCTTCTATTGAAACAAATCTATCATATAAAATATCTAATAATTCTTCTTCTCCATTTAATTCAGGAAAATATTTTTTAACTTGTTCATTATAATCATTAGTAGAATTATAAAACTTTTCTAGATCAGGATTTTGTTTTCTTTTGTTTGAATGTACTAAAAACATATGATAGCAATAACCAATAGCGAATGCAGTAGGAGCAAATAATATAACTGAAAAATAAGCATGTTCTGATTTTTCTTCTATAGCAAAAGAAATAGAGAATAGTATTATTAAAATAATTGTGATAGTTAATACTATTTTTTCTTTTTTAGATTGATTATTCATAATTATCCTCCTATAAATAGAATAGTATAATCATACTTTTCTTCTATAAAATCACTTCCACAATGAGGACATTTATCATAATTAGCAGCATCAAAAGATTTTCCACATCCTTCACAGCAATAATAAATCTTAGTATGTTCATTTTTTGTTACAATTATATTATAAATAGTTTGTAGTTTATTATCTTCACTAACTATTTCTCCATCTCTTGTATAATATTTTGAATAATTACATGTTGTATTTACTGTTATTTGAGGGTTTCCATTTACTTTTGTTATTTCTTTTATTTCTGAATCTATAACTACATTATCATATTTAATAGTTAAACCTTTATCTTTAGATCTTTGTATCATATCTTGATACTTTTGATATACTTCATCACTCATAAAACTCTTTATTGATTCTAAATTATCATTAGAAATAGATTCATATATCTTTTGCATCATTCTATTTATATCACTAATAAACTTTGAACGATTAAATGTTTGATCTAATTGTCCATATTCTTCTATAGTCATAATATCATTACAACCTTTCTATTGTTCTAAGTTAATTTTAACATAATAAAAAATATATACCAATGTTTTGGTATATATTTTACAATTA
>JAEEGL015694781.1_pt1 | contig 12121 bp, 11 predicted proteins | sample 9134231 | NCBI WGS metagenome assembly JAEEGL01 (sample SAMN16246548, study PRJNA631951) | gut metagenome | biome: gut microbiome; feature: rumen; material: fiber-attached | host: Bos | place: Iran: Karaj | collected 2018-10
AAACATACCACTTTACTAAAAAATGAATTATCGCGCAAACCGAGAGGAGAGCCAAGCTTGTTTGTGCTTTTCCGAGGTGCAGCCGATGATGCATAAACGAACAAAGAGAAGTTTATGAATATTCTTGTAACAGGAGCCAATGGTCAGCTTGGCAATGAAATGCGTATTCTCGCAAAGAATAGCGCAGATATGTATGTATTTACAGATGTGGTAGATGCTTCTGAGGAATCCATAGCCGTGTTGAAAAAGTTGGCTGGAGAAGATATAAATACAGATACGGAGCATCTTGACATTACAAACTTGGAGGCTATCCGAAAGATAGTGTCGGATAATGATATTAAGGTTATTGTAAATTGCGCAGCTTGGACTAACGTTGATGCTGCCGAAACTGCAGGTGTAATTGTTGAAACGCTGAATGCGACAGCCCCAGAAAATCTGGCAACGGCCATGAAGGAGGTTAAAGGCCTTCTTATTCATGTTTCTACAGACTACGTATTTGGTGGTGATCCATACAATACTCCTTGTAAGGAAGACCAGAAGGGAACTCCAACAGGAGTTTATGGGCTTACAAAGTTGCATGGAGAACAGAAGATACAGGCAACTGGCTGCAATTATGTGATTCTCCGTACCGCATGGTTATATTCAGAGTTTGGTAAGAACTTCGTGAAGACGATGCTCAACCTTACAGCTACTAAACCTCAATTGAAGGTAGTCTTCGATCAGGTAGGAACACCTACGTATGCACTTGATTTGGCAAATGCCATTTCAACTGTCATTGAGGATTATAAAAAAGAAAACACGGCATCTTATAGCAAAACAGGAATATACCATTTCAGTAATGAGGGCGTCTGCAGCTGGTTTGATTTCACTAAGATGATTGCAGAATTCGCAGGTAATAATAATTGTGATATTCAGCCTTGCCATTCTGATGAATTCCCATCACCAGTAAAGCGTCCTGCTTATTCAGTCCTAGACAAAACAAAAGTCAAAGAATCTTTTAGGATAAAAGTGTCCTATTGGATGGATAGTTTGAGACTTTGTCTTGAAAATATGCAATCAAAATAATAATTGAAGAAGACAAGGAAACAACCGGAGCTTTTAATTAATCAAATATAATCGGATTGCTAATCATTGTGCCTTGAATACAGAAAAAGACATACTTAAAGAATATGTAAATTACCTTGAGAACGCCATTTATTAAAGATTATAAATTCCTTTTGTAATTATGACAAATGTTTGTAAATGCTATATTGGATATAGTACAGACGATCAGATTCGCTATAAAGCTACTTCTGGAGGAGTTGGAACGGCTTTAATTAAGATTCTGTTAGATCATCATGAAGTGGATTATGCCTTATCATTTAGATTTAATGGCTTGACTAAACAATACTATCCAGTATTAATTGAGCAGTTCTCAGAATACAATATTTGTGCTTCTATTTACCACGAAATGGATATGCAGAAGTTTTACCGTAAAACATTTTGTGAAAGTAATAGAGGAAAATCTATTGTAGTAACAACATTGCCATGCCAAACACCACTTGTTCGTTCCCTCGCAAAGAAATATGGTATAAGTGTAATTGTAATTGGTCTTACATGTTCTTCGCAACAATCTTTTGAAGCGACACAATATTTAATGAAGAGAAAATCAATAAGTATTGATAATTTAAAAAAGATACAATATAGAGGAAATGGCTGGCCTAGCGGTGTACAATTAACACAGAAAGATAATACCATAGTTTCAGTGCCTAACCGTGGCTCTATTTGGACTACAATATTCCATTCAAGACTATTTATTCCAACTAGATGTTTCAAATGTCAAGATACATTGAATTCGAAAAGTGATGTTATTCTTGCAGATCCATGGCTTAAAGACCAAATTTTAACAGAGACGATAGGTAAAACCTTATTTGCATCTTATACAATGCTAGGGGAAAATTTGCTTAATAAGGCTATTTCTAAAGGATATATTGAAGCTCAGGCTATAAGTAGTTCCTTGCTATATCAATCCCAAGAGTCTACAATACTAAGGAAGGAAGGGTATAAGCGTTTTCATAGGTATCGAAATGTCTTAATCAAAATATGTAAAAATAAAGTATATAAATATCTTGTATTAAAGAGTCCGATTTTATTCCATATGCATATAACCTTAAAGGATAAAATAGAATCAAAAATGAGATAAATATGGGAAGCGCACAAAAAGTTGCCTCAGGAGTTGTTTGGAGTGTTGTCGTTAATGTAGTAAATGCATTATATGGTTTCATTGCTACACCTCTGTTAATTAGATATTTTGGACGTTCTGAATATGGAATAATAGCATTAGCAACGTCTGTAAACGCATATATGCATATCTTAGACATGGGCCTCTCTTCCACTAACGTTAGATTCTTTTCTAATTGGTTAGCGAAAGGAGATAGGGATAAGGTTGTAAAACTCATGCAGACATGTAATGCTTTTTATGGAAGTATAGGCATCTTTAACGCCATTGTACTCATAATCTTAAGTATTTTTTCTGATAATATTTTTAATGTAACTGTAGAGCAAAACAATATACTCCAGCAGATGTTATGGATATTATCTATAACAGCTGTTATTAATTGGTATACAAGTTGTTTTGGTCAACTGATTAACGCAACTGAGAATGTTGCATGGATGCAAAGAAGAACTTTGCTTACAAAATTCCTAATGATTGGAGCCGTTGTCGCCACTTTTGTATTAAAACTTACTATCGTTCAATATTTTTTCTTGACATTACTTGCAGGGCTTTCTTTGATTCCTTTGACAATAAAGAAGATACGAAAAGAAACGCCATATGTTAAGTTTAATCCAAAATTAGACAAGGTTGTTTTCAAGGAGATACTTCCATATAGTCTGAATATTTTCTCTTTCGGTATCTTTCAGTTCACCTTCTTAAATCTTCGTACAATAATACTCGGAATGCGCGGCTCTATAGAGGCTATTACGGACTATGGAGTGATAAATGGGTTAGTGAGTCTGGTTGCAATGGTTGGAAGTGTTTTTATCGGTGCTCTATTACCTGTATCTTCTAGAATCATTGCTAATAAAGACAAAGGAACATATTACAAGATAGCATATCAAGGAACGCATTTTATTACTATCATCCTTGTTTTTTGTTCATTTGGACTAATGGCAATAAATGAAGATTTAATGATGGTATATGTCGGACCTAGTTTTATGCATATGATACCATGGTTGAATCTGTGGTTAGTACTTCAAATTTATACACACAATTCGTGTATTTCATGCCTTATTCTTGGCGGTAGTGACATAAAATTATTAACTATTTCTTGTGGGGCTTCAGCCGCTTCTGGGATTTTAGTTGCATGGTTTTTAGTACCTTATTATCAAGCTGGGGGCACTGTCCTCTCATTGGCTGCGTTTTATCTTGTTCAATTACTATTTAATTACTTTTATTATTGGCCAGTAAAGCTAAAAATAAACTCGTGGAGAATATTCATCAAAACTCTTGTGCCAATTCTTACTATCGGTTTTTTATGTTACATACTTATTAAACAAATACCGCATTTTGAGAATCATTGGGTCAATATTTTTGTATTTGGTATTATATTTACTATGTTGTATGTTCTTGCTATTTTGCTTATATTAAAAAAAGAAGATAAAGATTATATATATAATTTACTTAAATCACTACGACATAAATAGTGGAAAGTTATGAATATATTAATTATAAATCAACCTCCTTTTAATCGAGGAGATGAATCTGCTCATAAGGCGTTAATTCGTACGCTGCTTAAGCGGTTGCCAAATGCTAATTTTCGAGTATTAACAAAGTTTGAATGGAAGGAAAGTATTCGTCAATATGCTGTGGAGGATGAACGTGTAAGTTATGTTTTTGAGCCAGTAAGCTATCTGAAATTATCGGGCTTTATAAATATAGGTCTTCAAAAAAACAGGAAATGGCTTTGGAAAATTCATCCAATGATGAATTTGTATAAAGTGCATTACAAGTGGGCAGACTTGGTTCTGTGTGCCCCAGGGGGGATTTGTATGGGAGGGTTTCAGAAATGGGATCACATTTTTATGCTACATTTGGCAAAATTCTATGATAAGCCCCTTGCTTATTATGGAAGGTCGTTCGGACCTTTCCCGACAGAAACTGGACATAATAGAATCTTCAAGAAACTCAGCATGGAAATGTTGAATTACTTTAGTTTCCTTTCTATAAGGGATCACAAAACAGAATTACTAGCCAATGAAATAGGAATACCATATGTCTCTACTGTGGATACGGCTTTTTTGGATTCGCCAGATGTAGAGATACCATATGAAATAAAAAAGGCAATAGGTAAAGAACCTTACATGGTATTTGTACCCAATTATTTATTGTGGCATTATGCTTATAAGGGGCGTATAACCCATGAGACTATTATGAATTTCTATAGTAAAATGATGGATTTGATATGGGATATAGACAAAAATATGAATATTGTGATGCTTCCGCAGATATTTGGTAAAGACAATCAATATGAATTATCTGATGTTCAAATGTTCCGTGATTTGGCAAAGTTAAAGAATAGTCCGAAGGTGATACTAACATCAGATAATTACAGCAGTGATATCCAGCAAACCATAATATCGGGTGCAAAATATGTTGTTGGCGCACGATATCATTCCATAGTATTTGCAATAAACCAAGGTGTACCATGTGTAGCATTAAGCTATGAGCACAAGATAGCTGGTTTGTTGGAGTCATTAGAAAAAAAAGAATGGTGCGTGAATTTCAACGACACTTTGGACTCTGTTGAGAATCAGAAAAAAACACTTGATGAAGTACGAGAGGTTATTCTTTCATTGAAGCCTGACAAAACTCTTCAATCAAAAGCCAAAGCAAAAGCTTCTGCATGTATGGATTCATTTGTAGATTTCGTAAATAGAAGATGGTAAGATATTATGCCACTGTTCTCTGTTACAATCCCTGCATATAAGGGCAAATATCTTTCGGAAGCGATTGATAGTGTTTTGGCGCAAAGTTTTGGAGATTTTGAGCTCATAATAGTTGATGACAACTCTCCAGAAGACCTCAAGTCAGTTGTTGATAGATATAGTGATGAAAGAATCCACTACTATCGAAATGAGAAAAATTGTGGTGCAGTTAATGTTGTAGATAACTGGAATATTTGTCTAAATTACTGCTCTGGTGACTATGTTATCTGTATGGGTGACGATGACCGTCTGTTACCATGCTGCTTAGAAGAGTATGCGAAGCTTATAAACAAATACCCCGCCCTAAATGTCTATCATGCATGGACACAGATAATTGATGAGAATGGTGCGGTGTCTCAAGTACTAGAGCCTAGTCCTGAAAGAGAGAGTTTCTACGAGATGACCTATTGTCGATGGACAAAATACCGTCGTTTTATAGGTGATTATTGTTATAGTGTGAAGCATTTGCGCAATTGTGGAGGGTATTACAAACTTCCTCTTGCATGGATGTCAGATGATATTACAGCAGCCAGAGCTGCATTTGAAAATGGCATTGCAAATACTTTAAGACCCTGTTTTGAATACCGAATAAGTAATCTCACTATCAGTTGTAGTACTAACATGACAGAGATTAAGTTGAAATCTTCTCTTGATGGGCATCATTGGTACAGAAACGAATTGTCACAAATAGACCCTTTAAGTTTGTCACATGTTGATAGGTGGTACTATGATAAACTGTTAAGGATGATAACGCCTACTTGCCAGAGACGTATGCTAGGAGAAATAATAAATGATATTAACAAAAAGAAAAATAGGATCTTCTATTGGATTAGGATTTGCCCCAAATACAAAATATCAAGGTCGATATTGTTAAGAAAGTATTATTCTGAAATTATAAGAAAGAGATAATGAAATATTTAGTTGTTCAAGATTGGGAAAGCACCCATGGCAATCATGCAGGTATGGTACACATGTGTGATATGTTGGTTGAGAAATACCCTTCAGAATATGTGGAAATATGTCAGCCAATGTCTGTTGTCGTTGTAAAAAATAGCTCTAATGGGTTAATATCTTTTTTTAGACGTGTAAAAAGGGTAATAACAAGAAATTTTATCCATGGTATATGGATGAGGGAATATATGCCTTACCTTTGCGAGATGTTGGATAATTTGAAATCAGGGGACGAGGTTTTCCTTCTCCAGTATTGTACAGTAATGTCTAAGCAAGACATGATTGCGAACTACATAAGAAAACATTATAAAGGTGTTAGATTGTATGCAATGTCTCACCAAACAAAGACAAATTACCTGAAAATGGGATTTGATCCAGTAGAAATACTCAAATGGGATGCTTTGGTAGATAAACATATTTTGATGGGAACCTCATTAACTAAATTCTTTATAGAGTGTGGTATCGATTCTACTAAGATTAGTACTGGTTTTCATTATGTTGATGACATATATTATCATAAAGAGCCTAAAAGTATCGTGCCACATGATAGAATGACAATTATTGCAATGGGTGCGATGCAAAGAGATTTCCATTTATTAGCAGATATCGTAAATCATGTGGATTCAGTGAATTGGATTATTTGCCAAGGAAAGAGTCATATTGAAAACCTTTTCCATGGTAAAAATGTAAAAATAGTGGGATATGTCTCTGAAGAAGAATTAAAAGATCTGATGGATAAATCCGATGCATCAATAAATGTTATGGGTGATACAGTGGGAAGTAATGTGATTACAACATCGCTTTCCATGGGATTAGCTGTAATTGCAAGTGATGTTGGCTCAATACGTGATTATATTGACAGTAGTTGTGGCATTTTATGCGATAATACGGTAGAATCTTTTGTAAAAGGAATAAAAGCCCTTTCCGAAAATCCTGACCTGGTTATGAAAATGCGCAAAGCTTCAATAGAAAAAGCATCAAATTATACAATATCCAAAGTGAATCATTGGTTTGGCAATCTGAATTAATTATTATGGTTTCGATAATTATACCATGTTACAATAACGGCAATTATCTATTAGAGATGATTGATTGTTTCCGTAATCAGACATCACCAGACTGGGAGATGATAATAGTTGATGATGGAAGTACTGACAATACTCCTGAGGTAGTAAAGGAGTCTACTAGTGATTTACCCAATGTCCATTTCTATAGGCGCGAAAGAGAACCTAAGGGATCTGTGGTTTGCCGTAATATAGGATTCGAAAAAGCCGAAGGGAAATACGTTTGCCATCTTGATGCTGACGATTTGGTGAGCCCAACGTTTGTAGAGCATAGGGTGGCATTCATGGAGAATCATCCGGAAGTGGATTATGCAAGTTTCCCTGCAAAGAGTTTCAGTGATCCGCTGGAGTTGCCAAAGTTTGGTGATAAAGGATATACGTGGGGTATTGGTAATGATAATGATGACTTGTTATTGAGGATGATGAAGGGTTATGATTATCCATTTTCAGTATGGAATAATATATATAAGAAAGAGTCGATCCTGTCTTTGCCATGGGATGAAAATGTGCTTATTTATACGGATTTTAGTTTTATCGTACCTTGTATTCTTGCAGGCTTAAAACACAAATTTAGCGGCATGCAAGAAGTGGATTATTATTATCGTAAAGACTTTAAAGACAAGGTGGCGATGACCAAGAACTTTGTAAGCGATGAAAAGTGTGAATCAACAATTTATCTTTTTACAAAAACATTAACAAGCTTTGAGGAATTAAAACTTGATCCCATTTATAAAAAAAAGTTTTTTAATTTTGTAATTCTTCATTTTCATCGTTTGATGATGAGTGATGCAAATAAGAGCAAGAAAAACATTGATAAATACATAGAATTGGTAGATTTATATTATCATTGTGGGAAAAAGCTGATAAAAATTGTTCGTTTTAACAAGATAGAACCGGGAATTACACGATATAGGGTACTAAGCATACAATATGCATTCAGATTAGGTATGTTTAGATATCTTAAACCTTATTGGTATTCTATAAAGAGAAGATTGGGTATCACAGATAATTAAATATATAGCATGGAGTTTGTCTTAATCAATGCCGCATTATATATAGCACTTTTTTTATGGTATTGGAGGAAACACCACACCATTGATTGTGGCTTTTTGTTGATAGGGATATGGTCATTTGTGGCCATAATGGGGGTTTTCCTTTATATGTCTGAACCCTATACTTGGGATGTGACATTGCCACCGTTCCTGTTTCTTTTTATTGCCTTTTTGTTATTTAGTAGGATGTTTGTTTTCCCTCTAAAGAACGCAGATTTGGCTATAGAATCTTTTGTATATAAACAAAATCGCATTTTTGATGCCTTATGCATACTATTTATTTTTTGTGCATTTATAAACTTAGTGACCATGGACTTCAATATGTCGGCTTTGACTGATGCGGAGACGGTTGCTGACGAATTGTATGATAAAGCGGTTGGTAGTGCTTCAAAAAAAGCCTATTCTAATATAATTCAACGTTTTACCATGAATTATACTTCATGGTTTGGGACAGCTGCATTAATTGGTATGTTCAGTGCCATGTGTCAGAAGAGAAGATCTTTAGCCGTTCTATTAGCTATTGCTATATATGTTCCGGGATTCTTTTCTGCGGTTATGAGGGGAAGCCGTAGTATGATTTTCTCTATCATTATGATGTTTATATCTTGTTATTTTTTTTATAAGAAGTATATTCCCAAAAGTACAAAAAAAACTATTTATAAAATTGTTGCTTTTTGGGGATCTTTCGTCGTGCTCTATCTTGTCGGGGTAACCATAGCGAGGTTTGGTAGAGGAGGGGATGCCGGCGATTCTCTCTTGTCTTATTTCGGTCAATCTATGTTAAATTATAATTTTGGGCTGGCAGACTCATTTGACGGAACTTACCATGGTGCTCGTACGTTTAAAAATGTACTGGGATGGGTAGGAATACCAGCTCCGGTGTATTCTTCTGATTTACTATTCGGTACCCATTTTGGAACGGACTTCGTGACTTTTATAGGTATGCTTCTCTTAGATTTTGATTATATAGGAACTATTGTCTTAGCCATTATCCTGCCATGGATAATAAAGAAGTTTTGTTTTAACAAATCAGCATTCTCCATCGCTAAATTATATTTATATCTGTTTTTCCTTAATAGACTTATTTTTGGGGTTTTTGTCAATGGCTCGGGAGCTGATTTACCATATATTGTGGCCTTCTTGTTCTATTTTGTTTTTTTATTCCTTTTTAGGGATAATAATGGTAAGAAGATCTCTACGACGAAAGCGTAATGAAGATATTTGTTAGACAAAAGAATTAATAATATGGAATTAAATTATAATGACGGAAAGGCTAAAGTATTGGCATTTTACTTGCCACAGTTCTTTCCAAACGACTTTAATAACAAATGGTATGGTAAAGGCTATACCGAGTGGACTAATGTAGGTAAGGCTAAACCATTATACCATGGACATTACCAACCCCATGTGCCCGCAGACCTTGGTTATTATGATTTGCGCGTACCCGAAGTCGCTGAACAGCAAGTTGTGTTAGCCCGGGAAGCTGGTGTTTTCGGATTTGCATACTGGCATTATTGGTGGGATGGAAAGATGCTTCTTAATGAACCCGGGGAGAGAATGTTGCGCACAGGGAACCCCGATTTCCCATTTATGTTTGCATGGGCTAATGAGGATTGGTATAAGAAAACTTGGAGTAAAGACAAGAAAGATGATAAACTCATTATGGAGCAGACATATCCGGGAGAAGCAGATAACAAGGCTCATTTTGATTATTGCTTACCATTTTTCAAAGATAAACGCTATATCACTTTTGATGGTAGACCCGTATTCCTGATTTACCGTCCTTTATATTTCAAAGAGGTATCAGCATTTATGATACAATGGAATGAATTGATTAAACAAGTTGGTGTTGCTGATAGTTTTTATTTTGTTGCTATGGCATATCGCAATGATGAGACGAATAAACTTATAAAAATGGGATTTGATTGTGTTAGCCCGCAACACTCTCTTCGCACACCAATGGGATGGTATACAACAGCAGAACATATACGCGCCAAGCTAGAAGAATATAAAGGCAGGTTTTTGGGGTCGTTGCGAAGCATGGATTACAGTAATTATTATAAAACAATATGGAATGACGAAATTGATTCACGAGAAGATATAGCACCACAGATTATCCCTTGTTGGGATAATACGCCACGTGCGGGTCGCAGAGGATTAATTTATAAAAATGCGACACCTGAAAATTTCAAAAAAGCAGCATCTGTTCTAATGAAAGGGGTGAAGAGTAAACATAATAAAATGGTCTTTCTTAAGTCGTGGAATGAATGGGCAGAAGGGAACTATATGGAGCCTGATTTGCTTTATGGACACGGTTTTATAAAAGCTCTAGCTACTGTGATAGAGATGAACAAAGAATAAATTATAAGCTCATTAATTATGATAATTACAAAGACGCCTTTCCGTATGTCCTTCTTTGGTGGAGGTACGGATATGCCTGCCTTCTTCAATGAGTATGGAGGAGCTGTTATCTCTACGACATTTGATAAATACTGTTATGTGAATGTGAGACATATGCCCCCTTTTCATCCATATATTTCAGAGCTTGTTCATAACCGCTTTGAGCGTGTAAATGATATGGAGGAAATAGAACACCCACTTATTCGTGAGTGTATGCGACTGCATGATATTCATGAGATACGTCTTACTTACGAAGGTGATTTACCGGCTCGTACAGGATTGGGTACTAGTAGTACCTTTGCTGTAGGTATGCTGAACGCTTTCTGTGCATTGAAAGGAAAGATGATGAGTAAACGCCAATTAGCGCAAGAGGCTATCCATGTTGAGCGTGACGTTTTGCAGGAACATGGCGGTTGGCAGGATCAGGTGGCTGCCGCATATGGTGGTTTAAACCGTATCGACTTCCATGACCACAATTTCTCTGTACATCCAATTGTCATCAGCCCAGAGCGTAAAAAGGAGTTGGATGATAACTTGCTATTGTTCTATACTGGTGTGCAACGTTTTTCGTCTGAGATTCAGGCCGACACCTTTGCAAAGCCCGTTGACAAGACAAAGCAGTTGCTTGATATGCTGGCTTTAGTTGATGAAGCAGAGAAGGTACTAACTGATAAGGAAACAAGTCTGAATGAGTTTGGAAAGCTCCTTGATACAACTTGGAAATTGAAAAGAGGAACAGGCAGTAAGGTCAGCAACGGAAGTATAGATGAATTATATGCAATTGCCATCAAAGCAGGTGCATTAGGTGGCAAGTTGCTTGGTGCTGGTGGTGGTGGATTCCTGTTATTTTATTGTGAAAAGGACAAGCAGGAGAATCTCAAGAAAGCATTGGAGAAACTGATGATTGTTCCGTTTAATTTTGAAAATGACGGTACTCAGGTGTTATATTATTCACCTCAGAGCTATTCACCTCGCAAGGAAATTATACTCAAATAATATAGTATATGGATGAACAATTGAACCTCTTGATTGAACGCTATCCAAAGTTGGCGGTATGTAAAGAGGATATTAAGAAGGCTTACAAACTGCTTGAGGCTGCATACTGCAATGGCCGTAAACTCCTTGTTTGCGGAAATGGTGGTTCTGCATCAGACTCTGAGCATATTGTCGGTGAGTTGATGAAGGAGTTTAAACTTAAACGTAAGGTGTATAGCGACCAAGCTACAGCACTTAAAGCTATTGACCCAGAGTTAGGTCAGGTGTTAGCTGATAACTTACAAGGTGCATTACCTGCCATTTGTCTTACTGGTCATTCCTCTTTGACTACAGCATTTATGAATGATGCAAATGCAGATTTGGTTTTTGCCCAACAGGTAAACGGGTATGGAAAGCCTGGAGATGTGTTCTTGGGTATTTCCACTTCCGGTAATAGCAAGAATGTGCTTTATGCAGCAGTGAATGCAAAGGCAAAAGGATTGAAGGTGATAGGATTGACAGGTGCTAAAGAAAGCAAACTGATGAAGTATGCGGATGTTTGTATTCGTGTACCTGAGACTGAGACTTATAAGATACAGGAGTATCACCTGCCGGTGTATCACTGTTTGTGCTTGATGTTGGAAGGAAAATTCTTTGGAGAAAAATGAAAGTTGTTATAATGGCAGGCGGACGAGGAACCCGTATCGCTGAACT
>JAEEGL016312742.1_pt1 | contig 12121 bp, 7 predicted proteins | sample 9134231 | NCBI WGS metagenome assembly JAEEGL01 (sample SAMN16246548, study PRJNA631951) | gut metagenome | biome: gut microbiome; feature: rumen; material: fiber-attached | host: Bos | place: Iran: Karaj | collected 2018-10
GCCGTTCTTGGCGCGGGCGCGGCCCACGGCGTCAATCTCGTCGATGAACACGATGCAGGGGGCCTTCTCCTTGGCCAGCCGGAAGAGGTCGCGGACACGGGAGGCACCCACGCCCACGAACATCTCTACGAAGTCGGAACCGGAAATGGAGAAGAAGGGCACGTTGGCCTCCCCTGCCACGGCCTTGGCCAGCAGCGTCTTGCCCGTACCGGGAGGCCCTACGAGCAGGGCACCCTTGGGAATCTTGCCGCCCAGCGCCGTGTATTTCTCGGGTTTCTTGAGGAAATCGACAATTTCCATCACTTCTTCCTTGGCGCCATACAGGCCGGCCACATCCTTGAAGGTCACCTTCACCTCTCCCTTTTCGGCCTCGCGGGCGGTGGATTTTCCGGTGTTGAAGGGATTGAATCCCCCACCCATGCCGCCGTTGCCGCCGGCACCGCCACGGTTCATGCTGCGGAACATGAGCACCCAGAAAAGGATGAGCAGCAGCAAGGGAAAGAACATCTGGAAAATTTCTCCCCAGATGTGTTCGTCATTGCGGATAACGAGTTTGAAACGGTCCTGCGGACTCAGCTCCTCGTTGAGTTGGGCAAAGCTTTGCTCCGGATCGAACTTGGTGGATACCAGGAAATAGAACTGCGGCGCCCGGCGGGGCGGAATGCCGCCCTTGAACAGGTCGGTGTATTTGGCGAGGCGCTCCGGCCTCACTTTCACTTCCCCTTTGAAGTCGTTGCGCACAAAGGTGATTTCCGCCACGTCGCCGTTGCGGATCATCCCCTGCACCTGCGTCCATTCAATCTTTTCCGGGGAGCCGGAACGCTGGTTGTTAAACAGCAGGTAGCCCATCCCCAGGAAGATGAGCAGGTACAGCCAGGAAAAGTTGACTGTGATTCTCTTACCGCTTCCCATTTGTCTTGCGCTCCTTGTATTCTTTGCGGGGGAAGTCGGACCAGAGGTCTTCCAGGCGATAGAATTCGCGATATTCCTTCAGGAAAATGTGCACCACGATGTGCCCGTAATCCTGGATGATCCAGAAATTGTTCCCCTCACCCTGTGAACGGTACAGGGTATGTCCTTCTTCCTTCATTTTTTCGGCTACGTTGTCGGCGATGGCCCCCACCTGGGTGGTATTGGAGGCGTGGCACACCACGAAGAAATCCGTAATGGCCCCGTCCATCTTGCGAAGGTCCAGGGAAATCACGTCTTCTCCTTTCTTGTCCAGCACGGCGTCGGCAATGAGCCTCAGGTCATGTGTAATCATATATCGTATTAACTCAATTTGCGTCGAAAATAATCAAATATGGGGCCGGAGGGCGGTTTATGACATTTTGTCATGCGGCCCGCGGATGGCTGCGGCTGCGGCTTCCCGGTCCGGGGCGCAGAAAACGGCGCTGCCCGCCACCAGGATCGAAGCCCCGGCCTCTTCCACGGCCGCGGCGTTGCCTGCGCCGATGCCGCCGTCCACTTCCACCGGAACGTCCTGCCTTCCCAGCCGGTCCAGTTCGGCCCGGACGGCGCGGATGCGCGAGAGGCTTTCCGGAATGAACTTCTGGCCGCCGAAGCCGGCGAAAACACTCATGACCAGCACGAAATCCACTTGCGGCAGCCAGGGGAAGATGGTTTCCACCGGGCAGTCGGGATTGATGGCGATGCCTGCCTTGACACCCAGTTCCTGGATTTGCCGCAGCACCTCGCCGCTGCTATCCCGGGCCGCTTCATAGTGGAAGCTGATCATGTGGGCACCGGCCTTGGCAAAGCGCTCCACATACTTCTCGGGGTGCACGATCATCAGATGGACATCGAGGGGTTTGCGGGCTTCGCGGGCAATGGCTTCCACCACGGGAAAGCCGAAGGAGATGTTGGGGACCAGGCTTCCGTCCATGATATCCAGGTGGAAAAGGTCGGCGTGGGTATTCACCCAGGCCACGTCTTCACCCAGCTTCAGGAAATCGGCCGAAAGGATGGAGGGAGCAAGGAGGGCCATCTTATTGGAAATTAAGGACGACATCGGTGAGGTGGGCCACGAACTTATCCAGCGAAGCAAGTTCCAGCTTTTCGCCGGGGGCATGCACGCCGCGCAGGGTGGGGCCGAAGGAAATCATGTCCAGGTCGGGGAATTTCTCCAGGAACAGACCGCATTCCAGGCCGGCGTGGATGGCTTTGACCTCCGGGTCGTGGCCAAAGAGCTTGCGATAGGACGCGACGGACTGGTCCAGGATGCGGGATTTCAGGTTGGGTTTCCAACCGGGATACTCCCCGTGATGCTCTACGTCAAAACCGCCCAGGAAACAGGTCGCTTCCAGTTTTTCGGCAATAGCGTTGAGTTCGGAAACCACCGAGCTGCGGTGCGAGCACAGCACGGTGATCTTTTTGTCCAGCGTGTGCACGGCCGCCATGTTGGTGGACGTCTGGACCAGGCCGGGGATATCCATGGACATGGCCTGGACCCCGTGCGGGATGGCAAGCAACGTGGCGATGATGGCGGCCGCATCCCCTTCCTCGATGGGTTGCAGCGGGGTCTGGGCCGTTTCGGCCACCGCTTCCACGGCCGGATCGCTGGTGGCGAATTCGGCCTTCAGAATCTGGTTGAACGCCTTGACATCCTCCAGCATGTCCTGCACCTCGTCGTCCGGGACGGCGATGAAGGCATAGGCCTCCCGGCAGATGGCATTGTGCTTGTTGCCGCCTTCGATGGACAGCAGCTGGAAGTCGTACTGCAATTCAGTATAGAGGAAACGGACCAGCTGTTTGAGGGCATTCATCCGCTCCTTGTTGATATCGTCGCCGCTGTGCCCGCCGATGCCGCCCAGCACCCGGACCTTGAGGGTCTTGTAGCCTTTGCGGAGGGGCTCGTGGGAGAACTCGTAGCTGGCCTGGCTTTCCTTGCCGCCGGCGCAACCCACGAACAGCTGCCCTTCATCCTCCGAATCCAGGTTGATGAGGGTCTTGCCCTCGATGAAGCCGCTTTCCAGTGCGAAGGCGCCATCCATCCCGGTTTCCTCGGAAATGGTGAAAAGGCATTCCAGGCGGCCCAGGGGAAGGTCGCTGGAGAGCAAGGCCAGGCAGGCCGCAATGCCGATGCCGTCATCGGCCCCGAGCGTGGTGTTGCGGGCCACCATCCAGCCGTCCTCGATTTCGTAGGGAATGGGCTGGGTGAGGAAGTCGAAGTCGAAGCCTTCGACCTTTTCGCAAACCATGTCCTGATGGGCCTGGAGGACCAGGGTGGGAACCTTTTCCTTGCCTGCCGAGGCGGGACGGATGATGACGACGTTGCCGGTCGGGTCCGTCTTGCTGACAAGGCCGTGATCGGCAGCAAATTGCTGCAGATAGGCGGTCATGGGCGCTTCGTGTCCGGATTCGCGCGGGATGCGGGTAATTTCCTTGAAGTACTGGAGTACAGAGGCAGAGTCAATCATGATTGTCGCTATTTAATCATGTAAATATAACGATAATTCCGAAATAAAGTGTACTTTTGTGTCTCAAATTCTGGAGCGTAATGAAATTTTTGACATGGGATGAGGTGGAAAACGTGGTGTTTTCCGGTAATCCGCTGCACATTGCCCCTGAGGCCATGGCCAATGTGGAACGCAGCTACTGTTTTCTGGAGCGTTTTCACGAAGACAAAGTCATCTACGGCATCAATACGGGATTCGGCCCCATGGCCCAGTGGCGGGTGGACGATGCCCGCCTGAAAGACCTGCAGTACAATATCATCCGCAGTCATTCCACCGGCGCCGGCGAGCCGCTCGAAGATATCGCCGTTCGGGCGGCCATGGTAGCCCGTATCGGCACGTTCCTGCAAGGCAAGTCCGGAATCCATCCCGACATGGTGCGGCTGCTCACGGAATTCGTGAACCGCGGCATCTATCCTTTTATCCCCCGGCACGGAAGCGTAGGCGCCAGCGGCGACCTGGTTCAGCTGGCCCACATGGCCCTGGCCCTGATCGGCGAAGGCGAAGTCCATTACCTGGGGCAGTGGCGTCCCGCCGGCGAAGTGTTGGCTTCCTGCGGCCTCAAGCCCATGGAAATCCATATCCGCGAAGGACTTTCGGCCACCAACGGCACCTCGGTCATGACCGGCATCGCCCTGGTGAACCAGGTACAGGCCCAGCGGCTGCTGGACTGGGCGGTCGTCGCCGCCGTCTGGATGAACGAGATTGCCGGCTCCTACGATGATTTCATGGCCGATGTCCTGAACGGATGCCGGCATCATCCCGGACAGCAGACCATGGCCCGCCGCATGCGGGAGATGGCCGCTACGTCGCAGTGCTTCTCCAAGCGCGAGATGGAGCTTTTCAACGGCAGCCACCAGGAGACCCGTTTTGCCAAGAAGGTGCAGGCCTATTATTCCCTGCGTTGCACGCCCCAGATCCTGGGCCCCATCCTGGACACGCTGGACAACGCCCGGCAAATCATCGAGGACGAATTCAACTCGGCCTGCGACAATCCCATCGTGGATCCCGAGACCGAAAATGTGTACCACGGCGGCAATTTCCACGGGGACTACATCTCGCTGGAAGAAGATAAAGTAAAGATTTCGCTGGTGCGCCTTACCATGCTCACGGAGAGGCAGATGAACTATCTGTTCCACGACCGTATCAACGGCATCCTGCCGCCCTTCCTGAACAAGGGCACCCTGGGACTCAACTACGGGATGCAGGCCTGCCAGTTCACCGCCACGTCCACCACGGCCGAATGCCAGACCCTGGCCATGCCCAATTACGTGCACAGCATCCCCAACAACAACGACAACCAGGACGTCGTGTCCATGGGCACCAACAGCGCCCTCCTTTGCCGGCAGGTTCTGGAGAACGCCTACCAGGTGATGGCCATCCATTTCATCGCGCTGGCGCAGGCTACGGACTGTCTGGGCATCCGGGACCGCCTGTGCGAGACCACCCGTCGCGCCTATGCCCAAGTGCGGGCCATCCAGCCTGAGATTCTGGAGGATACACCTTTCTATAAGGAGATTGCCAGGATGATAACCTGGCTGAAAGAAAACTCCTAGCGATCTACGGGAACCACCACCATCCCTTCGATGTCTTCCACCCACTGGCGGAAGAGTTTGTCGGTGGTCATCAGGTCCTGTACCTGGGCGCAGGCGTGCAGGACCGTAGCGTGGTCTTTGCCGCCCAATTCGGCGCCGATGGTGGACAGGGAGCAGTTCTGCAGGAGATTGCGGCACTCGTACATGGCAATCTGACGGGCCTGGACAATCTGGCGCTTGCGGGATTTGGACAGAAGGATCTCGCGGGTGATGTTGAAATACTCGCAGACGGTCTGGACGATGGTGCCGATGGAAATGTCGTTATCCTGGTCGCCGACAATCTTGCCGGTCACCTTTTCGGCCAGTTCGACCGACACGTCCTGATGCCCCAGGGTGGCGAAGGCCACCAGCGAGGTGAGCGTGCCTTCCAGCTCCCGGAAATTGGTCTTGATGCGTGAGGCCAGGAAGGTGAGTACATCCTCTCCAAGGCTCACCCCTTCATGCAGGGCGCGGGAACGGAGCATGTCCAGGCGCGTCGCGTAATCCGGACGGGTCAGTTCCACGGAAAGGCCCCATTTGAAGCGGGACAGGAGGCGCTCCTCGAAGTTCTGGAGATCGACGGGGGCCCGGTCTGAGGTGAAGATGAGTTGCTTGCCGCTCTGGTGCAGGTGATTGAACACGTTGAAGAACGTATTCTGGGAACCCTGCCCCTGCAGATCCTGGATATCATCCACGATGAGCACGTCGATGCGCTGATAGAACGCGATGAAATCCACGATGCGGTTGCCTTTGACGGCATCCATGTACTGGGTCTTGAACTCATTTCCCGTGACATAGAGGACCACCTGCTCCTGAAAACGTTCCTTGATATCGATGCCGATAGCCTGGGCGATGTGCGTCTTGCCCAAACCGGGACCGCCGAAGAGGAATAGCGGGTTGAAGGGCGTTTTGCCCGGCGCCATGGCGATGCTCTTTCCGGCGTTGACACCCAGGCGGTTGCACTCCCCTTCCACCAGATTGCCGAAGCAATACACGGGATTGAGGCGGGGGTTGATCTTGAGCCGCTGGACACCGGGGAAGACAAAGGGGCTGGGATTGCCGGAAGGCTGGTACGTGGTGATGGACACCGCGTTGTTCACCGGCGTGGACGCCTGCTGGGCCGGCAGCAGCATGCCCTGGTTGTTGTTCTGGACCGGGCGGACCAGGTAGAAGAGTTTGGCCTCGGCCCCGACGGCCCGGCGAAGGGCGAGCCGCAGCAGGTCTTTATAGGCTCCTTCTATATACTCGCGGAAGAAGTCGGACGGGACTTCCACCACCAGCTGGGCCCCTTCCATCGAAACCGGACGGATGGGCTTGAACCAGGTACTGAACTGCTGCGGATCAATGTTGTTTTCTATGATCTGCAGACAGTTATTCCATACCGCAATATGTCTTTCCTGGTCGGTCATGACTGGGGTAAATAAATCTCGATTCTTCTTGGCTATCTGTGTGCAAAAATGGAGGAAAAAATTTTCATAAAAAAATAAATCTCCTATTGTATTTGAATTTTTTTATTATTATCATTATATCACAGAGCACCCAAAAAGAGATATTTTGCAATACGCAATATTTCAAGCAATTACGTTGCCGATATGCCCCTGACAACCCCTTGACGCGGCTATCTTCTTTTAAAAAATTCAAAAATAGAATAATGCGGATTTATTGCGCCTACAGGGACGTGAAAGCACGATAAATCAGCGCACGACGGAGGTTTTTCCATCCGCTACTTTTACCAGATACGCGTCGGGATAATACTTGACGATATCCGTATATTTTTTCTTGGCCTCGGTGAGGGAAGAAGAGGTCCCTATAATATACTTAAATAGTCCCCCGGTATGGAGGCGGAGCGGCGTGTATCCGTGGAAGGCCGGATCGGTGGCGGGCAGCTCGCGGGAAAGCACGAGAATCTGGGTGCCGAACAGGACGCCCTGCGCTTCTTCGGCTTTGACTACCTCCGGTGCCGGCGCGGGCGATTCGACGGGAGCGGCGGCCGGGGCCTCGCGGGTGGTGGACCCGTCATAGCCCGACTTGAACAGGGAGAAGGCACGGAAGATATTGGCGGCAATCTGGTCCCGGCCCTTTTCCGAGCGCATGGTGGCCAGGTCGTCGGGGTTGGTGATGAAGCCCACTTCGATAAGAACGGACGGCATGGCCGTGCGCCAGAGCACCCAGAACGGGTCCTGGGACACGCCCCGGCTGTTGTGGATGGGGCTGTTGCCCATGGATTTGGCTACATAATCGGCAAAGGTGAGGCTGCTGCCCAGATGGGCGTTCTGCATGAGGCTGAAGATGATGGAAGACTGCGGGTCGCCAGGGTCGAATCCCTGGTAGGTGGTCTCATAATTATCCTCCAGCTTGATCACGGAGTTTTCCCGTTTTACCAGATCCAGGTTCTTGGAAAACAAGTCGTTGCCTTTCCGGGAAGACTGCCCCAGGCAGTGGATGGAATAGCCGTTGGCCGAGGTGCCCTTGGGGGCGGCGTTCACATGGATGGAGATGAAAAGGTCGGCATTGGCCTTGTTGGCAAAGGAGGCCCGGTTTTCCAATTCCACGAAGTTGTCCTTTGTCCGGGTCATCTTCACCGTCACCTCAGGATAGGCGGTCGATATCTTTCCGGCCAGACGTTGGGCGATATCCAGTACGATGTCCTTTTCAAAGGTCTTGTTGTCCCGGCTCACGCAGCCGGGGTCTTTTCCCCCGTGTCCGGGGTCAATTACCACGGTTTTCAGCATCAGGGCCGCCTGTGACCCCGCATCCTGTCCCCGCACAGGCACGGGGATTGCAAGAAGGGCGATGGCCATGGGAATGATAAGCCGGCTCAAAATGCGTTTCATGGCAATGTGGTTTTGAAAATTGTGGAATAAGTCGTACTTTTGTATCTTATATTTTGCACAAAATTAGCAAAAAATAACGAATGTCAAGGAAGTTTCTGCAATATCTGACGGCGATGGCCATCCTGCTATCGGCGCTTTCCCTGCCCGCCCAGGCCCGGAGGCTCCGTCAGTTGCCCGATTCCGTTGCGACACCCGCCGTAACGCTGCCGGACACTTCCTGGATGCAGTCCCTCCCGGAGCGTAACGACTCCCTGGTCCGGCAGGACTCCCTGCTCACGGCCCGCCGGGATTCGCTGGAGATGCTGCAGAAAAGTTCGCTGGACCGTCCGGCCTTCACCACGGCCAAGGACTCCATCATCACGGACTTTACCAACGGCCAGCGCAAGATTTATTATTATGGTGGCGCCACCGTCACCTACCAGGACATGAAACTCACCGCGGACTACATCGAGTTTGACATGAAGACCAATATCGTGTATGCCCGCGGCCGCCCGGACCCTGCCACCGGAGAGATGGTGGGACTGCCGGAGATGACAGACCATGGCGACACCTACAAGATGGACGAGGTCCGCTACAACTTCAACACCCGCAAGGCCCGGATCACCAACATGGTTACCAAGGAGGCCGAAGGCTTGCTGCAGGGAAAGAAAATCAAGATGATGCCGGACAAATCCATCAACATGCGGGACGGTTTCTATACGGTCTGCGACCTGGAGCATCCGCATTATTACCTGCGCCTGAGCATGGCCAAGGTGGTCACCCAGCCCTCCCAGAAGACGGTTTTCGGCCCGGCCTACCCGGTGATCGGCGATGTTCCCGCGCCCTTTGTCCTCCCCTTCGGCTTCGTTCCCAAGAAGCCTACCCGGGCCACCGGCCTGCTGATGCCCACCTTCGGCGAGGAACAGGCCCGTGGCTTCTATCTGCGGGACGCCGGCATGTATTTCGTCATCGGCGACTATTTTGACATCTCCCTCACCGGTGACTATTATACCCTGGGCTCCTGGGCCGTGGACCTGAATTCTCGCTATAAGGTCAATTACAAGTTCAACGGCCTCCTGTCCTTCACCTTCTCCAATGACCAGACCGGTGAGAAAGGCAGCGCCGACTTCGTGCAGTCGCGGAACTTCGGCTTCAAGTGGTCACATTCGCAGGATCCCAAGGCGCACCCCGGGACCTCTTTCACGGCTTCCGTCGATTTCTCGAGCCCGTCCAACAACCGCTTCAACGCGCGTTCGGTGCAACAGGCCCAGCAGAACCAGGTGGGATCCTCCATCTCCTATTCCCATAACTGGAACGGCAAGCTCAACCTGAGCATGAACCTGAGGCACAACCAGAACAACCGGGACTCCAGCTACTCGTTCACCCTCCCCAACGTCACCCTCTCCGTCACACGCTTCTATCCGTTCAAGCAGAAGAATCGCGTGGGTAAGGAAAAGCCCTGGGAAAAGATTTCGTTCGGCTATTCCACCGCCTTCCAGAACAACATCAGCTTCAAGTTGCGGGACCTGCAGGATTATGCCATGAACCCGGACGGCACCCATGTGCTCGCCCAGAATGCCGACGGCAACTATTACCGGGTGAAGGAGATTGGCGATTCCCTGGGGATCAAGGCGCTGAACTACATGAAAAGCGGCATGACGCACAGTTTCCAGATCGGCCTGCCCAACTTCACGCTGTTCAAGTACATCAACGCCACGCCCAGCATCTCCTACGGCATGAACTGGATGTTCTCCAAGGGAGAGCAGCACCTGGAAACGGTGACCGATGCCGACGGAAATCCCGTGATGGTGAAAAACAAGGAAGGGAACGAGGTGATGGCCCAGAAGGTGGTGACGGATCCCGGTACGGCCTTCAACGGCTTCGGCATGACGCACAACTACTCCGGCAGCATCTCGCTCTCGACCCGGATCTACGGCATGTTCAACTTCGGCAAGCACCGGAAGGTCCAGGCCATCCGGCATGTGATATCCCCGTCCCTGTCGGCCAGCGTGAGTCCGGAAATGGGAACGGCCTTCAACGGCTGGCGCACGCTGAGCCCTTATTATGACAAGAACGGTTCGTACCACGCCGAAACCTGGTACAATATCTACAGCCTCTCCGGCAACCACAACACCTCCGGCCCTCCCGGCCGCGGCAAGACGGCGTCCATGAGCCTTTCCATCGGCAACAACCTGGAAGCCAAAGTGCGTGACATGCGGGATACCACCGGTTCCGGTTCCAAGAAAGTGAAGCTGCTGGACCAGCTCAACATCCGCACCGGATACAACTTCCTGGCCGACTCCATGCGCATGCAGAATATCGGCATTTCCGCTTCTACCAACCTGTTCAACAAGCTGAACCTGAGCGGAAACCTGAATTTTGACCCTTATGCCATCAACGAACGGGGCCAGCGCATCAACAAGTACCACGTGATGAAAACGGGCGTGCCGGCGCGTCTGACCAATGCCTCCCTGTCGGCCTCCATCTCCTTTAACGGCAAGGGGGCCATCAACGGCAACGACGGCAGCAAGGCCGGTGGCGGCAAGGGCGATGCCAACACCTACCAGCGCATCTACTACCATCCCATTACCGGGGAATACATTCCGGGCGGCTACGTCTATTATATGAACCCCAACTCGCCCTGGTCGGTGAACTTCAGCTATTCGTTCAACTATTCCAAATCGTACTCGTACCAGAGTACCACCAAGGAATTGGTAACCAATAACCGGTTCACCCAGACCATCAACGCCAGCGGGAACATCAAACTGACGCCCCGCCTGAGCATCCAGGCCACTTCCGGCTTCGATGTCATGGCCATGCGGCTCACCACCACCCAGATCAGCGCCACCTACGACATGCACTGCTTCAACATTGCCTTCTCCTGGGTGCCCATGGGTACCTACAAGTCGTACAGTTTCCGTCTGGCCGCCAACGCATCGGCCCTGGCCGACCTGCTGCGCTTCAAGAAGAGTGAATCCTACATGGATAACATCCTGAAATAGTCCTTGTTTTTTGGCTATCTCAGTTTTTTTGTTTACATTTGCATTGCGTTCCGATCGGAACGCGTTCTTTAGACATCTTATTCATAATTTTTTATGCCCCATAGCTTATTGGAACTCAACGCGATGAGCGAAGAGCAACTCAGAACGACCGCAGAATCCCTGGATATCAAGGGATGGAAAAAGATGGACCGCGCAGCACTGGGTTTCGCCATCCTGGACACCCAAGCTGTGATCGAGTCACAGAAACCCGCCGCCGCGCCGGAAAGCAAGACGCGGAAGCGCGGTCGTCCCAAGAAGGAGGAGGCACCGGCCTCCCCCGCCCCGAGTGCGGCCGAACAGCCGGCACCCGCACCCGCGCCCGCGCCCGAAAAGAAGGATTCCCCCAAGAAGAAAAATAACAAGAAGCAGGCTCCTGCTGCCGATAAACCCAAGGAGCAGCAGCCGCAAGCCGCGGCACCCGAGGCCGCTCCGGCGCCCACGCAGACCCCTGCGGCCAAGCCCGCCACGACAGCCGAGGAGGCTCCGAAGGCCGAGGATAAGCCTGCCAAAAAGCGTGGCCGTAAACCCAAGGCATCGGCCGCCCAGCCGGCTGCGGAAGGGAATGCCCCCGCTCCGGCTCCGGCCAGTGCACCGGCTCCTGCGCCGCTTGCCCCGGAGGTGGACGGCAAGCAGTTTATCCACGATCTGTTTGACGATCTCAAGTCCGATGCCGCTTCCCAGGCTCCCGCGCCGGCACCCAAGGGTGAAAAGCAGCGCAAGCAGCAGCAGGCCCAGCCTCAGCAGCCACGTCAGGCCCAGCAGCCCCGCATTGAATTCGAGGGCTCCGTGGAAGCCACGGGTGTGCTGGAGGTGATGCCGGACGGATACGGATTCCTGCGCTCCTCGGACTACAATTACCTGAACTCTCCGGACGATATCTACGTTTCCCAGCAGCAGATCAAGCAGAATGCGCTCAAAAACGGCGACACCGTCACCGGTGAGATCCGTCCCCCGCGCGAGGGCGACAAGTACTTCCCGCTGGTCAAGATCAAGTTCATCAACGGCCGCACGCCCGAGTTCGTGCGGGACCGTGTGCCTTTCGACTTCCTCACGCCCCTCTTCCCCACGGAGAAATTCAACCTGCTGGGACACGGGCACGAGAAAGACCAGAGCATCCGCGTGGTGGATATGTTCACGCCCATCGGCAAGGGGCAGCGCGGCCTCATCGTCGCCCAGCCCAAAACCGGTAAGACGATGCTCCTGAAGGCCATTGCCAATGCCATCGCAGACAATCATCC
>JAEEGL016348744.1_pt1 | contig 12121 bp, 10 predicted proteins | sample 9134231 | NCBI WGS metagenome assembly JAEEGL01 (sample SAMN16246548, study PRJNA631951) | gut metagenome | biome: gut microbiome; feature: rumen; material: fiber-attached | host: Bos | place: Iran: Karaj | collected 2018-10
GAATTAAGGTCACAGGCAGTGGTAAAGTCGTTAGACACCACGGTTACGTTTCACATTTAGCCCCACCCAAAACAACCAAACCAAAGAGACACTTAATGAAGTCCGCATCTGTTCCCAACAGCGACTACAAGAGAATTAAGTTTCTCATCATCAAGTAAGGAGGTAACCATTAATGGCTAGAGTTAAAGGTGGCACAGTTACACGTGCTCGTCGTAAAAAAATCTTAAAGATGGCTTCTGGTTACTTCGGAAGCAAACACTTACTCTTCAAAACAGCAAAAGAGCAAGTTATGCATAGCTTAAACTATGCTTACAATGATCGTCGCAAATTAAAGAACGATTATCGTAAATTATGGATCAGACGTATCAACGCCGCATGCCGTATGAATGATATTTCTTACAGCAGATTCATGTTCGGTTTAAAACAAGCTAACGTCCAAGTTAACCGTAAAATGTTATCCGAATTAGCAATCAATGATCCAGCCGCATTTGCCGATTTAGTCAAATTAGCAAAGAAAGCTCAATAATTTAGCTAAGCAAACAAAAACTTCCGTTAATGCGGAAGTTTTTTTGTGCCATTAATCTTATAAAAGATTATCTTCTTCTTTCTCTTCAGAAATAAATTTCACTTCAATATTAGATAATGCTTCTTTAATGAGGGGCTCGTAATCAAATTCTTGTTCAAATTTTAGGCAATCGTCTAGGTGAGGTGCAGTCTTTGGTGACTTCGGAGTAAAGATAGTACAGCAATCGATAAATGGTCTAATAGAAATATCATAAGTGCCAATCTTGACCGCTGTATTAATGATGTCGGTTTTATCCATTGTTGCACATGGTCTAATAATTGGCATATTAGTGACTTCATTAATCACTCTCATAGATTGTAATGTTTGAGACGCCACTTGACCCACCGATTCACCGCTGGAGATAACTGGACAGTTTCTCATCTTAGCGAGGCGATCCGCTAAGCGGAACATCATTCTTCTCATCATCGTGATGCAATATGATTCCGGAACATGGTCGTAAATCGCTTCTTGTATTTTTGTGAAAGGAACGATATGCAATCTAATACGGCCTTGGTATTTATTTAAGACTTTTAATAAATCTTCTAATTTATATATCACGCCTACCTGTGTGTATGGGGGAGAAGCAAAATGGATACATTCAATGCTGACTCCTCTTTTCATCATCAGATAAGCAGCGACGGGAGAATCGATACCGCCAGATAACATATGCATGGTTTTACCACCGACACCTAACGGATATCCACCAGCGCCTTTAAAGGTATGACAGAAAATATAAGCAGCGTCATTTCTTACTTCTATAGAAAGTAAGATATCAGGATTATGAACATCCACTTTTAATTTATCACCGCGGTTTTTAAGGATATGTGTAGCAACAATTCTTGTGATTTGATCAGAGATAAGTTCGTAAGATTTATCACTTCTTTTAACGCTGACTTTAAATGTGTTACCTGGTTCTCCATTGATAAGTTCAAGAGAAACATTTTTAATGTTTTCAATATCTCTATCTTTGGCTTTATAAACTAGAGATAATCCTTGGATACCACTGACATCTTGGAGGCGTTCAATGATAGGCTGATAATCATTATCGTTGAGATGAATATAGATATGGTCATGACGCTCGATAATTTCTAAAGAAGAGAAATCTTTAAGCGCTCTCTTGATATTTAAATATAAAGTATGGATGAAATCTCTTTTGTTTTTTCCTTTAGTGGATAATTCACCATATCGCACCATGATGTGATCATATTTAATCATTATTTAATTTCCTCCACTAATTTATCTAAAACTTCGATGAATTTGTTCACTTCTTCAATTGTGTTATCTTCTGAGAAACTCACCCTAATAGTGTTATGAGCTAAAGCGTCACTTTTGCCCAACGCTTTAACAACGTAACTAATCGGTTCTTCTTTTGCTTTGCAAGCAGAAGTCGAAGACACCATAATCCCTTTTGTAGATAAGGCTTCCACTAAGACACTTGCTTTTTTTGTCTTTAAAGAAAAGTTCACAATATAGGGATTATCACCACTATTAAGTTCATATAAAGAATCTTTTGTCTTAATGTATTCTTTTAATTTTTCCGCTAAAACTTGGACTTTTGCGTAGTTTTTATCGATTTTTTCATATTCTAAACGAATGGCTTTTGCTAAAGAAACCGCAAGAGCTAAATCGTTCGTGCCACTTCTCAATCCATCTTCTTGACCACCGCCATTTAATAATGGTAACAGTTCAATTTTCTTTTTCTTAATCAAACATCCTGAACTATTTAAACCATGAATCTTATGGCCTGAGAAAGAGAACATATCAATTTCGTTTAAAGGAAGCTTGATCTTGCCAATCGCTTGTGTGCAGTCGACATGGAAAGATATTAAAGGATAATCTTTTAATAGATTAGCGATTTCATGAATCGGATTAATGGAACCAATTTCATTATTGGCCGCCATGATGGAAACAAGAATCGTATCTTTTCTAATCGTCTTCTTTAATGTTTCTAATTCCACTACACCTTCTTTATTTACTGGCAAATAAGTAACTCCAAATCCAAATTGCTCTTCTAATTGTTTAGCGACTTCTAAAACAGAAGGATGTTCAATATTAGAAACGATAATATGCTTGCCTCTATTTTGATATCTTAAGGCATAGCCTTTAATCGCTAAATTATTAGCCTCTGTGGCCCCGCTAGTGAAGATTAATTCATCGCCGGTAACATTTAATGTATCAAGAATTTGTTCTCTAGCTTTGTCTAATAATCTACCGGCTTCTTGCCCACAGATATGAATGCTGCTAGGATTAGCAAAAAACTGAGTCTTGGCTTTGCAATAAGCATCCAAGACTTCAGGTTTAACAATTGTCGTAGAAGCATTATCTAAATAGATAATTTTATCTTGCACCATTATCGCTCGCTTCCTCTACGTGCATACGACGATAAATCGCATTGGCGTTGTGGTAGACTTTAACGAATTCGCCATCAAAGAAGGAACCTTCTAATGAAGAAAGTTGTTGATGAACATCGGTTTGATGGCTTCTATCTCTATTCGCATAGACAATCGCGGATTCAGCGAGTTGTTCTTCACGATATTTATTATCGACATCATCAAATAATCTATTGCCAACAAGTTTTAATTGTTCGACTTTATCGTTGATGATAGAAACATCGATTGGTTGGACCTTCAATGTAGCGTCGATATCGTTTAATAATTCATAGACATTTTCGATTTGTGTTTCGAATTCTAAACCGATACGAGAAACATTCATTTCTCTAATTAAAGATTCGGTTTGTTTGCAACGATAGAAATAAACAAAGATTAAAGAATAAGCTTCTTCACAAGATGTTTTTAAGGATTCAATATAGGTTTTGAAGTCATTTAAGCCTTTTTCTGCAGCATCATAATCTTGTTGGAGATCATCTAATTTATGTCTAAGGATAGAATATGGCTGTTTAGTTCCACTATGGACGAAATTATCAAGTGTACGCTTGCTATTGCCCATCCTATTCATGCTAGCTTTTAATTCTTCGATATGAACTTTTTGTTCATCGGAGATGATATAAATCTTCTCCACTTCTGGTAATAAGGAGCAGATCTTTAAGAATTCTTTTTCTAGGACAATCGCGGCTCTATAGAGTTTATCAGCTGCTTCTTCGAAGATATCTTTATCATTTACTTCGTAATTCAATTGTTCACGAGTCTTATCAATTTCTTCTTGAATATTATTAATTCTTTCTAAAGCGCCTTTAGTTCTTAATTCAATTAATTGAGCTTTCACTTCCGCTAAAGTTTTATTCCAGGTTTCGACACGGTGACGATAAGAGAGATTGAATAGAGGAATACCTTTTCTTTCGACAGAAGAATATTCACTAGAAAGATTTTCAATCTTTTCTGGCACAACAGATTGCACCATAATGCAAAGGTTTGGTAATACTTCTAAGGTTTTTTCTAAAGCGGTAATAACGCGTGAAATAGTTGGTAATAAAGCATTTGCTTCATCATATTCCGCACTTTCAATATGACCTTCAAATTCCACAAAAGTAGTATCTAATTTATCAAATACTTTAGTAAAAGAATTAGCGACTAATTCTAATTCATTAGTGTGAGAATAGAACGTTTGTTTCACGCGACGATAATCTTCTTTTAATTTAAGAATCGCTTGTCTAGCATCTTCTTCCGGTTTAATGATTTGATATAATTCAGCATCTAAAGCATTAACCGCTTCTTCAAAAGCAGTTACGGCTTTTCTTGCATCAGCAATTACTAATTTAATGTTTTTGTATTGACCAGAGGCAATTAAAGAATTTAATTGTTTGATCATCGATTCCGCGAATTTGTCATCGTTATCAAAAACTTCTTTAAATCTCTTGGAATAAGTATTGTATTTCTCTACGTATAAAAGGTTGGTGCGGCTCACTAATTCTAAATGATGAATGTATTGGGAATCAGTGCCCACTAATAAAGCATCGAAGAAAGAATATTTCTTTTCTAATTCACGAACTTGTTTTTTATAAGCATTATGAGAAAAAACTAAGACATAAAGCAAAATTATTAAAACTGCTGCGAAGACCACTACTCCTAAGACAATAAGAACAATGGCGATGGTGTTAACCGAAGATGACGCTAATACATTCATATATGATCCTCCTATTACACATTAATATAAGCGAATACATTAAAATGTAACCAAATATATGGCTCAATAATATTTTATAGATATTCGCAAGAATTATAAATTCTTTTATTAATTATTTTTCTTGGTGAGAAAAGAAAGGAGAATTTTGAAGACTGCATTCTCCTATGTTTTCCCATAATAAAATGCTTTTTATTATTATATCTTAGGTAAGTTCTATTAAAAATAGTTGACTGTGATTTTTATTTTCTATATATTATTTACTGCATGTAATGCAGCATGTGAATACATCTTGTCTGACGTTCTCAAACAAAATAAGTAACCAAAGCTATAAGGTGAAATAGAGAACACCCGAAGATAGGGATTCACACCTATTCATTATTTTGCAAAAAAATAAAGGAAAGGAAGGATAGATCATGAGATACACAGGATCAGATTGGAAAAGAAGCCGTCGTTTAGGTTTTTCCGTACTTGAAACCGGTAAAGAATTAAGCAAACGTCCTTATGGACCAGGCCAACATGGTAATACTCGTAAAAAGAAATTATCAGAATACGGTAAACAATTAGTCGAAAAACAAAAATTAAGACAAATGTACGGTGTCAACGAAAGACAATTCCGTCGCTTATTCATGATTGCGTTAAACAGTAACGAAGTTACCGGTTATGCATTTATGAAATTACTCGAAAGCCGTCTCGATAACTTAGCGTTCCGTATGGGCTTCGCTCGCACAAGAAAAGGTGCTAGACAATTAGTCAACCACGGCCACATCGAAGTTAATGGCAAGAAAGTCGACATTCCATCATATCTTTGCAAAGTCGGTGATGTTATCTCCGTGAGAGAAAACAGCAGAGACTTGAAGGTCATCAAAGAATCATTAGAATCCATCGCCGCGAAATACGCGTGGGTCGAAGTTGATGCCGAAAAGATGTGTGGCAAGTACATCCGTGAAGTCGAACGTAAAGAATTACCACAAGACATCACAGAGAGCCAAATCGTTGAATACTACAACAGAAAACTCTAATACGAGAAAAACAAAAGAAGTTCCAATTGCGGAACTTCTTTTTTTAACCTTTTTTTAGTAAATTGGATAAGGGACTTTTTTTAGTCTTTTATTTGGATAGTTTTCTCTACCTTCTTTAGCTTCGTGCCTACCATCGAGCATCACTAAGTCAGCGGTGAATCCACAGGTCGTATTATTTACGAAATAAGAACCCACACCATACATGCTCACTGGAACACCTAATTTCACCCATTCTGTAATTTTTTCCGCGGAAAAACTGGATGAAACTGTGATTTTTACATAATTATAGCCATGATCATCAAGGGCTTTTCTCAAGGCAAAAATGAGTTCTTTACATACTCCATGAGGATCGAAATCAGATGTATCTTTATCATCAAAATAATGGTCCACTAAAGCCTTAGAAGTATCCACTCTAACACCATTTAATTTTGTGCCTAAATGCTCTGCTAATATTAAACTATCTCTGACTACATTGTTATGGTAATCAATAAGGGCGGTAACCTTCTCATTTGGGAATGATTTAAGATAGATATCTGCTGCTTTACAAACATCTCCACCACAGATTTGAATAAGAGCGTGAGGCATTGTACCCATGCCTTTTCCACCATACCAATATCCTTGGGCGTCAGTACTAACTTTTTTAATCCCAGCGACATAGGTAGCGTAGCCATCACCGATTTGTGTTAAGTAGTCATCTTGACGATCCGCCATTGAGAAGACAGGAGTATCTCCAATAACTTTCATCACATTATAGACATTTGTGCATACACTAGTTCTTCTAGCGAGAACACCATCGATAACGGATTCTAAAAAACCAAAGTTTTCATATTTGCCAGTAACTTTTAAAACAGGTTCGTTAGCATTAATAATGTCTCCATCATTTAATGCTTCAATCACAAGTTCTTCCGGATGAATAGCAAAAGTATGAAGAATCGCAATTGCTTCATCGATACCGCATAGCTTAGAATCATCTCTTCTTTGGAACCATTGCATGGTCACAATATGGTTTGGAACATTCTCTTTAACTATTTTATTAGTTTTTAAAAAGTAATTAGCGGTATAAAAACCTTCACCTAATCTTTTATCAAATTGAAATGTTTTATTGGTTAAACGGCTGATTTTGCCCGCTTCTTTTAATTCAATCTCTGTCATATTATTTTTCCTCCAATAAGAAGAAATCATCGCCTATAACTGAATCATTATCTAAAGATAATATTCCGTCTATATTTGTAATTCCTAATTCCACACCCGTGCAAACGTGAGCGTTAATCTTTATATTTTCATAATTAGTTTCTTTAAACATTTCACCATTATTTAGGAAAGTGCCTTCTTGAACAATAACAACTTTATCACCTGTTTTTAATGAACAATTCTTCACCACGCTATGGAAGATGTCATTACCGATAGATAAGGATAATAAGGATTTTTCATTATCTATTCCTTTAATTTCATCAACTTGCGCAATTAAATAACCAGATGATGTTTTGTATTCTAATGTTTCTAATTTCTCATTTTGTAAAACAGAATTAATAATTGATACCAAGACATTAGAAGGAAAATAAATCATTCCTTCGCTTTTAATTTTAATGATATCTTTGATATCAAAAATATTATAGCCAATTATTTCATCATTATGATAAATAACGCTCACTCTATTTTTCCTAATTGATGATGTAGCGTTTTTAGCATTATCGAAAAGAATGATAACAACATCACCAATTTCTTTATAGGAATAATAGATTGCGTAATTCTTCATATTATTTCTCCAAAACTAAACGATGAATAGCAATACCTTCTTCACGGAATGATTGCTCGTATTCAGTCATCGTGTCGAATTCATCATGTGTAAGATAATTATCGTTTTGCTCAATAATTTTAAATGGAGAGTTTTCTAAGTTCTCTAAAGTAAAGGCAAACAAATCGGGATTATCAGTTTTCATCATGATGCGAGCACCCGGTTTCAATACACGGTAATAATTCTTCAAGAAGGCTTCTGCGGTTAGTCTTCTTTTATGATGTCTCTTCTTTGGCCAGGGGTCGGAGAAATTAAGAAAAATACCATCAATTGAGTTATCTTTAATATTATTAAGAAGTAATTCAGCATTGATAAACATCAATTTTGCATTTTCCAACTTTTCTTCTACTAATTTCTTGGCGGTAAAGCCACAACAAGTGACGTTTCTTTCCACGCCAACAAAGAATTTTTTCGGAAATTTTTTAGCCATATCGACTAAGAATTGACCTTTTCCAGATCCAATTTCTAAATAATAAGGCTTATCAAAATTAAGAAGTTGTTCTTCAGTAAGCATCACTTCTACGTGTTCTTGTATGTAGGGTAGCGCCCAAGGCTTATATTTAGTCCTCATTTTGTTCCTCTAACTTCTTGCCAAGATCCACTATAGCTTTCGCGTAGACACTGATAGATTTGAATAAATCAGCTTTACGAACTTGTTCACCTGGTGAGTGCATTTTGCTATTCCATCCGGGGAATTCCATACCAAAAGCAAGAACATTATCTGCTTCTTTAGCGTAAGTTCCACCGCCAATCGCGAGAGGTTCACTCTTTTTATCGCCAGTTTCTTCACGATAAGCATTCAATAAGATTTGTACTAAAGCAGATTCTTTTGGATAATAGAGCAATTTACTCTCGCCTAAAATCTCCACTTTGAATGGTTTGCTCTTTTCTTTAATATTTAATATTAAATCTTCAGGTTTGCATGTATCGACATAGCGGAAATTAACGAGCATTTTGAATTCTTTATCTTCATAATCGATAATACCGACATTTAATGTATTGTGGCCCATTTCTTCACTGATACCTAAGGCATCTAAACCAGAACCTTGTAAGTTTTCATAGGCTTTCACTAAATTAGATAAATCTGCATTAGTAAAGAAATCACTTAAACATTTAAGCGCACTCATACCAGCATTAAATCCTTCTTCTGGTGTTGAACCGTGTGCGGCCTTGCCATGGAATGTTACCACTAATAAATCTTCATCATTAACTTCATATGAAGCATCATAGTGATGATCAGCTAAGAATTTAATAAAGTCATGGTCTTTATCCATAACCACTACACACTTCTCAATAACGGAGTTACTAGCGACACCACCATGAATGGAATGAAGGTGTTTAATTGTGAATTTCTTTTTAACCTCAAAATTGATAATACCTTTCTCGGCAAAAATAAGTGGAAATTCGGCATCTGGAGAGAAACCTAAATTAGGTTGTGGTTTCTTTAATGTCTTGAAATAATATTCCACACCAGCGGAACCTTGTTCTTCATTTCCGCCGACGATAAATCTAATTTGATAATCGCCTTGCATATGATTGTCTCTCACCGCTTTCATCGCATAATAAGCAGCTAACAATGGCCCTTTATCATCAGCCACACCACGGCCTGTAAGGTAATCACCATGGTCAATCATTTGGAAAGGATTTTGATCCCAACCAGTACCAGCAGGCACTACATCAGCGTGAGCTAAAATGGTAATATTTTTTCCTTCACCGCAAATGATTTCCACGACTTTGTTGGCATAATTATTGACTTGGAAGCCGTCTTTCTTAGCTAAAGAAGCGATGAAATTTAAAGCTTCAGAAACACCCATACCAAAGGGATCTTTTTTGCTGATTCCTACACCATCATTAACTGAATTAATAGCAACAAATTCGCCTAATTTTTTAATTAAATCATCATGATAATGTTGGGTAATTGTGTCGTAAACAGTGGCTTTTTTACGGGTTTTTAATGTGGAATGATAAATTGCTTCGTTTTTGGGGAATGCTTTATCTAAAGGTAAAATCATTAATGGAACTAGGATTAAAGCAGCCCCTAATTCAAGTGCACCATTAATACTCACAATAGTTAAAATCAAAGTGAAGTAATTGAATGATGATAAAGCATCTGTGTTTCCATAGAAAACATAGAGCATAGAAAGAGTTAAAACGGAATGGAGTATGGTAGCAAAACCACAAACCAAGACATCAAAAATGAATCTAATTTTCGGTTTCTTGACCATTCTTAATAAGTCAAAAACAAGACCGGCAATAAAACCAAAAACCATTCTCGGGAAGACTGACACTAATGGATTGACGAAATATGTATCGATAATACCTTGTGGCATAGAGGCGCCTCTCACTAAAGAGAAGATACCAAATGCTAAGCCAGCCACTAAACCTTCCTTCCATCCAAACATCCACGCAAAGAGCAAAACAGCAAGATGAATGGTCGTAATAGAAACTTGAATAGCAGGAATGCCAATATATCCTACATATGGCACAAATGACATGATAGCGATAACAGCGATGATAATCGCATTTCTCGCAATTAATTTAACAGCTTTATTTTTCATTTTTAGAGACCTCATTTCTTTCGATAATTAATTCCAAACCTTTTAAGCAGATGTCGGGATCATAGATGAATTCATCACCTAATACGCTTCTTACATATATCGCGCCACCGCCTGTCAGGACATGCTTACATTTATAACCGAGTTGTTTTTCGTAGCGTTTGATAATCCCACTGATCATATCTGCGTGGCCATAGACAACGCCTGTGTTTATCGCATCAACTGTGTTTTTGGCCATAATCGTTTTAGGATCTTTAAGCGATATCTCTGGAAGAAGCGCCGCTCGATTAGTCAAGGAATCCATACTTAGTGATAAACCAGGCATAATGACACAACTCACGAATGCGCCTATTTTATCTACGAGAAGTATTTTACTCGCCGTTCCTAAATCTGCAATTAATAATGGGTAACCAAATTGTTCTTTAGCACCCACCATAACTGCGATTAAATCATTACCAATCTCATTAGGATTATCGACATGGATGGTTAATCCGGTTTTTATTCCGGGAGCAATTCTCATCGGTTCAATAGAAAAAAGTTCCTTTAAAGCGTTAGTGAGAGGATCATTAACACTAGGAACAACCGATGATAAAATTATTTTCTCAAGAGATGAGAAACTATAATCATTTTCTTTGAAAATGTTTCTTATGATAGAAATATATTCATCACAAGTTTTTTTAATATCTAGGGTATAGGTGACTCTTTTAATGAGCTTTCCGTTTTGGAAGAACCCCATCCCAATTGTGGTGTTGCCCACATCAATGCATAAGTTCATTTTTTACCTCCGCTACAATCCCTTTCGGGTATCGTGCCATTTAAACTAAGCAACTACTATATTAACAATTTTGTTTCTAACAACAATAATTTTTTTAATATTTAATCCTTCAGTGAATTTTTTGACGTTCTCTAATTCAAGAGCCATCTTCTTTACTTCTTCATCATCAGAATCTTTATCAATCTCTAGTGTCGCTCTTAATTTGCCATTAACGCTAACAGCGATATTAACTTTATGTGATTCTAATTTGTTTGGATCATAAGTTGGCCAACTTTCAAAAGCGATTGTGCCTTTATGACCGAGTTTTTCCCACATCTCTTCACCGATATGCGGTGTGATACAAGAGATGAGTTTGACAAATCCTTCAGCGTACTCTTTAGATATCTTGCCAACTCTATAGACTTCATTGATGAAAATCATCATTTGGCTAATCGCAGTGTTAAAAGCTAAAACTTCAAAATCATCAGTGACTTTCTTCACTGTTTGATTGTAGATAAGATCTAAATCTTTGACTTCTTCGTTTATAACGAAATCGTTTTCCACAATCGCGCGATACACTCTCTCTAAGAATCTTCTCGCGCCTTCCACACCTTGATTACTCCAAGGTTTGCTAGCTTCAAGAGGTCCCATGAACATTTCGTATAAGCGCATTGTGTCCGCGCCAAAGTCTCTTACGACATCACTAGGATTGACAACATATTCCGGATAACGTTTACCCATCTTAATGCCGTTCGCACCTAATATCATGCCTTGATGGACTAATTTCTTGAATGGCTCATCAAAAGAAATAAGGCCTTTCTTATAAAGATATTTAGTCCAAATACGAGAATAGATGAGATGGCCGACCGCGTGTTCAGGTCCACCGATATATAAGTCGACAGGTAACCAATGGTCCGCTAATCTTCTATCGCAGAATTCTTTGTCGTTATTAGGATCGACATATCTTAAGAAATACCAGCTACTGCCAGCGCTACCAGGCATCGTGCTAGTTTCTCTAACGCCTTTTTTACCGTTGATTTCATATTTTTTCCATTCGGTGGCATTCTCTAAAGGTGCTTTACCATTATGGCCTTTATAATCATCTAAAACTGGTAAGACTAAAGGAAGCTCTTCATCTTTTAAAGCGTAGATAGAGCCATCTTCCATATGAACGACAGGGACGGGCTCGCCCCAATATCTTTGACGGGCAAAGATCCATTCTCTAAATTTGTAATTAACTTTTTGTTCTCCAATGCCTTTTTCTTTTAAGAATTCGAGCATCTTATTAATCGCATCTTCCTTATTCAAACCATTTAAGAAGCCGGAATTGATATGCAAGCCATCATCTTCATA
>JAEEGL016354655.1_pt1 | contig 12121 bp, 10 predicted proteins | sample 9134231 | NCBI WGS metagenome assembly JAEEGL01 (sample SAMN16246548, study PRJNA631951) | gut metagenome | biome: gut microbiome; feature: rumen; material: fiber-attached | host: Bos | place: Iran: Karaj | collected 2018-10
GCAAAGTCAAAGCCATTCTTGACCTTATTGCACAAGAATATGTGGACACCGTGAATCCTGATGCCCTCATGGAGAAGAGCATCCCTTTCATCCTGAAAGGACTTGACCCTCACACCAGTTACTTTGATCCCCAAAATTCCAAGATTACTCGAGATCATCCCGATGGGGTCATTCCTGACATCGGCGCTGTCCTCATCGTCATCAACGACTCGATACATGTTGAATGTATTGTTCCTGCTGGTCCAAGCGATATAGCCGGCATCCTGCCTGGTGACTGTATCGTGAAGATTGACGGACAGCCCACTGCCAACATCAAGAAATCCTCAGGCGAGGTCTTCAAACTCTTATCCGGGCCCAACGGGAGCAAGGTCACGTTGAGCGTGCAACGCCATGGCTATCCCAAAATCCTCGACTACACAGTGACGCGCAACAGGATTGTAAAGAGAACCCTTGATTCGTACTACATGATTGACCAGAATACCGGATATGTCAAGGTCAACCAGTTTGAGCGCAAAACCTATCAAGAATTTGTGGAGGCATTAACCCAGCTGAAAGCCCAAGGTGCCAAGCGCTTCTTGATTGACCTGAGAGGTAACGGCGGAGGCTATATGGAAATTGCGGTGCTCATGGCCAACGAGTTCCTGCCGTCACGACAACCTATCGTATCGACACGCGGCAGGCGCAAGCATTACAATCACACGTACAAGAGTGACGGAAAAGGCGCATTCCAGGATATCGAGCTTGCTGTCCTTATCGACGAGTACAGCGCCAGTGCCAGCGAGATTTTTGCTGGTGCCCTCCAGGACAATGACCGTGCCCTCATTGTGGGTCGCCGCTCCTTTGGCAAGGGTTTGGTGCAGAAAGACTTCAGCCTTTCCGACAGCAGTATCATCCGACTCGCCGTTGCCCGCTACTACACCCCAAGCGGCCGTTGCATCCAGAAGGAATACAAAGGCTATGACTTCAATCAGTATATCGTGGAGCTGTTAGAACGATACAAGCACGGCGAAGCCTACAACAGTGACAGCATCAAGATCGACAAGAGCCAGAAATACACCACAGTCCACGGCCGCACGGTGTATGGCGGTGGCGGCATCATCCCCGACATCTTTGTTGCACGCGACACGTCGGGAATCACCAATTACTACATTGATGTGGAAAATGCGGGTCTATTACAACGCTTTGCCTTCACCTATTGTGAGAGAAACCGCAAGACTCTTGAACAAATGAGCGACTACAAGCAGTTCTTGCGAACGACGCCGATCGATAATGACATCATCAAAGAATTTGCCGAATTTGCCGCAAAAAGCGGCATCGTTCCACGATGGTACTACATCAACAAGTCACGTGACCTGATTTTGACCAAGATTAAGGCAATTATCGCTCACGATATCTTTGGTCCAGAGGCCTATTCGTCTATCGTAAACCGCAACGACAAGACCGTTCAGGCGGCCCTCAAGGCGTTAGGCCGGCACAAGGCCGCATTCCCCATCACCGACTAACCGAATACCCGATAAACGAAGATGACGAGGCAGAGGTTATCTGTCTCGTCATCTTCATTTAGAATCAGTTGGAAAGGATTCCTTTAAGTCTAGTCTTTTTTCTTCTTGCGAATGGTGACCTGTCCGTTGCGGAAGTTGTACTTGTCACCTCGCGGAGTGAGGAAGTCGATGCGTTTGCGCAAGCGCGGTCCCATCTTGTCCTTCACAACCCATTCGCCGTTAAGAGCGGGGGTTGACTCACTCTCCACAATAATCACGTCGCCCATTTTGAAGCCATGCTGCTTGAACATGTCATGCGATAGAGCGACCCATCGAATCTGATAGTTCTTCAACTTATCATAATTGATTCGGTCTCCACTTGCTGTTACCCAACCGGCACCACCCTGTCCAGGGTGATATTTGGTCGCATGCAATTTATAATCCTGCCCCACGGCAGACACAGCAATTACAACAGCAAGCGCTAAAAAAAATCGTCTTAGCATAAGTTGTTAGTAATTGGTTTGTACTGCAAAGGTAGCAAAACCATTTGAATTGACCAAATTTTTAGCCAATAAAGTGACTAGAAGGAATAGTCAAGTATCTGATTATTAAAGTGTATCGAGCGATTGTCGAATAGGCGGTCCATAGCCCCTGAAGCCACTAATTCGTCGGTTGAGCCGGTGATAACCTGGCGGTCGGTAGTGATGAGCCAGAGCTCGTCGGCCAGCATCAGGGACTGTGAAATATCGTGACTGGAGAGCAAGACGGCCTTACCTCGGTCATGGGCCAAAGTCTGCAGCAAGCGCATCGTCTCGATGCGGCTGGCCACGTCAAGAAAGGCCGTGGGCTCGTCAAGGATAATGATGGGCGTCTGCTGTGCCAGCGCTCGTGCAATCATCGCTTTTTGGCGCTCGCCGTCGCTCAACGAGGCCATGTATTCATTGGACTTGCCGATAATGCCTGCATCTTCCATCGACTGCCTGACTATCTCGTGGTCCTCGTCGTCGAGGCGGCCCAGGAAGCCGGTGTGGGGCTGACGTCCCAGTCCCACCAGCTCGGTCACCGTCAATGCGCCTGCCTGGATGCGCTCGGTCGAGACCAGTCCGATGAGGCGTGAGCGGTCCTTCTGGCTCATGTCGGCCAGGTTTCTGCCTTTCACCTCGATGCTACCCGAAATGGGGCGCTCGTCACAGGTAAGAGCGCGCAACAGGGTGGACTTGCCGGCACCGTTCTGCCCCAGCAGGGCAACCAGTTTGCCTTTCTCGAGCGAGAGATTCAGTCCCTGTAGCAACGTCACTGCAGTCTTGCCATTGCGGTAGCCAACGGCGAGGTCATGGGTAGTATAGATGGTATTATCGATGTTCATCAGTTAAAGTATTGGATGCGACGGCGGTTAATGATAATGTACAGGATGATGGGCACGCCGATGACGGGCGTGATGGCATTGATGGGGATGATGCCGTGAGGGTTGCTCACGCTGGCCACAGCACACAGCAGTGCTATGTCGGCACCAGCGAGTATCGTGGCGGGCACCAAGCGGCTATGGTTGCTCGTGCCCAGCGACATGCGGGCGATGTGGGGCACCACCAGGCCGATGAAGCCGATGGGACCGCAAAAGGCGGTCACCACAGCGGTGAGCACGCCCGTGATGAGCAAGAGGATATTGCGGGTGCGGGACACGTTGATGCCCAGGTTGCGGGCATAGCGCGCACCCAGCAGTAGAGCGTTCAACGGCTTGATCATGAGTGCCGAGCCTATCAGTGCCAGAATGATGATTCCGGCATAGACTGGCATCTGAGCCACACTCACGCCCGAGAAATTGCCAAATCCCCAGGCGACATAGTTGTGCACACCCTCCTCGGTAGCCACCGAGTTGAGCAACTGCACGATGCTGGAAGTCAGGTAACTGACCAGTATGCCGATGATGAGCAGCATGGTATTGCTGCGCACGATAGCCGAGAACGCGATGAGCACCGCCAGCACAACGCCGGCACCCAGCAAGGCACCGACCAGAATGGCCATGTAACTGCCCACATTGCCGGACCAAAGGCCGCCCAACGTGCCGCCCAACGCCAATATGACGATGGCGACACCCAAGCCAGCGCCCGACGAGACGCCGAGGATGGAGGGACCTGCCAAGGGGTTGTTAAAGGTCGTCTGCAACAACAGACCCGAGATGGAGAGCGCCGCTCCAGCCAGGGCCGCTGTGACAATCATGGGAATGCGCGATTGCAGGATGATGATGTCCCACGCCTTGTTGCCGCTGCCCTTGCCAGTCACGATGTCCACAATCTTGCCGACAGGAATATCCACAGAGCCAAAGACGAGGCAAGCCAGCATGAGCAGCACCAGCAGCAGCGTCAAGGCAACGATTGTGATATTGAATCGGCGGGAGGTCATCGGCAGGTCAATCTATGTGGTGATACATCTGATTCCGGTAATCGGGGAACAGTTCGGGATGCAGGATAGCGGCGAATTCCCGCAGGATCACCTCGGGATGGAACGGGATGCGGTCAAAGAAGCGGGTCTTGTCGGTATCGCACACATACACATGCTTGTTCTTGAAGGCGGCCATCTCCTTGTTCAGGTCATAGGCACCCTGCAAGTCCTTGAGCGTGTTGATGTTGGTCCACTTGATGAACCAGTAGTCGGCATCCTGGGCAACAGCGAGCACCTGGTTGAAATCCAGTGCCAGCGACCCCGTGTTCTTGTCATCGGCCCACAGGTAACGCCCACCCGCATCGGTAAGGATTCGCGCCATATAGCTCTGACCGCCAGGCACATTCCACACGCCACTGATGACCATCTCGGTCACAACGGTGGGATGCGACTTGGCCCCTGCAGCCTTCTGTTTCAAACCGTTGTAAGCGGTAACCACCGCATTGTAGAGGCTGTCGGCCTCCTCACGCTTACCCACCAGTTCACCATAGAACTTCACCCACTCGGCACGTCCCAGCGGGTCATATTCCAGGTAATCGGCACACTCGATGATGGGGATGTCGAGCGTGGCAATCTGTCCGTAGCTGGCATCCTGATAGGGCGAGAGCAGGATGGCATCGGGCTGCATGTCGATGACCTTTTCTACCGTGGGGTTCATCGAATTGCCGCAGTCGGCAATCGTGCCGGCAGCGACGCCCTCGACAATGGCAGAGTCAATAAAGTACTGCTTATCCACCACGCCACGCACGGCATCGAGGGCACCCAGCTCTCCCATGAGGCTCGTGTGCACCGACGAATAGACCAGCGCATTCTTGACAGGCGTGCGCACCACGGTTCCCTCAGGCAGGCAGGCAGGGAGCAGAGCACTGGCAGGCACCAGTACATAACGGTGCAGCACCCCACCCTTCCACGGGTCGGCCACGGTGACCAAGGTGTAGTCGGCCGTGCGCTGCATCGAGAGCAACCTGGCGGCAGTAATGATGGAATCCTGCTGATTTAATGCCATTTCGGTTTTTCCGCCCCTGAAACAGGAACAGAGCAGCAGCAAAACGGCAGATAGAGCTATTAATCTGTTGAAATGATTCTTCATTACACTAGGGTTTCCTGGTTAGTATCCCACCAGGTCAAGGATATAGGGACGCATGAAATCCTGTGAGGCGCGGTCGATATACTTGTAGAAATAATCTTCGATGATGTACCGTTTCTTGTAATCCTTCATGCCCTCGTAGCGCACCTTGAGATCATGATAATCAGTCAGGAGCTCACTCAAGTAGCTATGTGTCACATGCTTAACCGTTCGATTCACAAAATCGATGTAGTAAAAGGCCTGTGAGTAAGACGTGACACCGTCGGAGTCATTGCCAAAGAGAATGTCCTTTACCGTCAGCGGTCCATTGCCCGTCAGGTATGCTACCTTATCATTAAAGAATATGGGAATGTATCCACTGAATCCCTTGACATCACCGTTGAAGAAATCCCTGACATATTTGCTGTTGATGAGAAAGATGCTGTCGCCCTGAGACAAGGCGATATAATCATTCTCGATGGATTTGTTGGCTTCGTCATATCCAGTCTCGATATAAACCTCAAAGGGTGTTTCGGCAAAAATGACGGGATTGACCACATAAGCCGAAGGCTGCAGATAGAGCATCTGCTCCCACGTTTTGTAGAAATAGATGGTGTCATGGGCCATGCTCACATTCTGTGCTGTGGCACACAATGACACTGATGCTATAGCCGCCAACACGATAAACTTTAACCTGTTTTTCATCTTATCCATGATAATTAGAAAGTTTTCAGTACTTGATAGAGTTTGCGGGTGGGAAGACCCATCACGTTATAAAAGTCGCCACTGATGCCCGAGATGCCTATGTTGCCGATCCATTCCTGGATGCCATAGGCACCGGCCTTGTCCAGGGGGCGGTAATGCTCGATGTAATAGTCGATCTCATCGTCGGTGAGTTCGGCAAAACGGACTATACTCGTGTCGGCAAACGCCTCGGTGCGGTCCTGCGTGGTGACGCACACGCCACTGATGACCCTGTGGGCACGTCCCGAGAGTGCCCGCAACATGCGATGAGCGTCGGCCTCGCCATCGGGTTTGCCCAGCACTTCATCGTCGAGCACCACGACCGTGTCGGCCGTGATGAGCAGTTCATTCGGCTGCAGCGGATGCCCCTCGGCCTTGATGCGGGAGAGATAGACGGGAATTTCCTCGACGGGCAAGTTGGCGGGGTAAGTCTCGTCAATGCCCTTGATGGCCTCGACACGGAATGTGACTCCCATGTCGTTGAGCAGTTCACGGCGCCGGGGCGAGTTGCTGCCCAGCACCACGTCATATTTTTCAAGATTATTGAGCATTATCGTCAAGCGGGTTTCGGTTCATGATGGATTGCGTAATCATGTCATAGATCTTGCGCTTGTCACCGTCCAGCATAGCCAAGTGGTTAGCAACGACTTTCTTGTCGTGGCGGATGGCTGGCCCGGTCTGGGACTGGGCGGGTGACAGGCGGTCAAGTTTCTCGACCGTGGTACGTATCAGGGGCCTCATCGCGTCAAACGGCAATCCTGCCTCACTCAGAACCTCGGCAGCTAGCGTCCACATGTGGTTGGCGAAATTGCACGAGAAAACCGAGGCGATATGCAGTTGCAGGCGCATGGCACTGTCGGCCTCGACGACGTGGCTAGAGAGCAAACGGCCCAACGCCAGCAAGTCACCGAGGGCGGCATCGTTGTTGGCCTCGGCAAAGAAATGGACGTCGTCGAGCGGGGTGACGACCTGACGGGAGAAAGACTGCATGGGCCAGAGCACACCGCAGCGGGAGCGATGACCGTCAAACAGATCGATGGACATGCTGCCCGAGGTGTGCACCCACAGGGCTCCGTTGTCGGGAACGGCGGTAATGACATCGGCAATAGCATCGTCACTCACGGCAATGATATAGGCGTCGGCATCGGGCACGAGCGCCTGCAGGTCGTCGGTGGCATTGTTGCAGCCGATGGCATGGGCCAACGACCGGGCATGAGGCAAGCGGCGGCTGTAAATCTGAGCCACCTGGCAACGCGCCGACAAGGCATGCGCCATGCTGGTTGCCACGTTTCCTGAGCCGATAATCACTACTCGTTTCATTTGTCATGCAAAATTACATTTAAGACTCGAAATGCGCAAAAAAGTTTAAGTAATTCAATAGTTCTGGCCACTGTACCTTGTGAATTCAGCCAGTAAAAACTGATTGAAGCTGAGAATTGTTGAGGAAAAGATGTACCTTTGGCTACGTCCAAGATAGGCCGCGCCTTAACAATAGGCAGCAAAAAGCATGTTTTTCTTGCCATTGTCTTCGGCTTGCACTATCTTTGTCCAATCATTTCAACCAAAAGCTATGAAAGAGATCTATTTTGCAGGAGGATGTTTCTGGGGAACAGAACATTACTTTAAACTGGTGAACGGAGTTGTGGAAACCGAGGTGGGCTATGCCAACGGCCATACCGAGAATCCCACCTATCAGGATGTGTGTACCGACAAGACCGGTTTTGCCGAGACGGTGCGGATTGCTTATGACCCCGAGGTTATCTCGCTGGAGTTCCTCACCGAGATGTATTTCAAGGCCATTGACCCGACGAGTGTCAACCAGCAAGGACATGACAAGGGCACCCAGTACCGCACGGGCATCTACTATACCGACGAGGCCGACGTGCCGACGCTGAAGAAGGTGTATGACCGCGTGCAGGCCCAAGTGAAGCTCCGCCTGGCCGTTGAACTGCTGCCGCTCAAGAACTTCTATACAGCCGAGGAATACCACCAGGATTATCTGGACAAGAACCCTGACGGCTATTGCCACCTGCCGCTGGAGCTGTTTGAGATGGCCAAGCAGGCCAACCGCAAATGACCTCTCCCATGCGGCAAGCCCTAGAAAGGATCTGGCCACAAGTCAAACGGTGGTGGAAATGGTGGATCGACACTGACAACCGCTGGCTGTCGGTGCCATGCACCATTGCCGCGCTACTGGTGCTGCTGGTGCTCGTCAAGAGCGTCCAGGGCATCGCCTATAACTTCACCCGCGAGTGCAAGATTTACAAGTTGGGCTACCCCATCGAGGAAGCCCGTGTGCTGGCAGCGACATTGAGTGATGCGCAGGCCGATACGCTCATCGCCCACCAAGAACATGACACCATTGCTATCCCCGTCATTAATGCCCGCTATTTCATCGCCGACAATTTTGACCGCTACCTCGCCTATCACAAGAAGGACACGACGGGCGCACCGCTCGACGTAATCGTCTCCTTTGTCAACGTGGGATACGACCAGGACAGGCTGGAGGTAGCTGTACCTTGCGATACGAGCAAGGGCCAACTGATGCTGGTCAATGGCCGCCATTACCTGGATGAGAACTACAAGCCCGACAGTTTAGCGACATTCAGCATGGATTACTGTTATGAGAACCAACAGGCTCAACCTGTCGTGGTTGATGCATTCATGGCTTTGCAGCAGGATTGTAAGAAACAGACCGATGCCCAGCTGATGGTCAACTCGGCCTACCGTTCCTATCAACAGCAGATAGGGACCTACAAGCGCAACCCCAAAGGATATGCCGCCCAGGCTGGAAGCAGCGAGCACCAGACGGGTTTCGCCATCGACGTCACGTCGCGGCAGCATCCCATGAGATGGCCTTTCGATAAATCAAAGGAGGGCGTGTGGATGCGTGAGCATTGCCATGAATACGGCTTTATCCTGCGCTACCCCGAAAGGCAGTCGCGTATCTTTGGTTTCGCCTACGAACCGTGGCATCTGCGCTACGTGGGCAAGGAAGTGGCCAAGCGCATCCACGACGAGGACATCACCTTCGACGAGTATTACGCCTACTACATCGACAACAAAGAGCCCCACGCGAAGACGCCAAGTCGCTAAGAAATCATTAGAGAATAACCGGATTTGCTGGCGACTATTGAGAAGTTGCCGTGCAGGCCATGGCGGCTGCCCATGGCGGCTGTGACCATGCCCATGGTCATGCGCAAATTCACTTCTACACAAGGATTTAAGGCGATTTTGCCGTTTTCATCCCAGTAAAGCATCATGTCGATGCCCAAGTATCCATTATAGTGCGGGGCAATAAGTTCATCTATGACCATGAGGACTTGACCTATCACTGGGTCAAGATCGGGAAACATGCCCAGCAGCATCTCATGTAATTCTTCCATCGGGGCTACCCTACCCGTCCCGAACTGGCTGTGGAAGTCGCTGTCAAAGACCGAATAGCCCATGAACATCGTATGGCCATCACGGCACTTGCATTCGATGGCGAAGTCCTGTACCCTATCCAATCCCACCTCACACAAGAGTGAGCCTTGACGGTGCAAGGCGCCCTCGATCCAGCGGGGCACGTGGTTGTCGCCCGTCGGGTCGATGACGCGGTAGATGCCCTTGCCACTGCCCGACCACGGCATCTTCAAGTAACAACCCGGGTGGCTGTGCATGAAAGCGGTCACATCGTCAACAGTGGTCAATTCCATAGGGCAAGGCGAAAAAGCTTTTCCCAAGGCTTGATGAATAGCAATACTGGTGCGACGGTGCGACAAACGACGTATCCAATCCAGCTGCTCATCGGTGGGCAGATTGTCGGGTGAGACGCCCGACTGCAACAACTGGTGGCGCAAGGTGGCATCCCAGCCCCATGGATTGATGCGGCAATCGCCGATTTCGGCGATTGTACTGATGGGGACGGGCGTTATTTCTAGATGATGGTCATGGAGCCAATGGCGGTCCTCTTCAAGCGAGCAATCGTCAGGAATGGCAATATAGGAGCCCGCGGGCGCTACCCAGGCAGGCAGCAGCCGCAGGTCATGACGCAGCTGGCGTGCAAACGGCGGCGCCGTATAGTTGTGTGCCCCATGCGCCAACGCCAAGTCGTGCTCCGGGTTGAAAAGATAAACATCAGCCATCGATGCAACAACGATTCCGTTGTCAGAAATTACTTGACGGCGATGTTGACGGTGGATTTCAGGCCCGTAGCGGGGTCCTTGACGGTGAGCGTCATCACGCCAGGGGTTTTACCGGCTTGGCAGACGACTACCAGTTGACCATGGAAGAGGCTCATCTGGGGTTGGGTGAAGGGCTCCAGCGAGGTGGCATCACCGTTGCACGCGGCCTTGTAGGTGCCTGCGCCTGTCACGCTGAATTGCAGGCGGTTGGCAGCATCGGGGCACAGGGTGCCATTCTTGTCAACGAGGCTCACAGTGATGTAGGCCAGATCGTTGCCGTCGGCCTTGATGGTCTTGCGCTCGGGCTCCAGCACGAGGCGTTTGGGTTTGCCTGCTGTGCGGACAATCTGCTGCCCTGCCTTGTTGCCGTTTTCGTCATAGACAACCACTTTCAACTCACCGGGTTGATAGATAACATTGCGCCAGCGCAGGCGGTAACGGTCCAAGCGAGTGGTATCATTCTTGGTGATGCGGCCCTGGCTCTTGCCGTTGACAAAGAGTTCAGCACTGGGATAGTCGGTGTAGCAATAGACAGGAGTCACCTTGCCCTTGCGGTCGGGCCATGTCCAGTGGGGCAGCAGGTGGATGGTGTGTTCTTGCTTGTTCCAGTGGCTGCGATAGAGGTAGTAGCGGTCCTTGGGAAGACCAGCCAGGTCACAGATACCAAAATAGCTGCTACGCGACAGCCAGTATTCATCATCGGGCGTAGGCTCGCCCAAGTAATCGTAGCCTGTCCACACGAACTCTCCCACCGTCCAGTCGTAATCGTCCTGCATCTTCCAGTCATCATCGGGCACGTTACTCCACCAGCAATACTCCACATCGTAGCCAGAGCACTGTCCGTCGGGCCAGGCCTTGTTGGTGGTACAAGTGTCAGGGAAATGATAAACGCCTCGGCTGCTCACGGTCGATGCCGTCTCGCTGCCCAGGATAAATCCCTGCGGCAAGCGCTGAATCATTTCCTCATACTTGTGGAGGCGGTAGTTATAGCCGGGCACATCGGCCACTTGGGCGAAGCCGCACCAGATGGCGCCATCTGCTTGGTCCATGCCGCAGGTCACCATGCGGCTGGGGTCATACTGGTGGCACAAGGCAATCAGGTCTTTGTAACGCTTCACGCCCTCGGGTTTCCATTGCTCGGGAATCTCGTTGCCCACGCTCCACAGGATGATGCTGGGATGATTGCGGTGATTGAGCACCAGGTTGCGGATATCCTGCTGCCACCACTCATCCCAATAACTGCCGTAGCCGTTGCGCACTTTGGGCTCCTTCCAACCGTCAAAGCTCTCTGCCATGACCATCATGCCCAGACTGTCGCAAATCTCCATCTGCATCGTGGAAGGCATATTGTGGCTGGTGCGGATGGCATCGGCACCCATGGCCTTCATCATCTCAATCTGACGAATGAGCGCAGTCTTGTTGATAGCGGCACCCAGCGGGCCGAGGTCATGATGTAGGCAAACGCCCTTGATGCTGCGACGCACGCCGTTGAGCTGGAAACCACCCTCCTTGCTGAACGAGACGGTGCGGATACCCACTTTCTGGCTCTGGCGATCCATTTCCTTACCGTCACACAGCAGTACGGTCGAGACATGGTAAAGATAAGGAGACTCGGGAGACCATAACGAAGGTTGATCCACCGTCAACTGCGTGGCAAAATGTCCCATGCCGTCGGGAGTAGTCCGTTTTGTAGCCACCACTTTACCCGATGCGTCGGCTAGCGTGATGAGCAGTTCATAATTCCAGTCAAGCGAACTGCCGGCATCGAGCTGGTGTTCGATTTGCAGAGTCGCCTTGTCGCCGTCGATGCTGAGCGTGCGCACATACATTCCCCAAGTGTCCAACACGTTAAAACCTTGAGTCATCATCAGTGTTACGGGACGATAGATGCCACCGCCGGGATACCAACGGTTGCTCTCCTCCTTGTTTTCGAGTCGCACCTCAAGTTCATTGACCGTGCGATTGTTATGGATATAAGGGGAGGCATCAACAATGAAAGCATTGTAACCGTAAGCCCAATGGCCTGCCAACTGTCCGTTGATATAGACATGGGCGTCAGCCATCGCACCGTCAAACACGATTTGAACATGCTTGTAGCTCACAGGAACAGTGAACGTCGTCTTATAGTAGCCCTTGCCAATCCACGGCAGAGCGCCTGAACGTCCGGACTTCTCGGTGGCTACGTCCTCGCCATTTTCCTTGATGGCAACCACCTGCAGGTCCCA
>JAEEGL016479237.1_pt1 | contig 12121 bp, 9 predicted proteins | sample 9134231 | NCBI WGS metagenome assembly JAEEGL01 (sample SAMN16246548, study PRJNA631951) | gut metagenome | biome: gut microbiome; feature: rumen; material: fiber-attached | host: Bos | place: Iran: Karaj | collected 2018-10
CGCCGAATTGAGGATTCTATCTTTGCTAAGGCAAAGAAGAAGATTAAGACCGAATTTATACCGGCCCTCATAGATGGTTCGGACTATAAGTTCCCCATTCGCACCGCACTCTGCGGCATTCACGACAGGTCGCGCAAACCAAAGTTGTTTGATAACCACAATATCGCTTTCTTCTATGAAAAGATAATGGCTAATGACGACCAGGATGTCCTTACTGATATAAAGTGGGACAAAGACGAGGATATGCTCCGTATCTTCGTTCGTGAGCTGCTGCTTATCATCAAGTGTGACATACTTCAGCGTGATGGCGATCTTGACCGTACAAACTTAGTTTGGTTCAGTCCACTAAGCTTCATGGGCCAGACAAGAGCCATCTATCAACGTATTTGGAATGAAGAGCCTGAAAAGATTCTCTTTATCCAGCCAGACCAAATACGCAGATTCTCTGAGTCTGAAGCACCATACTACTATTACAAAAAGATGGACTACATTGTAGATTCTGATGCTGTGACTGTAATAGATATAGGTGGTGGCTCTACTGATTTCGTTTACTTCAAGGACAACCAGCCTCAGGTGGCGAACTCTGTTCACTTCGGTTGTGATGTGCTTTGGGAGAATGGCTTCAATGCCTTTGCCAACGTGAAGGAAAATGGAATCTATCGCCGTTATGCAGAAAACCTTCGCTTCGACCGCCAGGATCTTGAAGACCTAAATGAGTGCTTCAAGCATGTGGACTCAATGAAGACGAAGGACATTATCAATTTCTGGCTCACTAATGAGAAGTATTGCGGAATCACCAAATTCCTCAGCAATGACTTCAAGCCTGTATTTATCTTCCACCTGACTTCCATCCTCTTCTACATGGCAAGCATGTATAAAGAAAACGATTTGCCAGCTCCTAAGACTATTGTCTTCAGCGGCAACGGAAGTAAATACATAGATAACTTCATTTCATCTGAACAGCCCGCATTGAAGGCCATTATCGACTTGGTATTTGGACATGTATTCGGAGGTAGGCATGATGTAAACATCAAACTTCCAAAGGAAAGAAAAGAATCTACTTGCTATGGCGGTTTGTATCGTGACAAGAACGCCCCTGCAGTAAGGGATGTTGTCTATCAGGGTGACAAGTCTAAAGACTATGAAAAGGTCGGCGACATTGAGGCAAACTTTGAATCCCTGAAGTCTGCCCTCCTCAGTAAGTACAAGGAGCTCGCTTCCCTTTACGAAAATGTCTTGAATATGCTGAAACAAAAGAGCATTATTGATAGCATGGCTAACACATCTAAATATGTCAATGCTGCAAAAGAAGACATGGGTACACCGCTCTCTACATACTATAAGACACAGGTACGAGAGAAATATGCCGATGAGGTAATCTATAATGATTCTGTGTTCTTCCTCCCCGTAATCAATAAAATCTTTGAAATGACGAAAATCTAAATATGAATACTTTTTATGGTACAATAATCGTCTCTGGGATAATATTCTTAATCTTTATCTTTTTTCAGATTAAATACTTCCTGGAGGTAAGACATTATAGAAACCTATTTAACAACTTCTTTTCAAAGAAAGAGGAATACGGCACATATGAAACTGTTGTTAATGGTGAGTCTATTACACAGTTGAAACAAGTCGGGGCTAATGGCTCCGACTTGAACACGTTGATTGCTGAGATCAACCATTATGTAGCCAAAACCAAAGGAACGACGGACTTTGCTGTCATTCAAAACAAAGTCGAACGCAAACTGAATATGCGTTACGACCAATCTGTAGCAAAGCTTGCCTTCCCTACCTATCTTGGACTGATGGGTACCTTCGCAGGTGTATTCATAGGTATATCAATGTTCATTGGAGGATTTGACGGTGCTGGCGACATCACGGACGAATCTATTAAAAACCTTCTCTTTGGTGTGCTCGTTTCGATGTCAACAAGTCTTGTTGGCCTGTTCCTGACAACCATCAATAATGCACTTGCTGGAGAGTCCCGTAAAAACATTGAAGAGGATAAGAATGATTTCTATGATTTCGTTCAGACTGAACTCATGCCATCCTTGGACGTTAGCATGGTACTGGCCATCAAAAGTCTGAATGAAACCGTAAATAGGTTTGAACCTGCATTCGACGGGGATATCTCTCGCTTCCAAACGACCTTTGACAACTGTACTCGGGCATTTGGTGATAGCTTCGAAACAAATGTTCGCGCTGTGGCAGATGCCGTCGATACCATGGGCAGGAACATGAATAAGATTAACGAGAACATAAGTCTGCAACAGCAGCTGTTGGCTACCCTTAAAAGTCAAGACCTTATTAAGGGTATGGATAAATACATTGAAGCAGCTGACCACTTCGTTAGCATTACGAAATCGCTCGACAAGTTTGAAGAGGCTCGTCGCATGATGCTGGCGGCTGCTCAGGAAGCCATCAACCTGCAAAATTCTTATTCTGAGGCTTTGAAGATTCCACGCGAAGTTGCTGTCCGCTGCAACCAGATTCTCGACCGCATCAAGACATTTGAAGAGAATGTCAACCGTGTGGGTGGCAGTCTTGAAAATCGGCAGATTCTCGGAAATGATGTCATCGAAACTATCCGTGAGCAAATCAACCAGATTCGCAAGAAGGATAAGGTGGCAATGAAGTATTTCGAGACAGCAGATGGTAAGCTTGACAATCTCTTCGAGGAACAAACAAAATTGATTGATCAACTGAATAAGCGCTATAAGGATTCCATTGTTGACCATATTGAGGGCTTCGAGCAGATGTTGAAAGACCAAAAGGAGGAATTGAGGAAGCGCCACGAAGAGTTCCTTGATGAAATGAGACTTGTGGTCAACGTAGAGGAAATCCATAAGGACTTCTCTAACCTGCGCAAGCTAAATGAAATCCTTGACCAACTGAAACGCCTAACTACCGACCCAGTGAAGGCTGATGAACTCCATAAGAAACTTCAGAAAATACAGGAGGAGATTGCAAAGATTGAAATTAGCGAATCTAAATCCTCTGGTCTCGGCAGTATCTTCGGAGGTGGCTCATCCAACTCTGCTGAGGTTAGTAAGCTGAGAACTGAAAATATCCGTCTGCAAGGTGATATAGACCGCCTTTCCAGACAGGTAAACAGGCTTATTGCAGAAAAGCAGGCTGCACCTGTACATCCAGTAGCTCCTGCCGCACCACAGACTCCTGCAGAGCAGCCTAAAGTAGAAACAGAATCGCAAGAAGAAAAGCCAGCAGAAGAATCTAAAGGTGGTTGGTGGCGCTTCGGCAAACGTAGCTAAAGAATATGGACGGGAAAAATAATGGTTCTTTCTGGCCGAGTTATGTGGATATTATGACAACGCTGTTTGCCATAACTCTAATCTTGTTTGCCGTTTCGTTTAGCCGTTTCAAAATCAAGGAAAGACAACTTCAGCTTCTTGTGAACGAGTATGAAGACATCATTAACGTATATTCTACCGTTAGTTCTATTGACTCCACCATGTATTTCGGCTATAATGCCCAATACCTGAAACACCTTTTCACAGTGGATGTGGAGTACCAGCAAAAAGAATATCGCATAGACAAGCTGAAACTTGATTTGGAGAACAAAGTGGGTGCTGACAATAAAAGAGACAGCATCTTAAAGGCTGGAGAAATTGTTAAGGAGACAATCATGAAACTGGAAAGTTCTGATTCTCTCAAAAACAATATTAAATTTTTGGTGGTTATTGAAGGTCAGTCTTCAAGAGTAAGATACGATGTTGACGACTATCATAACAACTATACGTTGTCATACCTGCGTGCGCAGTTCCTAAACAAGTTCTGGAAAGATAACGGCATCGACCTCGCATCAATCCCTCGATGTGAGCTAATTATATCTGGTAGCGGCGAAGATGGCGTTCCTCGTGTTACCCCGTCAATAGCAGTTCCGAGAACGCCGGAGGAAACGAAACAATGGATAGCAGACGAAAGCAAGAACCAACGCTTTCTTATCCATATCGTTCCTGTTATCGGTAACATCGATGTTACAAAGGCAAAGATTGACAGCATCAAAGGCAAATGAAAGAAAAGGTAGAAGAAATAAACATCAATGAGGAATACGAAAAGCTCGTTCCGCCAATGGAGCGCAAATGCCTTTTCGACGATAGCGAAGACTATGAAAGTCTCCGCGAATATATCATGGCTCAGCCGTATAACTCATTGAAGAAGTCAAAACTGCCTTTTGCAGAAGTTGAACTATTGGATTATGTTTCTTTCATGTTTAGCCAAGTTGTTGATAAGGAAACGGCTGAGCATAAGCATCTTTTCTTCATCAGACAATCTATAAAAGGTAAAGAAGAGTTTTGTGATGCTGCTGGTTATTACTTGAAGTATTCAAAAAGCTTTGTAGTAATGCCATATAGCTATATAGTTGCGCAAGCTAACGGACAAATGCCTTACCCTGCACAAAGAACGGGAAAAAACAATTTGAATGGTAAAAATAGATTTACGACTTGTTCTTTGACTTTTACTTCTCCCGAAAAAGCTGCTACTTTCGTCCTCGGACAGAAAGCCGGGCTTGACGAATGGGTGGACAGAAGGGGAAAAGGGCTTTTGGATTATTACCCCGAATTGACTATTAAAGAAGTTGTATCGACAGATAGTGACTTGCCTTTCGCTCCCGCAACCACTCCTCATGTTGAAAAGCATATCTTTCAAATCTCTGTCAAAGGTGTATGCAGGGCTTCAGGGTATTATGACCCAATAAAGGGACACTTCTACATTCTCAAAGATAGTTTCCTTGCTTTGAAAGCCGACCCTGAATATGAGAAATCTGCATCGGGCATAGCCCGAAATAGGATGCTCGCTTCTGTATGTACGAGCAATGCCCACTACTATATAGTGAGCAAAGATACAAAATGCAGATCCGCTTCTGCTGCTGCATCATATGTATTAGGAAAAGATTCTTCGTATATTGAATGGGAAGATGAAAAAGGAAATGGCCTACATGACTTCTTCCCAGAAAGGTTCTACCGTAAAAAAACACTAATTGAAAAACTCGCAGGTCTTGTGCATAAGCCTGAAGTTCCTGTTCAAACTCCTGCAGAAGATGGCCCCGGACATTTATTCTATATCAAGAAAGATGCCGAGCCAAGCCGCGTATGTGATGCCAAAGGGTATTATGACAGGGTGACAAAGAAATTTATTCTTTTGTCAGGGAGCACATGGTCAAAGGACGTAACCAAATCATACCAATACTCGGCATCTGAGATAATGCGCCGCAATGTCATTCAAAAGAACTGCAAACTTGTATTAGGATCTTACAAGCAGTTCCGGGACGTTCTATGCGACTCGCCAAGCCAAGCTGCGTCCTATGTCATCGGACGTAGCGCAAATGGTTGGGATGAATGGATTGACAAAGATGGGCACTCTCTTAAAGACGTCTTTAAAGACGCTGGCGCAGAGGATGCGCAAAAAAAAAACTAATTGCCGAAGTTGTAGGCATGCTGCAATCTCCGGCAAAGAATGTTATCAATTCACTGCATAGCAGTATGGACATTCTTCAGGGATTACTTACTTCGATAAGGGATTATTAAATTAAAATAGACATATGGGGCTGATTTTCAGAAGAAGCATAAAGATATTACCTGGGTTAAAGGTAAATGTCGGGAAGAAAGGAACCAGCGTAACGGTTGGCACCAGAGGAGCACACGTTACGTATGGAAAAGGGCGCAAAACTGCAAGTGTCGGCGTTCCTGGAACAGGTGTATATTATCGTAAATCCATATCAACAAACAAGAAATCCTCCGTTAATGCAGCATATAGTGGCCAACAACAACTACCACAGAGGACAAAAGCCGAAAACCAGACATGGGGTTTCGTCTTTCTTGCTATAGGCATCGTAATTCTGCTTTTGGCTTTCTTAGCTTCGTTACAAACCATAGGTCGTATTATTATAGGTTGTATCGGAGCCTTCACGCTTCTTTTTTCTTTAGCTTACTTTAATGCAGAGTCTTCCGATGAGCCTGCAAACGAAATAAGTACAGAAAAAGAACCAATGATACCAAATCCTTTTGCTCTCGGAATTGGCATAATACTTATTTTACTGTTCGGCTATCTCTTTTTTGCATCGTTTGGATGGTCATGGCAGGAACAAAGCAAACATAATATACACATCGTGTACCATTTCGACTGGCTGAAATGGATATTCTATCCGTTAGATATTGCCGGCATTATCTTCGGTGCACTATGTGCATACATTGGAATTTCAACTGATGACGATAAACAAACATAAATATGGCTACAATACAACAGCGTGAAGAACTTCACCGAACAATATGGTCAATGGCAGACGAACTACGTGGAGCCATTGGTGGATGGGAGTTTAAGGCATACGTCCTCGGCACTCTCTTCTATCGTTTTATATCGGAAAACCTGACTGATTACATCAACCACCTTCAAGAGGAAGCTGGAGTCGAAGGTTTCAACTATGCAGATATGTCCGACGAGGATGCTGCACCTGCTAAGGCGCAGATGGTTGAAGAAAAAGGGTTCTTCATCCTCCCATCGCAACTATTCCAGAATGTCTGCAAGCGTTGTGAACAGGATGAGAACTTGAATATGACCCTATCGGACATATTCAAGGCTATAGAGTCTTCTGCTATCGGAACAGATAGTGAAGACGACATGAAGGGTTTGTTCTCGGACTTCAACGTGGATAGCTCACAGCTGGGTGGTGATGTGAAGACCCGAAACAAACTCATAGCAAAGGTGCTGCTGAAAGTCCGCGACATGAATTTGGGCGAGGACTTCCAAGAAAACAAGATTGATGCCTTCGGTGATGCCTATGAGTTCCTGATGACGATGTACGCCAGCAATGCAGGTAAATCGGGTGGAGAGTTCTTCACTCCTCAGGAGGTGTCAGAACTGTTGGCACGCCTTACTGCTGCCGACGGCCACGAAATCCGCAGCGTCTATGACCCAGCCTGTGGCTCTGGCTCTTTGCTGCTGAAGTTCTCAAAGACTATCGGCAAGGAGAACCCTGCCCTGAAATACTACGGACAGGAAATCAACCCTACCACCTGCAACCGTTGTCGTATCAATATGTTCTTACATAACATCAACTACGACAATTTCGACATCCAACTGGGCGACACGCTGCTTGACCCGAAACATCGCGACTTTGAGCCGTTTGATGCTATCGTCAGCAATCCGCCATATAGCATTCCATGGGAAGGCTCAAAGAACCCGCTGCTTATCAATGATGACCGCTATTCGGGTCCTGGTGTATTGGCTCCTGATTCCACTGCCGACCTTGCCTTTACCCTCCACATGCTGCGCTCTCTCTCTGAGAGTGGCACAGCTGCAATAGTTGAGTTCCCTGGTGTGCTCTATCGAGGCAACAAGGAAAAGGCTATCCGGCACTGGCTCATTGAAAACAACTACGTCGATACCATCATACAACTGCCCTCCAACCTCTTCTTCGGTGTTGGCATCGCTACATGTATCATCGTACTGCGAAAGGGTACGCGCCCGGACAACAAAGTGTTGTTCATCGATGCTTCGAAGGAGTTTGTGAAGAATGGCAACAAGAACAAACTGACTGCCGAAAACCAACAGCACATCTTTGATGTATTCAAGGAGCGCAAGGAAGAGCAATACTTCTCTTGCCTTATGTCCACGGCTGACATTCTGGAGAATGACAGCAACCTCTCTGTTTCTTCCTACGTCGAGCAGGAAGATACTCGTGAGGTGATTGACATTGAAAAGGTCAATGCTGAATTGAAAGATCTCATGGCAGAGTACAATGACTTAAATGCCCAAATTGATCAAATCATTAGCGAATTGGGAGGTAAGTAATATGGTGGAGTGGAAAAAGTTAGGAGAAGTATGCAGCCGTATAACGGATGGCTCACACTTCAGCCCCAAATCGGTTGAAAGTGGTTATTTTATGCCTTCCGTAAAGGATATGACATATGATGGTTTTAATTTCGATTCTTGCAAGCAAATTACGGAAGAGGATTATAAAAGCCTCGTTTCAAGCGGATGTAAACCACAAATTGGTGATGTGCTTATTGCTAAAGATGGTTCTATGCTTAAATATGTTTTCCCTATAAAAGAGAACAAAGATATAGTTGTACTTTCTTCCATAGCAATATTGACTCCCTGTAAATCAATTATTAATAGTTCATATTTATCTCACTATTTAAGACAGGATTTTATTAAAGAAAAAACTATAAGAGAATTCTCTTCAAAAGGGGGTGTTCCAAGAATAATTCTAAAGAACTTTAAGAAAATTATTATTCCAATTCCATCCCTTGAAGAGCAAAATCGTATCGTGGGAATTCTTGATACTTTTACGTATGCTTTCGAAAACCTGAAACAACAAATCGCCTATCGGAAAAAGCAATTAGAACAATATAGAAACGAGCTCCTTGACCTTGAAGGGCATGAAGGCGTATCAATGAGACCGTTAGGGGATTTGTGCGAGATTATAAGAGGAAACGGGGTTCAGAAAACAGACTTTACCGAAGAAGGTGTAGGCTGTATTCACTATGGACAGATATATACTCATTATGGATTGTTCACATACACTACAAATAAATTTGTCAGTGAAGCGACTGCAGCTAAAGCTAAAAAAGCTTCAAAAGGTGATATCATAATGACTTCCACAAGTGAGAATGTGGAAGATGTATGCAAAAGTGTCGCATATTTGGGTGAAGATGACATAGCTGTAAGTTCGCATGCGCTCATCTTAAAACATAATCTTGACCCCAAATACCTTGCTCATTGTACCGCCACTTACAATTTCTTTAAACAGAAATATAAACTTGCACATGGTGCAAAAGTGGTTGAAATTAAACCAGAAGAGGTTGCTAAAATTAAGATTCCTGTTGTGGCTAAGCCAGGACAGTCTCTTATAGTTTTCATTCTTGATAAGTTTGAAGCCATAATTGCTAATCTTGAAAAGCAACTTGAACTTCGCCAAAAGCAATATGAGTATTACCGTAACCAACTTCTAACATTTGAATAGTATGAAAAAGATATTTGTTATCTTACTAACATTGTTTTGCCTGAGTGCTCACGCACAGTTGCAAGATTCTATATATTACCGCTACATCATAGCGGAACCTCAGGGAAAGTTGTTCTCTGACAAGTGCAAGCTACGCATCGATGACGGTATTAAACCGACGAAAGAGAAAGGAAAGAAAGGTGAGACCATCACTTTTAATTCCTATGCTGCTGCTTTGATGTATCTTACATCACAAGGCTGGGAATTGGTATCAAACTACAATACCGTTAGTGGAGCTGTTGCAAATGGTTACGGGTCTTCCTCTACATCCACTTATTGGATTCTTCGCCGTCCTGCGACAAAGGAAGAAGTTCGAAATATAGTAAACAAGTCCCTTATTAAGGATGATGAATAACCACATAATTATTAGTTATGAAAAAGATATTATTCCTTCTGACATCCTGCATGTTCTTGTTTGCATCATGCAGCAATGAAAAGCAATTCGATGAAGATTTGCAAGTAGCTTATCAAGAAATGGGTAAAACTTTCCTGACAAGCACGTTGGTTTGTGGGCAGATAGCCGACACATGGAGAACTGCTATCTTTGACAACAAAACTCCAAGTGGCAAGTATTGCAGCGACTTCAACGATGCATTGAAGGAGGTCTTTGACTCTTACCGTGAAAATGGCATCCTTGACTCTATAAGTAGTTACAAGAATGCTATGCAGGTTGCCACGTCAAAGCTAAACGATCCTCCTTCAAGCAGAAAAGACTGCTACAATGATTTTGTGGAGATTGTAAGCGAAGTTAGTTCTATGTCGCGCATGGCTACTGACCCAACAGGTAGTCTGCGCTCTTATAATGACCAAGTGAACGAAACGGCTGAAAACATATCGAAAAAGATTGATCAGTTCAAAATCAAATACGCTCAGTTTATAAAATTCGGGGAAGAATAAATGGAGAAGTTTAACGTCATAGCTGAACAGGAACATACTACCGTGATGAGCCACTATGAGGCTCTGCCACGGGAGGAAAAAGGCTATCAGAGCGAGGCTGCGTTAGAAAACGCCTTCATACATCAGCTGAAGGAACAGGGGTATGAACGTGTAAATATCACTTCCGAGTCGGAATTGATAAACAACTTGCGCAAACAAATGGATCGCCTCAATGGGCTTACACTCTCTGACAATGAGTGGAAGCAGTTATTTGAACAGCACATCGCCTCGCCTCAAATGACCATTGAAGATAAAACGGAGCGCATTCAGCGCACCGAGATTGTGAATATCACGCGAGATAATGGAGCATCGCAAAACATCAAACTAATTGACAAGAAGGATATTCACAACAACCATCTTCAAGTGCTCAACCAGTATGTTCCTGAAGGTGGAGCACATGCCAACCGCTATGATGTTACAATCCTTGTAAATGGGTTACCACTCGTTCATTGTGAATTGAAGCGTCGCGGCGTTCCACTGAAAGAGGCCTTTAATCAAATAAACCGCTATGAGCGTGATTCTTTCTGGTCTGGTTCAGGACTATATGACTATGTGCAAATCTTCCTTATCTCTAATGGAACAGAGACGAAATATTACAGCAATACGACTCGCTTTGCACATGTGGCAGAAGTAAACAAACAAAAGCGCCGCATCAAGACACAATCGCAGTCGTTTGAGTTCACCAGTTACTGGTCGGATGCAGAAAACAATGCAATTCTTGATATTCGTGATTTCACAAGGACTTTCCTTGCAAAAGCCTCTCTGCTGAATATCCTGACGAAGTACTGCGTCTTTACCGTCGATAAGAACTTGATGGTGATGCGCCCGTATCAGATTGCTGCCACGGAGCGCATCCTGCTACGTATCAAACAGGCTACGATGAATAAGTGGCAGGGCACAATCAAAGCAGGTGGCTACATTTGGCATACTACTGGTTCAGGTAAGACACTGACATCGTTCAAGACGGCACAGCTTGCTTCAACATTGCCATACGTCGATAAGGTACTGTTCGTTGTGGACCGCAAGGATCTCGACTACCAGACAATGAAGGAGTATGACAACTTCGAGAAAGGTTGTGCAAACTCCAACACTTCATCGAACATCCTCCAACGTCAGCTTAACGATTCTTCTGACTCCAAGAAAATCATTATCACCACCATACAGAAACTTTCCTCATTACTGAAGAAAGACAAGGAAATAAAATGCTCTACTGGCAATGTGGTGATGATTTTCGATGAATGTCACCGTTCACAGTTTGGTGACATGCACGTGATGATAACGAAGAAGTTCAAGAAATACTACATCTTCGGCTTCACGGGTACACCTATATTCGCTAAGAATGCTGGAGCGGGTAAGTTCGCCAACCTCAGAACTACGGCACAGGCCTTCGGTGGTGAGCCGGACGAAGAAGGTAAACCCACACGTCCACTGCACAGCTATACCATCATAGATGCCATACGTGACAAAAATGTGCTTCAGTTCAAGGTGGACTATATACAGACTGTTAAGGCAAAGAGCGACATCACAGACAAACAGGTGTGGGGAATTGAAACCGATGCAGCTCTGGCTTCGCCAGAGCGCACTGCCAACAATGTTTCTTATATCCTGGAGCACTTCGCACAGAAAACAAAGCAGCAGGAAAGATATACATACAGCGTAATCAAAAACGTGGTAGAGGTTGCTAAGGACAACAAGAAACAGGAAGAGAAGCAGAAGAATATGTTGGGAGGTTTCAACTCCATCTTCTGCGTAGATAGCATACCTTCTGCCATCAAATATTATAAGGAGTTCCAAAAACAACAGCAGGACAAGCCTGAAGCTGAACGGCTGCGCATCGCTACCATATTTACCTATTCCGCGAATGAGCCAGAAGACGAAGCTTCGGGCATCATCGAAGATGAGGACCCGGCTGCTACCGACGGACTGGATGCAACCAGCCGTGAGTTTTTGGAAGGGGCTATTGCCGACTACAATCAGATGTTTGGCACCAAATACAGTACGGATAGTGAGAAGTTCCAGAACTATTACAAAGATCTGTCACTTCGTATGAAGAACCGTGAGATTGACTTGCTACTCGTCGTGAGCATGTTCCTCACGGGATTTGATGCCAAAACTTTGAACACCCTTTGGGTGGACAAGAATTTGAAGATGCATGGC
>JAEEGL010180110.1_pt1 | contig 12120 bp, 8 predicted proteins | sample 9134231 | NCBI WGS metagenome assembly JAEEGL01 (sample SAMN16246548, study PRJNA631951) | gut metagenome | biome: gut microbiome; feature: rumen; material: fiber-attached | host: Bos | place: Iran: Karaj | collected 2018-10
ATGGTTGCTTGCTGGCACCAAAGTCAATCAGCGTGCACTTGCCTTTATTGTCGATCATGATATTGGCTGGTTTGATGTCCATGTGCAGCAGTCCGGCTTCGTGGATGGATTTCAGTGCATCCAGCATCTGTTTGAGGACGGAGAGCGTCTCCTGTTCCGTGAGGGCCTTGCCTGTGCGTTTCTGCAGTTCCCTGAGCGACTCGCCCTCAATGTAATCCATCACATAGTAGACGGTACCGTTCTCCTCAAAAAAGTCGAACACCCTCACGATATGGATGTTGTCGAGACCACTCAACATCGCACCTCCTTGGTGAATTTCTCTCTCTGGGAATTGAAAGCCTTCTTGTTGTCAGGATGGGTGATGAACACCTCTAAAGTATGCTCATCCCTCAGCACCACACCCTTCAGGAAGAACTCCTTAATAGCGCATTTCTTTCCCAAGGAAACATTGACGCCCTCGTAGGTGTTGCCAAAACCACCCGATGCAAAATACCGCTCAATGCGATATTTGGCATGATTGAGAAGCGTTCCGACTTTCAGAAAACTATTTGTTTCCATAATCGTTGATTAATGCATGATTTTGCGTAACTTAAGAATTTCAAGATTTTACCATAATTATCACAAGAGAAATAAACATTATAAACTTATTCAATGCCAAATCTCTATAATTGGCTTTTCATATACATATGAAGGCATGCATTGTCCAACAGATGAGCCAATATATGTAGGGTCGCATATTATATATAATTTGTCTTTATACTTATAGCCATCACCTTTTATTGACTGGTCATTAAAATTTACTGCAGTACATTCATGACCTGGAAATTCTATGAGATGAACATCTAGTCCTAATAGATTATGAATTAAGAACGCATAAAAAATAGCTCTATCTTCACAGTCGTTTTTAGGGTAATAAAAATTTTCTTCAATAAAATATGTTTTTTCATATCCATGTTGCTGATGGTCTGTTGCATATATAAAAGCATTTTGTACAAAATGTAATAGAACATTAGCGGCTTTTAGATTGCTCATTCCAGCAATTTGCTGTTTAATTTGTTTTAAAATACTATTGTGTATAGATGGGACTACCGTTGAAGCCGCATAATATGGTACTTCCATTGCTGGGTAATGCCTTAACATTTCCATCATTCCACAATTAATTGTGACATTTACATTTATTATTCCATCTGTAATAGTTACGTTCCTGTCATCTCTAGCTTTAAATCTTAAGTCTTTAATTTTCAAATCCGATATTTTACCTTTAAATTCATCTTTTGGTAAATTGCAAGTATATAGTGACATTGAGTCCTCGTTCTTTGGAGAAATATCATCAAAGAATATATAAAACTTATGGTTATCAATCCTCATGAAACTTCTTTCATATACTTGTTGTTTAAAAGGAATTAATAACAATAATTGTTTTTCGGTTTTGGCTAATCTTATATCATATCCAAGATTTGTTAGTAGAAAATGTTGTAAAACTATCCTATCCGATGATGTCCCATCAAATAATAAAGCATTGGCATAACTTCTAACTAATTCTATTTTAAACCAGTCATTTAGGCCAAATTCATTTCCAATATTATTCAAGTTCTGAATAATATAATAATTATCATTTTTTTGATATTTTCTCCATACAGAAGATACAGACTCTGGTGATAGTGAAGAAACCTTGAAGGTTTTCATTCGAGGTACTCTTAAAGACACATCGTAAAACTTAAAATCGAATACAGGATTATTGGATGGTGTCGGTGTTATGCTAGGATTAGATGGAATATTTGTAAAAGGATCTTCTGGATTAATAGTATGTTTGTCTTCAGGCTCAGGCAGAACGTTTGGATCGGGAAGAGATGGTATTTCTTCCACGTTTGGAATGTTTAACGGCTTAGGTGTTTTATCTCTTTTCTCTCCTCTGAACATTTGATATTCATACCATATTCCAGCCAGAAAATCTGCATAGTCATCAAGAATTCCTTTTCTGAACTCCTGATAATCACGCACCAAGTTATTTCGAAATTCTTGATAAGAAGTATTATCGTCCTGTGCTTGTGTCATTAATGGAAACATTAACAACACACAAATCACAAACTTTTTCATTTTATAATTATTTACCAGTTACCTAATCCAAATAAACCAATTTCCGGGTCCGGTTGGGGTTGCCATGTTCTGACTCTTATTATAGGTTCTTGCCTTTCATTCAAATCAACCTGAATATAAAGATATCCTTCGTCACCGTAATTTGTTGAATAATAATCTTGTTTAATTTGTATTCCGTATTCTTCTCCTTCTTTAGCCTTTCTTACGTCATTATCCACAAAACGAATATTTATGAATTCATTACTTCTGAAACACACCTCCAAATGTTTTATGTATTGTTCTTTTTCATATTGCGTTAGAGTCACTTTATTCCTATACGTCCTGTGTCTATTATCATTACCTCTAACTGCAACCTTTGCAACGTGACCTACTATTATAACCGCATCATCATCAAATATTGTCCTAATATAATCCAAACGTTTCAGTGAGTATGCAGTTTTGTAGTTTTCCAAAAATTCAATTATTGTCATTCTTGCTTCAACTGGCCATACATTTTTGTTCATTATATCTTCTTTTGCTTTTTTGTCCAAGCCAAAAGCAACACAATCAATTTTACCCTCATTATTAAAAGTAAAGACCACATCTTCCACAAAATTCGTTCTTACTCCGTGTCTGAAAGTGAAAGACATTTGTATGCTTCTTGCTATTACATTGTCAAAGAATTGATATAATTTACATTCATTAGTGTTTATAATGCGCGCCTGACCATACATTATAAGCCTATTGAACATATCCAATCCATCTTCAGTAAAACAATCCTCTACAGATTTGCTTGATTTATTCTTTATTGCATATATAACTCTGCTAAGAATTTCTCGATATGGTTTTTCATTTTCAACAGGTGAAATGTTTTCCTTCCTTTGTTGTTCTATTTTTTTCTCCTCAACTACAACTTCTATTTGCGTTTCGTCATTTTTACTTTCCCTCAATCTTCCAGTTTTAACATTGATTCTTGCCCCTTTCAACGCATTACCTTTAACAACATCTAAAACCGCTTTAACTTCTTGATTGATATGTGCTTGCCCACGATAAGCATATTCATAGTTAATTTGAATATTCTCAGGCACCAGACCTTCGGCAAACTCTATAGTACCTCTTCCATTTTTCACACTACAGATATTACTCCAATTGCGTCCATCAAAATATGAAAAGTCCAGACTTCCGACAGGATTTTTCTTGTATTTGAACATTAAGTCTACGTTTTTCCCATCATTAGCCACAACATCTACATCGAGATGATCAAATATGTCTTTTATTTTTTCGGGTAGCCAGGTTAAAGGATGTATATCCTTTCCTGTGATTTCATCTTGAATAGTAACTTCTGCAGGCCTTTGTACTGATTTTAATAGAGAATAAGCCCAATAATAATTTCTTAGAGCATCGTCTATTTTGCGTGCTTCTTCAGCAATTATCCCAAGACGCACGTATTCTTTAACTGTTCTTAAACGTCCTTCAAAAATCCGGTTTATCTCTGTTTTTTTTATATATCTTCCGATGTGTACATCATCATCATTATTTTCAATTACAATTCTCTCCGTATTAGTTAAAGTCGCAGTTGAATAAGTTTGTAGTTTTAAGATGGTATAACTTTCTGCATCCAGCATCCCGTTTACTGTTCTCTCATCTTCCGATATAGAAAAATCGCTACTTACTATAACTGAGATTTTACTTATCAATGTAGATAATGCCTGTTGATCAGCTTCTTCAACTGTAGCTCCCCATCCTTCACCAAACAAAAATATATCCGTATTCTTTTTTATCTCATCCCAACTTTGTGAAAAAGATGGGATGAGACAAAAAGTACAAAATAATGTTGATATAAATTTCTTTACCATAACTTTACTTTGTCTTTTATGTATGATTATAAGGTCATACATATTTTGATTAAAACATAATAAAAGTTTATCTATAAAAGAACCTCTTATTAAAATATATATACAAAAGCTGATTGACTTATTCAGCCACCTTTATCTGGGGAAACTTCTACCCAAATGTTGGATGTTATTATACATTTATTCTTCTACAGACGGATTGAAACCCTCACGGACAAAATCGCTAACTTTTTGAGCATATTTTTGAGCCGCTTCACTTTCTCGTGCAGCATTTTCATAAGCACGGATACGAGCACGTGTAGCTGCGCTCTCACTCACTACGAAGAAAGTTTGCATTTCATACGTTCCATCTCTGTTTTCTCTAATAACACTGAACGACTCTTGTAATTCACCATTGATTTCTTTCTGTACAAGACTCTCATATGCAGCATAGAAATGGTCAAACTCAGCACTAACATCGTCGCCATTACCAGCTATATCACTTACTATCCTACCCTTCAAGTGTCTACCTGCCTGTTGTGCATATATATTACAAGCATTATTGATACAAGTTTGATGACCTACATTTTTAGACTTAAACTGCGAACACGTTCCAACTATTTCATATGCATATTCACCTTCTGCATTGAGTTTTGCATAGTGTGTTAGGAGTGCGACATCAAGAGAATGAGAAGAGCCATAAATAGACCATTTTCCTCTTTTAAACTCCTTCATCTTAGTTTTATACTCTTTCTTTTGAGCTTTGGATAATGCTTTTGCATTTTGCGCTTCAACTGATGGTACAATCAAACAGAGAACCATCAAAATCATAATACATTTTTTCATAATTTTTCTTTTTTATTGTTAGACAATCGGTTAAATGTTTCATCAAAATTTTCATTGTTATAATTGCCATGATCTATATTATTAATGTCTATGGGAATTGTGTTATATTTTTGGGGCTTATTCCCTGTGCATATTAATCTAATGATATCGCTAAGCAGATTATCGTTTGGCTCATCGGCAAGGAATAAGTCATTTGCATAACAGTATTCAAGTAATTGACGTTTCTCCTGTTGTATAAGCCAACAAAAATAGAAAGTTCTTAATGATTCTGGTAGAACACATGATAGTTCCATGATTCTTCCATATTTTTCTTCCTTCTTTTGTATATAATCCCTTTTAATATAATGTATGGTAAGGTCCATGTAATTGAACAAATGTTTGTACTCATTTACTCTTTCATATATGATTCCTGAAAAATAGTATACACATACATCTTCAGCCACCTTTTTCTCATACGAGGATATGTCGTGAAATGGAACAATGAAATGTGAAGAGAATGTACGATAATCATTTTCTAATGTTGTCCTATTTCTTTCCATTAATTGCGATAGTGTGTCTGTCATGGATTTGAGGTGTTGTTCGAATCTTTCTATCCTGTTTGACTGTTTTTGTTCATTATAGGTGATATAGATTAGAGCAATTGAGATAACGCTAATACTTATACTAATATAGCTACCGAATGCCCCCCAATCCGACGTTCTATTTGACAGTGGCGCATTGTAAAAGCAGACCACATATATAATTATGGTCAGCAACGCAATAGCCGTAGCTATATATATGTATAGATGAGTCTTCATATCATGGACATGTTAATATCAAACGAAATCCAGCACCAATATCACGATTGACAGAATTTCTATCATAACCAGCACTTCCCCAATCACCATCGTAGTAATGGGTTTTTGATGTAGATTCAATGTAGCTAGGTGATGATTTGTAACATCCTCCGCAAACATAATTATAATTGTTACTATATGTATCTGTAACAAATTCTCCTACATTTCCACTCATATCATATATGCCCAATTCATTGGGTGCTTTTGTCTTGACGTTTTGTTTTGAACTGGTATTAGCAGAGTACCAAGCGACATCTCCTGGTGTATTACTTCCACTATATGTGTATCCCTGCGACTTTTGTCCTCCTTTTGCTGCATATTGCCATTCTGCAGCACTCGGAATCTTAAATGACAACATTGTCGTATTATTTAGTTTTTCAATAAAAGCTGTTGCCTCAGAATAATAAATATTGCTTATAGGTAATAGTGATCCTGATGATTTACCTAACAATGAATTATATAATTCTTCCGTTACTTCCGTCTCACCTATCAAGAAGAATCCACCAGAATATCCCGCAACGGGTATCATCTTAAACTCTACATTATTTGCTTTTATATACAATCCGCTTCTCCAATTATTATGTGCTTTTTCAGACGGGATTGCCATATATCCGCTTTCCCCAGCTTTCAGCATTTCTGAAGAACAAGTTCGAGTGTATGCAAAATCAGATCCAAAAAGACCAATGTTCCTATCATCATCAGAGAATTTACCATAGATATAAGGTGTACTTCCGTTTTGTTCAACTGTTGATGTGATCATAGCCTTGGAAGAAGAGAATTTGTTGATAGCTGGAGAGAATGTTGTATATGTAGAGATACCAGTTGTGTGAATTATTGCTCCAGTATCTCCTGTAAATCTTAAACGACCAGTTTTAGGTGATAGTGTTGCTTGTACTGTCAATGAACCGTTACTATAAGCATAGATGCCATTTAAATCCTCGTAAATTACAGAATTAGGATTTAAAGACACAAGAGAAGCACTTGAAAACGATGCATTTACAAAATATCTAGCTTCGCAAAGAGCAGCACTTGTTTCCGGAAGATTACCATCATAACTAACAGACCAACCAGAAGAATCATCATATATCGCTTCGCCAGGAACTATTGTGTTTCCATTGTAGAAAGTAATATAAATTTTGTCGCCATCAACCCATGGTGAAGATGAAGATGCTTTTGCTTTGACTTTTGACTGTTCTGTTTGTGGAGTAAATCCGATGATATCACCAATAAAATGCATCTTAATAGTGTGTCGCGTTTGCTTTTGTTCTGATTCTATAACTTCGTCTTCAGAACAAGCTCCTATGATAAAGCAAATAACAGCCTTCAAGAGAATTATTAAAAGATTATGAAATGTTTTCATATTGTTAAATGTTTTAATTTATTATCGCATATTTGTTTCTTCGCCATATTCTTTTTTTGTTATACTTTCAGAAGAATATATTGATGAATCATAATTATTAGCCGAATTATATCCTATGGTTGTAATTGATACGCCAGAACTCACACCAGTGTCCCAACTAGTATCACTTTTGTAATTTGAAATAGTCAATTTTGACCGGATTTTTGCTGTTGAATCATAGTTTACATCATTCCCAAACCAGTTAATTGTTATATTTCCAGAAGTATTACTTTTATTGTCATAATTTGTGTCATCTTTAAAATCATTAAGAATGAACGACCCTCCATTATACAATTGTGTAACTGTAAGCTTTAATGAATAAGAGCCTTCTTGCAAATCTGTCAACGCAATGGTTATATGTCCAATTCGAATATCTTTTGTTGGATTTCCTGAAGCTGAAACGGTAAATATGTTATTTGTTTGGTTTACGTTAAACCATGAATCAGAACAACTAATGATAAATTTTCCATCTGTTGACACCTTTATCGATTCTGATGTTCCACCTTTTGAATAAAACAATACTTCCCGAGTATCTACATTTAAATATCTTGCATCCTGTGATACTATAACCTTTATACTTTGATTGTGGATGGTTTCGAAAATAATTGTAGCCTTTCTACTATTTACTGACGGGTTATCAGATGCTGTAACTTTTACATCTACATGTCCAGATCCATTTGTATTCGACAATTTCAGCCATGAAGGATTATTTTCTATTTTTGCTGTCCAAGTGTCATTTGTTGTTATTGATATGTTTATTGAACCGCCTTTACTTGTATATGTTAAAAGATTGTTGGAAACTGTGAAGTATTTTCCCGTTTGTATTACTTTGATTGTTTCAAATTTATCCCCCATCGTAACTGTTACGCTGCCTGTTCTCTCACTGTCTTCAGGATTTTCAGACACTTTGATTGAAAGTTTAGAACTGCCTGTAGCAGATGATGGCGAAATTGAAATCCAGCTTTCATTAGCTTTTGCACTCCAAGTTCCATCAGTTGATATGTTTACTAATTGTGTTTCCTCTTTATCTTCAAAATTCAGCACTGTAGTGTTAATGTCAAATGTTTTCCCAGATTGGATTACATTTATTGACAAATCAATATCCAAACCTTTCTGGGTTATATGTATAACATCAGAGCGACTTGCTGTATTTGGATTATCTAATGCTGTAATTTTCACTTTTCCATCACCTTGTCCATTTTTTGTTGACACTGTGATCCATGACGGAATTGAAGAAAATTCCCAAGATGTATTACTAAGTATTGATAATTCCTGTGTTCCACCATTTGCGGTGAATGACAATTGCGTTTGTTCTGATTCTATATAAATACCTTTTTGTCGAACAGGTATTTGTATGCGTTGGCAATCTCCAATTGAAAGAGCTATATATCCAGTTCTTTCATTTGTTGAGGTATTTGGAGAAACACTTACTATAATTGTTGAAGTGCCAGGTGCTCCTTCATCTGGGGAAACTTCTATCCAACTGTTTGATGTTGATATATACCAATTTGCTTCAGAATTTATAGTTATTGAAACACTACTAGCAGAATTATTAAATACTAATGATTCTGTAGAAGCATTTATGGAAGCAGGCGCTTGTCTAACAGTTATTTTCTCTGATATGCGTGCAACTTCATTTATATCTTTAAAAACTACTAGCGTAGCTGTTCTATATGAATTTGTTTCATTAATTGTTCCTGATATTATTATGGAATCATCTTTTTTTGTAGCCGTTATCCATTCTGATGTAGAATTAACTGACCATGTGCAGTTGGATTTAACAGAAATTGTTTCCGTAAACTCAGAACCTGCTAATTCAATTTCTGATCTAGATAGTTCAATAAAAGGTGTTGCTCCTGCTTGTGTTATTGATATCGGAGCTTCAAATTTCCAATCGGAAACATCAGCTTTAAGATATAAAATGCCGATTCTTGAATCATCACCAGATGTATTTTCTTTTGCATTGACTGATATTAAAGCTGATGAACCGCCTCTTTCAGGAGAAGCAGAAATCCAATCTATATCGTTATCTATTACCCAAGGTGTTTCAGTGCATGTGACTGAAATATTCTTGGTGTCAGATGTTGATACAAATGTAAGCGATGTGGGAGACACGGAAATGTACCTTGGCTTTAATGTTGGGTACAATTCCATATTCACATCATATATCTCTGAGCAACCTGTAAGAGTTAGTAAAAATAATATGTAAATTAGGAAGAAACGGCTCATTTTAGAAGAATGTTGTTATACCAAGTTTAATATTAAATCCTTGTCCAAATTTTTTTATATCAGGAGAAACTTCAGATAGAGAATTATATCCTTTTGATTTGCTAAATAAAAATGATAATTCTGGTGTTAGACTAATCGCTAATTTATTAATTATTGCTGTTGAAAATCTTAATGATATAAGACCACTTGATGCGTAAGATCCATCGGCTAATGTTAAATTAGAACCTTCTTGCATTGACTCTTTAATTTTCACAAATGACGCACCAATTTGTGGCGTGATTCTATATCTTGAAGATATTGGGAATCCATATCCTATTTTTCCTGTAATGTTCATTGTAGGCTTATAGAAGCTTGCTACTGGCTTCATATCATTTCCGCTCCAGTAAATTGTTTCGCTTTTACTTGCACCAACCAAATATGAAGCTTCTATATTTATATTATTTATAAAAGCTCCTAATGTTCCTCCAAATGCCACAAATGAACCAACCTTAATATTACCTTCTATATAAAATTCATTTTTATAATTGAATATTTTATTTAAAGTGATATGTACATTAGGTTCTGAACTACTTAATGATAATTTTTTTTCGTAATCTTTATATCCCTTTTTTGTTGCTTTAATTGTATATGTTCCTGTTGTCAACACTTTTGTACATGGAGTACTGCCAATAGAAGCATTGTCAACAAAAACTTTAACTTCACTAGGTGAACTTGTGAATTTGTAATTTGCAATTTGACTAAGTTTTATTGACAAATCTGTTGTTTGGTTTTCAAATATTTCAACATTTCTTATTTCTGTCTTATACCCTGATGCTGATACTTGAACTTCGTGTTTGCCAATCTGTAGTTCTATTGGATCCAACTGAGATTTATTAACAGTCTTTCCGTCCACTATTATATTTGCTATATATGGACTTGTAAAAATATTTAGTTTCCCTATTATGGGTTTTAAATCATCTATAATTAACGTTTTGTTGTTATCGTCAACAATCACCTGACCTTCTTTGGGATAATATCCCTCAGCTTCAACTTTATATGTAAATTGCCCATAGGCCATTTCTCTTGTAGCTTCTCCTGATGAATTTAGCTCAACACTCATTCCGTTAAGAAATAGTTTTGCTTTAGATGGATTGACTTTAATTTTTAATATTTGTTTTTTTGTATCATCATAGTTATTTACGAAAATTTGTTCATGAGTAATTTTCATTATATATGTTCTAGCCTTCTGTATAGTTATCGGGAAATCATAATTTGGTAAAGAACCTAATTGTTGATGTCTAATACTTATATGCCTTATTCCATATGGCACCCAGAGCCAGATTTCACCTACATGTCCGTCATCAACTTTTGTTATTCCAGCTGACCCAACATCAAACAAAAAACCTTTTTGTGTTGTTTGCACTCGGATTAGAGAACATTTGTCTCCGTTTTGATCCAAGACTGCTGTTCTATTTGCAGTCAAATCGGATTCATCAAGGTAAAAATCTAAAACAGAAATTTCCTGTGCACATATTTTGTTGAAACAAAAGAATGTGAACAGAGGGAAAAAAATATATTCAAACAAATTGAATTTCATTTATGTACTAAATAGGGAAAAAAGCAGTAATCTTTTTAGTTTATAGATATATCCTTGAAGTTATAAGTAAAATAAGGCGTTAATTAACCTTATAATTGGGGTTTTAAATTGTTATCTTTTCCTGATAATTTAGTTATTTTATCAAATTCCTTAAACAATTGTAAAAAGGAGCATTCTTCCTTATCCAAAACCACACGTATATGTTGATAATATTTGTTTCTTAAGCCAACATCAGAAAGTTCACCAACAATATCAAGAATAAACCTTAATGAGTTAATATACTTTTTGAATATAGTTGGTTGATGTTCGGCCAATAAGACAAGCAGATGTGATAACAACTCATCTCTATCCATTTTTGAATATTCTTTTATTTTTTCTTTTGAAATTCCATATTTTTGAAGTAGAAATGGAACTTGAAAAGTATTAATGTAATTCTTTTCTTCTTTTTCCAATTTATCTAATTCAAAATCAATAGAGCAGGAATTTTCATCTAAAGAATCCATTTTGTTTCTAATATCATCAATAAATTCTTTTAATTGGTCTGGATCATAATCAGGAAGTGAAGGTTCATTAATACTTTTTAAAAGTTTATCTATTATCGATGAAGCCACATGAAAAGCTCTATCCCCATTATATGTTCTTTTTATTTCATTGCCAACATTATTTCCAGTATCAGAAATATACCCACAGATTATTTCCATATCAGCGGCATCCTTTCTAAAACTTGACAATATAGGATAGAATTGAGAATCAAAGCGAGATAATTCATTCTTTGCTTTTTCCTCTTTCAATGCTTTTCGTTGTATTTCAAGAGTTGAAAAAACCAATATTGAGCCTGCCAACGTAGCAAATATCAAAGAAACATCAATATATTTCTTACACCAGACTGTGCCTGAACAAGTGAGGATAATCAATATTATTGATAGCGAAATAAATATTATAGCTGTTATTTGGTATGTCTTCGCCAAATTAAATTTTCTCATTTTAGGAAAAAGTAAGTATTATATTTTTTTTCGGTTAACTGGCATACATAAAAAAAACGTGGAGCTGAGTCTGATGCTCGTTCCACGCTGTAAAGGCCTTCGCATTGCCCACCTGTCTCGAAACCGAGCAACGTTCACAACCCCACGCCGATGTAAAAAATATGATGGTCTCACCGGATGGATGCAGATGGAGGCGGAGCGTCGGCAGATGCCGGGCAGTCCGACGGATGCAATCCATAATGCTGACAGCATAATGGATGCTGACAGCTAGGTCCGGTGAGGTTTTTACACCCCATAGGGCGCTCCCGTGCCTTGGACGTGACAGGTCAGTGAAGTTGCGAAG
>JAEEGL012992576.1_pt1 | contig 12120 bp, 9 predicted proteins | sample 9134231 | NCBI WGS metagenome assembly JAEEGL01 (sample SAMN16246548, study PRJNA631951) | gut metagenome | biome: gut microbiome; feature: rumen; material: fiber-attached | host: Bos | place: Iran: Karaj | collected 2018-10
ACTTCCAGACGAACCGCATCGCCTCCACATTCACGCGGAACCTCGGTCAGCATCCAGAGTCGCAGAGCGTCTGGTTCCAGCGAAAGGCGGTAGATGTGGAGAAGGGGACGGGGGCGCGCGGCGTCCGTCTGCGGCATGGGCTCTTGCATGGCTGGATTCATAGGGGAAAGCGGGGGCCGCCCTTTCCGCCCGTTGGGCGAAGTCGACGCAGCACTCCGCGTGGCGGCGGGGGGCGGCTGTAGAAGACGATGGCCGCATCGTAGATTTGGCCGTCCAACAGGTCGGGAACGGAATGCGTCCCGTCTCGGTCGTCGATGGTCGTCACGAGCGAAGCGCCGCAGGAGAGGAACATCGCGAGTTCATTGTCGAAGGAATCGCCGAAGAGGAGCAGTCGGGGGCCGTCGGGGTTGGCGTGATTGCGGATGGTCGTGCAAGGACGGTTGCCGCGGAGGAAAACGGCGTGGCGACCGGACTTGTAAGGCGGGCACGGGCGGAGCCGTTCACGGTCAAGCAGAACTCCGAAATCCCCGGAAGAGGTCTCGTGGCGTCCGTTTTCGTAGTCCACGTCGATCGTGAACGTGGAATCGGAACGGAACTGCGGGACCGAATAGGGGTCGGGAGGGCAGACGGCAGCCGTCGCACGACGGCCGATCGATCCGAGAAAACCGCCGGGAACCGCCTCGGAGGAAAACCGGGCGTCGTCCAGGGCGGCTGCGTCGAACCCGCCCGCCAGCCCGAGACTTTGCAGTTTCCGGACGATCTTGCGCGAGGACCAGAGCGCCGTCGCCACGGTGAAATGGTGGTCGGATCCGTAGTAGGCGGCGTGGTTGGAGCGGCCGTCGGCCTCCAATTCTCGTTCCAAATCAAGGCAGGGGACTCCTCGCTTTCGCAACTCCGCGACGACCTGGGAGCCGAGGGCGTCTGAAAAATCGAAAACGTCTTTATAAAGACGGTCATCGGGTGCGACGCGGGATGGTGGCTTCACGTAAAGGGTCGGGAGTCCGCGTCCGGAGATGAAGCGGAGCAGATCGAGCGTCCGGAAATAGTCCGAACGGAGTTGCCGCTGCGTACGGAAATAGCTGCGGCCCCAGAAGGTGCCGGCGAAGCGGCAGGGGGCGTAGTCGGGCGCAAGCGTTGGTACATTCCATCTGAACGCATCAACGCACCGCGCCGCCGTCTCGAGAATGGGGACGCGGAACGGGAAGTTCTGCTCCGTCTCCCATTCCATCCGCCTTTTCCATTTTCTCGGCCGCTTGGGGGTGCCACCGATTTCGGAAGCACCGCCGGATAGGATGAAACGACCGACCGGAGACATGCGAAAAGACTTCGAACCAAACTCCCGCACACCGATGCGCACGGCAAACACCGCCCCTCCGCATCCCAGCAAAAACAGGAATGCGATGGCAACGGATGCGCTGGCGCGGCTAGAGGCCATGTTGGGGGAAGTGAAGTTCTTGCAAACCCCGAGGTTCTTGCAAGCCCCCTTTCAACCCTCCGTTGGCGCTTTGCGCCCCCGGCGTGTTTCGGGGGGTCTTGAAAATTTTGGTGCCGGCACCATGCCGGAATCCATCGAGGTTCTTGCAAACCCCTCCCCACCCTGCCTTCGGCGCTTCGCGCCTACGGCATGTTTCGGGGGGTTTTTGTAATTATGCCACCGGCACCATGCCGGGGTCAAATATGCATATGATGATTTTTCCAGAAATGGCGCGAGGCGTCAAGCGCATTTTCCGACCGGAGATACGTCAAACGGGTAAAAACCATGGTTGACGGGAACTCCCGATTCCGACATAATGGTTGTGTCATCGCCAATCATGAACACGGTTGTCAGCATCATCGTCCCCGTCCACAATACCGAGGCATTCCTTCCACGTTGTCTCGATTCCCTGCAGGAGCAGACCTTCCGAGACCTCGAAATCATCTGCGTGGATGACGGTTCCTCGGACGACTCGTCGAAAATCCTCCGCGACTACGCCGTGAAGGACCCGCGCATCGTCGCGGTCTTCCAAGAAAACCACGGCGTCGAGTGGGCCCGTTCGGTCGCGATGGAGAGGGCACGGGGGCGATACATCATGTTCTGCGACAGCGACGACGCCTACAAGCCGTGCATGTGTGAGCGAATGGTCTCCGCGATGGAGGCAGATGGCGTTGATCTCGCAACGTGTGGGACAGCGTTGCACGGGGCATTCTCGCCGGACTACGCCAAGTGGCTCGAAAAACCCGACGCCATCTCCGTTCCCGCTTCCGATCTCGACTGGGACGACTGCCTCTGGAACAAGATTTTCAGACGCGACGCCATCGACCGATCCGGGCTCCGCTTCCCCAGGGATCCCTCGATTCGCCGCGGGTTCGACAGCGCGTTTTGCTTCTGCTACTCCCTTGTCGCGGAGACGGCGTCCTCCCTTTCGGAAAAACTGATCGACCATTTCAAGCGCGAGGGATCTATCCAGGACGACCGTCGCAACATGAAACTACGTTCGACGCTCGACACCATCCGTTTCCTTCCCGTCGTCCTCCAGTTTCTGGACCGGAATGGAATCTATGCCAACGGACGGAAGCGGTTTCTCCGTTGGTACGATGATGCGCTCCATGCGTGTTTCCTGTTTGGACGGTCCGACGAGCGGGAAGAGGGAATGCGGCTCGTCTCGGAGGCCATGGAATCCCGCCGGCGGGACGTCGCCCCCGACAGCCCGTGGATCTACGCCGCCATGAGAAGAGACCGCCATGCCATAGAGCGGATGCTGACCGGGAAGGGACTCCCCTTGCGCACAATGGCTCTTGGATGGGCATCGACCCTTGCGCACCGGGCCTTGGGATGGCGCCATCCCAAGAACTGAAATACTTTCCGGCACACCAGGTGAAAAGGGTGGCCTGGAATCATCCTCGCGATAGAATTGCGTCATAGACGCGCCGGCTGTTTTCCCGGTCCGAGAAGGCAAAGAACCGTTCAACGCGATCACGGAAAAAGGGCTTCATTCTACACCCTCCCGCCATGTACTCGACGATTCGGGAGACGATCCCGTCTCGCGTCTGTTCTATTTCGCCAAATCCGTCGCGTTCGTCGTCGAAACTGACAGTGCCGTAATTGTCTGGGTCATCGAAACGGGCGTAGAGAACGGGCTTTCGAAGGTAGGCGAAATCGAAGACGGCGGACGACCAGTCTGTCACCATGAGTGCGCCTTTCGCGAAAATTTCGCGATAACGCGTGTCTAGTCCGAGGATGACCACCCGCGAATCCAGACGGAATCTGTCGAGATAGGGGAAGAAACGGGGATGGGGGAGGAACTGGATTCTATAGCCGAGGCGGTCCGCGGCGTCGAGCAAAGCCGGACTGCCAAGCAAGGCTCGCCAGAAATGGACGAATTCCGACGATTCGAAAGCGGCTGCGTCTAGTTCGAGATAACGGCGGGGATCCGCGCCGCCAATGGTTCCGAACAAGTTCCTGCGCCATGTTGGTGCAACGACGACGATCTTTTCCGCCCTGTCTTCCAAGAAGTCATAGCGCGGGCGACCGGTTAACGCCAATTCTTCAAGGCGGAACCCATAACGGGGAGTGTCGCGAAACGCCTCCAGCTCGCTACGCGAAGAGGCGATGACGAGATCGAACGCATTGACATACTGGTTGAGCGACTCGGATAGATCGCTCTTGACGATGCCATGGCCGAGGTAGATCCGTTTCTGCCGCGCGAGGAGATCGGCGTAATATAGACGGGTCCCGCCGAACGGATCGTGGTAGTTGCTCCGCGAATAGGCCATTACGATGCAGTCGGCAAGAAGGTGGAGGAGGCGATGTCGCCAGCTTTGCGCAGGGACAACGGGGCCAAGCGAGCGCAGACGTCTCCAGTGAGGGGATTTCCGGCCCAGGACGAATACGGGAGTGCAACGGACTTCGGCGCGGTGGTTGCGGAGCCAGGTGAAGAAAGCCTCTCCGTTATCATCCGCTCGTTCGAGTCGGTCGGACACGAGCCAGAGTTCCTTTGGAGAAAACGGGCGAAGAAGGATTGCCGCGAAACGGAAGAACGGGATGATTTTTCGCGAAATAGGCCGCATCGCGAGAAGTGAAAGGCAAAGCCGAATCTCCGAGCAAACCCTTTTCCAAAGAGAATCACCATCTATTCGGATTCCATCCGGTTCGGGGAAAAAGAGGCGGCCTTGTGCGCGCAAACACGATCCGGGAACTTCGCTTTGCAGACCGCAAAGGCCTTCGAAGCGAACACAGGCGGAGGCGTCGCCGCGGAAAAACGTTATCCGCCCCTTTTTGGTCGGAGGAAGCGGAAATCGCGCTGACCGACGTAAAAGGACGGTCCCCGCCATCGCGCCGGCATATTTGCAGGGGAAGGGGCCGTAGTCCTCGAAGGGAAGGGAGCGTCCATCTAGGGAAAGCACCGTTTCCGGCACAGGGCTTCCCGCAGGAGATTCGTCAAGCCAATCGAGGACAAGGCCGCCATTCTCGACCCGGATTCTGAAAACACGGGTGAACACTCCAGAAGCGCTCATTTCTTTCCGCCCCCTCTCTCTATTCCGCTTTTTGGGAAAAGTGTCCTCCGGATTCCCGAGCAAATGATCGCGGGAAGTTCATAAGGCGCGATCCAGACCGCCCGTAGCAGTTTCGCCGCCGCCGCGACATGGCGACCGGCCGAAATGTCACGCAGGGCCGCCGCCTGGACCTCGCGCGAATCCGAGCGCGTGTAAAGCCGGACGATCCTCCGAGCCTCTTCCCGCGAAAAGAATGCGGCGTGTTTTGCGGCGAGACGGCGGACAATGCCGCGGCAGCGCCCGAATTTGCGGTTCGCCGCGCTGATGGAGCCTTCGTGGATTTCGTAGTGCAACGGCGACCCGCGAAGCGACTCTGCGGCATAGCCGCGTTCGGCGAGGGAAAGGAAAAAGTCGTAGTCGCCCATGCCGGTCGCGAAGGAGGGGTCGAAGCCCACTTCGCGGGCGGCCGAAGTGCGAATCACGGAACTCATCACGATGAAATTCGACACCTTGAGACGCTCCGGCGAATAGTCGGGCCAGGCCTCGAAATCGTCACGGAGGCCGAAGCGCCGCAGGTCCGGGTAGAGCACGGCCATGCGCGAGGGGAGCGAAGGGATGCGGGTCGCGGCACGGGCAAGGAAGTCCGGCTCGACCCAATCGTCCGCGTCGAGATTGAAGAACCAATCTCCCTTGACGAGTCGCAGCGCCTCGTTGCGAACTGCGTAAACCCCCTGGTGCGGGAGGCGGATGGCCCGGACCCCGCGATCCGCGTAGCGCTCCGCCACGGAAATCGACCCATCCGTACTCCCGTCGTCGAGCACAAGAATCTCGCAAGGGACAAAGGTCTGCGCAAGGATGCTTTCTAGGGCGCGGGCGAGCGTCGCCTCCCCGTTGAAGACGGATATGAAGACCGAGATCGAAGGCGTCGGGCCACGTGGATTCGACGGGGCGCCGGAGACGGTCGCCGATGGCTGCCGGCGATTTCCGAGCATCACCGCCGCCAGTTCCGAGTTGTGGCGCCGCACAAAGGACACGACCCGTTCCGGATCCTGGATGGTCTGCCCGGACATCGCCTTGACTTTTACGAGAGGCACCCGGTATCGGCGGAGCAACGTCAGCGGGCGGGTTGTCGGGTTGTAATTCCGGAATCTCGACCCGAGAACCGGGACAAACGAGTCCGCCGAGAACCCGCGGTCTTCCAGGAAGGGCGTCAACTGCAATTCAAACCGGGATACGGCCTCCGTCCGCGTGATTTTCGTGGGGCGGGCGGCGAAAAAGTCATCCAGGGCCGAGGTCGAGAACACCGACTGCCGGAACACCAGGAAGAACGACTGAACGTATGGCCGTTCGCAACAGAGCGAATTCCGGCACACCCCCCAGAAATCCGCGGGACGGGACGCCATCTCGCGGAACATCTCCGAGAACGGGAAGACGGGCGCGAAACAGGAGCCGTTCGCAAAAACGAGTTCACGGCACCGCTCAGGCGCGAGCCACCCCAGCCTCCGGGCGGTTTCCAAGCCGATCCGGTAGGAACCGAAATCATAACCGCCATGCCAGCGGCAGACGAGGGCCGAGGCGATTCCCCGAACGCGGTCGACTTCTTCCGGGAAAAGGGGCGCGTTGACGACAACGGCGACATTGTCGCAGACCTCGCCCAATGCACGAATGAAATGAACATCCTTCTCCGGAAGCCGGCCATCGGGGGAGAACGTCGCGAAAACGGCCGTCCGCCCGCGCCAGGGGGGATTTTCAATCAACGTTTCCTCCTGATCGACCGCCCCTTCCGGAAATTCCGGATCCTTCGGGAAAGCTTCCGCCTTGTTCACGGGCAGGGAAATGAACCGGCCACACTGTTCGTAGTGCACAAGGGGGTTCACGCCACTGGCCCGGACCTCGGGATTCAGCGCAAGATACTCTTCGCCCGAAAAACGGGGGGAGGACCGGTATTCGTCCTGAACTTCATGCAGCAGGTAGCACAGCTCAGGAGGCATTCCTGAACGGGCGGCGTCCGGGTGGTTTCGCAGATACCAGTCCCGGTCGAAAAGGGGGGAGCGGCGGATGGTGTCGAGATCGACCGGAAGCCGCAGCAGCCGGATGAGCGCGTGACGATCCCGAATCCCGGCCAAAAGAAGGCGAGCGAAAAGCCGAGGCCGCCTGACGGCTAGCCAGACAAGCCCGCCGGCCGTCTTCAAGGCGACATCTACGGAGAGGAACGAGAACAGATGGTCATGTGGATGCATGGGGCTTTCGAACAACGCAAAGGGAGTAACGATGTGCTGGGAAATCCAATCGTTTGGAGGAATGGGGGCCCCATGAAGGGAAAGCGGCTTGAAAATCAACAGGCGCGTTCGCGCACGATGAGGAAGCGCTCCAGCGCCTCTTCCCACGCGGAAGCCTTGGCAGGATCTGGTTCGTAAACAACGGGAGGAACGCTCACGCGCATGAGTTCGCGGGCCTCCCCGAGATCCTTGAGGTCGCCGAGGGCGATCATCTGCATGAGGATGTTTCCAGTTGCACTGCCTTCGGTGGGGCCGCAGAGGACGGGGACGCCGAGCGCATCAGCCGTCATCTGGCAGTGCAGCGCGTTTCGCGTGGCGCCTCCAATCATATTGAGACCATCGCGTTTCTCTCCCGTGATCCGCTCCAACTGCCCCCAGAGTTCCTTGTATCTCAGAACCATGCTCTCCAGTGCGCAGCGAGCGAAGGCACCCTTGGTCTGGGGAACGGGCTGTCCCGTCTTTTCGCACCATGATGCGATTTTCTCGTCCATGTGCCCCGTTCGCTGGAAGGCTGGGGCATCCGGATCGATGAAGGAGACGAACTCGCGGGCGCTGCCGGCGCGGGCGGTCATTTGGTCGAATGTGATTTCCTCTCCCCTGGCCTTCCAGGCGCGCCGCAACTCCTGATAAAGCCACATGCAGGTAATGTTCTTCAGAAAGCGGATGCCGCCCGTGACGCCGATTTCGTTGGTGTAGCTGTACTCATAGGCCTCGTCGGAAAATACCGGTTCTGGAATTTCCGCACCGATAAGCGCCCAAGTGCCCGTGGACAGGCACCCCCACCTCCCCTCCCCGGGAACGGGAATCGCGGCGATGGCCGAAGCCGTGTCGTGGGTGCCCACGGCGACGACTTCCGGCGTAATCCCCTCGAGTCCGAGCATTGGGCCGAGCTTCGTACCTGGCGACACGAGGTTTTGGAAGAGCCGGTCGGGAATCCCGGCCTCGGCAAGCAGCCCGCGTGCCCAGCCGCGGGCGCGGACGTCAAGACACTGGCTCGTCGAGGCGATTGTGATTTCATTGGAAAGCGTTCCACTCAGCCAGTAGTCCAACAAGTCCGGAATCATGAGGAAGCGGTCGGCGGAATCCAGCAACGAAGGACGGGATTTTGCCTCGGCCACAAGCTGGAACAACGTGTTGATGGGCATGAACTGTGTGCCGGTAGCATCGTAGATGCGGCGCCGGCCGAGCCTCTGGCAGGTTTCCGCCATGACCCCGTCGAGACGGGGGTCACGATAGGAGAACGGCAGTCCTAAAAGCCGCCCCGCAGCGTCGACCAGCGCATAGTCCACACCCCATGTATCGACGCCGACGGAAGCGGGTACCCCGAACACGGAGCCCCGTCGGACCCCCTCGACAATCTCCCGATAGAGGGCAATCACGTCCCAATGAACATGGCCGACGAGGCTAGTCTGGCTGTTGTCAAAACGGTTGGTCTCCTCGAGAAGAAGATGGGAGCCATCGAAGAGGCCCGCTACCACGCGGCCGCTTCCCGCTCCCAGATCGGCGGCGACATAGACTTTTTGACAACTGTTCATCGTATCTGGCCTGCGGGTTACAGATGTTCCTCGCAACCACGGAACTTCAGGTTCAGCCTGTGCAGGGGGGCCAAAAGCTCCCCGAGAGGCGTCCCCTCTGTGATTTTCGCAAACGCATTGACGTCTTTCGGAAAACACTTCCCGCCGTATCCGAATTTCCCGTCCGGGCCGGGAACGATGGTATGCGTTTCATTGATGTATCCCGACAGGAGCATGCCCGCGTGGACGCGGGCCCAGTCGGCGCCCTTTTCCCGGCAGTAGTCGAAGACGGCGTTGAAATACGTGACCTTGTAGGCGCCAAACACGTTGTGGCAGTACTTGGTGATCTCCGCCTCCAGCGGGGTCATGACCGTGAAGGTCTTCCCCTTGAAAATGCGGCTCAGCAAATCGAGTTCCCCCGTGAAAATCATCGGCTGGCGTTTGAAGTCCTCGAGATACGTCCGTTCGGAGAGGAACTCCGGCATGTAGCGGACCCGATGGCCCGTTTCGCGCGAAAGGAGCTCCGATGTTCCGGGAAGAATCGTCGTGCGCACGAAGACGGGGACGTCGGGCAGGTTGCGAATCAGCTCCTTCATGAGCGTCAGGTCCTGCTTCCCGTCGTCTTCCGTGGGGACGTGAATCTGCAGAAACGCGATGTCGATGCCGGACAGGTCGTCGTCCATGCCCTTCGGCGGGTCGCTGACGAAGACACGGCAATCCGTGTTGTTCTCTTCGAGCCAAGCCTTCAGGGCTCCGCCGACAAACCCGCATCCGATGATGCCTACGTTGATCATTGTTTGTTCTCCTTTCGGTTCGTCGCCGCCATGAGCTTCCAAGGAGGATTGCTGAAAAACAGGACGGCGGCGTCCCAGCGATGGTGGCGGAATGGGGTTTCCAGGGAGACGTCTCCGTTCCGCCCATCCAGACTGGCCACGGCGGCGCAACGGGCGGCGAGGAAGCAGATGAGTGCGTTGTCGAAAGAGTCCGCAACGAAGACAATGCGAGGAGCGTCTGAAAGGCCATGATTGGCAATCATGACGAATCGACCGCTACCATGCGAAAACGCATCATACGGGTCTTCCCGATAAAGGTGGCCTCTGCTTTTTGCCTTTCGGCCGTCCAGCAGAACATCAAAGCCCCCCTCGGCAATGGTCTTCTGTCCTTTGAAATCCTCGTGTTCAATTGAATACGAACCTTCTGGCTTAAGCTTTGGGAACCACAGCTCCTCTGGCCTGCACCAAGCGAGAGTAGAACGTTTCCCGATGGAACCGAGAAACGGAACGGAACGAGAAGTCTCTGTCCACTGGGCTCCCTCCGGCGGATCGGGACTGAAGCCCGAGACCCCAAGCCCCAGAAGCTTGTCCGCAATGGCGCCGGCCGCCCAATGAGCCGTCGAGGCGGTAAAATGGTGGTCGGTCGCATAAAACATCGTGTGCGGATCAAGGCCGCTACGAACCGCTTCCGCGGCCAGATCCAAAACGGGAACGCCAGATGCGCGAAATGACTCTGAGAGACACGCGTCAAATTCGTCCGTGAAATCGAAGACATTTTGGAAGAGGACATCGTCGTCGCGAAGCCGAGACGGGGGACGGACGTATAAAACGGGGATCCCGCGCTTCTGGAACCAGTCCGCAAGACCGAGCAGATGGCGCATCTGCGCTGGCCGTCTGGCGGGAAATTGGTACTGACGGTATTTGGATCGCCCCAGAAACCCTTTCCCAATCCGAAATGGTTTGGACGAACCGGCCAGCAGTGGCACATTCCAGCCGATCAGGCGCTCAAAAGACGCGCCAAACTCGAGGAGCACAATTCGAATCGGGAAGTTCTGAGTCGTTTCCCATTCGATTCGCTTCCGGAAATCCTTCGGCCGGTTCGGGGTCCCGCCGATTTCAGATGCGCCGCCACATAGAACAAGGCGGCCCGTGGGAGTCGCGAGGAACGCTTTTGACCCGAACTCCCCTGTGCCGATGCGAAGAGCAAACACCAACCCAGAGCATCCCACTAGGAAAAGGAATGACATGGAGACGATGACGTTGGTGGCGCGGGAGGACATCTAGAAATTGAAATAGATAAAAGGATTGTAGGACGACTTGAAGCAAACGAGGACGGAAACGACGAAAACGGCTACGAGGCCGAATCCCCGAAGAACCTCCGCAACAGCCTGAACGGCTGGCGGACGATGCTCCAGCCAGCGTCCAAGGACCGGCGCAATCGGCAGGCAGAAGAGGCATCCGGCAAGAAGGACGGACCCGCCGTTCACAAGATAGGAAACGGCCATCCAGTCGGCGAGTTTCCCGCCCGTTCCGAACAGGAGCGAAATATAGCGTCCGGCTTCGGGGAGCGTGGGGGACCGGAAGAGCGCCCAGCAGAGCATCACGACGAGGGCCGTCCAGATTCTCATGGCCAGGCTCTTGTTCCTGGACAGGCCAAGAGCCCGTTCAAAGAGCAACGCCGCGAAGTAGGCGAGCCCCCATACGATAAACGTCCAGTTCGCCCCGTGCCAAACGCCCGTGAGGAGCCAGACGACAAAGAGGTTGAACACAACCCGTGGCTTCGAACACCGGTTTCCGCCAAGGGGGATGTAGACGTAATCCCGGAACCACGAGGAGAGCGAGATGTGCCACCGCCGCCAGAAGTCCGTGACGCTTGTCGCGACGTAGGGATGGTCGAAGTTCTCGTTGAAATGGAAGCCGAACATCGCCCCGAGGCCGATTGCCATGTCTGAGTAGCCGGAGAAGTCGAAGTAAATCTGCAAGGTGTAGGCAAGGAGCCCGATCCAGGCCGTCGCAACGGAGAGAGGGCGGCCGTCCCCCGCGAGAAGGAAGAGGTTGTCCGCGATCACGGCGAGGTAGTTCGCGAGCAGGATCTTTTTGCCCAATCCGATGATGAACCTGCAAACGCCCTCGGAGAACTGCGCTAAGGATTCTCTCCTGTTGCGTATGGCGTCCTGCACGTCGGCGTATCGGACAATTGGACCGGCGATCAGCTGCGGAAAAAGCGCAACATAGAGACATAGGTCATCGGGCCGTTTCTGGACGGATACGTTCTTGCGATAGAGGTCGATTGCATAGGACATGATCTGGAACGTGAAGAACGAAATGCCGATGGGCAGCGCAATCTCAATCGCCTTCGAATGCGAACCGGTCATGGCGATCCAGTTCCGGTGGAGGAAGCCAAGGTACTTGAAAACGACGAGTGTGCCGATATCGACCGAGAGCGCAACCGCGAGCCACGCCTTACGCGCCCACCCCTCCGCCCGGTCCATGAACAGGGCGCAGAACCAATTGGCGATGACCTCTGCCAGCATGATGAATACGAACGTCGGCTCGCCCCATGAATAGAAGAGAAGACTTCAGAGGAGCAACACCGCGTTGCGCCACCCTCGCCCCAACATGTATGGCAGATAGTACAACACCAGCAATGCAGGAAGGAAGAGGAAGAGGAATATTGAGGAAGAAAAGACCATACGTCGGAGATGAAGTGCCGATCAGAAGGATGATTGAATCAACGGGGAACCCCCTCCTCACCTTGCCTTGGCGCTCGCGCCTACTGCATGTTTCGGGGGGTTTTGTCATTTTGACTTCGGCACCATGCCGGGCAATCATCGACATAACAATTCTGCCAGAAATGGCATGGGACGGCAAGCGCGTTTTTCGCGCCCCCACGGAAAGAGTTTCCGCTTGATTCCGCACCTTCTCCCGCGATATTCTTTTATATGGAACGCATTGGCGCCGTCCCCATGGGGCGCAGGGCCCCTCGCCAGGCGGTTCCGAACAGGAGTGCAATGATGTTTACTGGCACGATTACGGCTTTGGTCACCCCTTTCAAGGCAGATGGCTCCGTGGACTGGGACC
>JAEEGL013044541.1_pt1 | contig 12120 bp, 12 predicted proteins | sample 9134231 | NCBI WGS metagenome assembly JAEEGL01 (sample SAMN16246548, study PRJNA631951) | gut metagenome | biome: gut microbiome; feature: rumen; material: fiber-attached | host: Bos | place: Iran: Karaj | collected 2018-10
AGACGCCATATAAGAAGAGAATACAGGAGATAAGATATGTCAAAAGAACTCGCCAAGACCTATGATCCGAAAGAGATAGAGGACAGATTATATAAGAACTGGGAGGAAAAGAAATACTTCCACGCTGAAGTGGATCATTTCGGGATTTAACAATCTGGTAAAAGAAGTTACCGACAACATGGATTCCTTCGAAATGGGCATTGCGGTTCAGAAGGTTTATGACTTCATCTGGGAGCAGTTCTGCGACTGGTACATAGAGATGGTCAAGCCCAGGCTCTACGCCACCGATTCCGCAGACAGCCATATCGCCGCTCTCTGGACACTCCGTACGGTACTTATCGGAGCGCTTAAGCTCCTTCATCCTTTCATGCCTTTCATTACCGAGGAGATATTCTGCAACCTTCAGTCCGATGAAGAGTCTATCATGATATCCGACTGGCCGGTATACAGGGATGAGTATTCGTTCCCTGCCGAGGAAAAAGCGATCGAGACGATCAAGGAAGCGGTAAGAGGCATAAGGAATGTCCGCACCGGAATGAACGTTGCTCCTTCCAAGAAGGCTGCGGTTTATGTAGTGAGCGAAAAAGAAGAGGTACGTAACATCTTTGACGAGGGCAAGCTGTTCTTTGCGACTCTGGCCTATGCTTCCGAGGTATCCGTTCAGGCAGACAAGTCCGGTATCGCGGATGATGCTGTGAGCGTAGTGATCCCTGATGCGACCGTATACATTCCTTTTGCGGAGCTGGTTGACATCTCTGCCGAGATCGAGCGCCTGACAGGAGAGGAAAAACGCCTGACAGGGGAGATCGCAAGATGTAACGGCATGCTCTCCAATGAGAAATTCATATCCAAGGCTCCCGAAGCCAAGGTCAATGAGGAAAAAGAAAAACTGGCGAAGTACACACAGATGCTCGAGCAGGTTCGCGAACGTCTGTCTCAGCTTAAGTGATACGCCGTTAAGGCAGGACTATGCCTACATATGATGACGCGGTAAATAAAATATACGAACTGCCGAAATTCACTTCAAAGCACTCATTCGAAGAAGGAAGGTCATTTCTCGACGAACTGGGTGCCCCCGATAAGAAGTTTAAGATAATTCATGTGGCAGGTACCAATGGTAAAGGCTCCGTATGTGCATATATGGAGTCTATACTTATGCATGCGGGATACCGGACAGGATGCTTTATATCTCCGCATCTGATCGACTGCAGGGAGCGCATACGCTTAAACGGACGGATGTGCTCCGAGGAAGCTTTTGTAAGGGCGTTTGAAAAGACGGATGCCCTGAGCGCAAAGCTCTTCGTTCCGACTTTTTTTGAGTATCTCTTCTTCATGGCGATGCTGATCTTCGAAGAAGAGGCACCGGACGTGATAATACTGGAGACCGGGCTCGGCGGAAGGCTCGATGCCACGAATCTCGTATCGGATAAACTCGCGGGCATCATCACATCGATCGGCCTCGACCATACCGAATACCTCGGTGATACCGTCGATATGATCGCTTCGGAGAAAGCGGGAATAGCTTCCCCCGGCAGACCTCTCATCTACTGGGAGGACACCCCGGGGCGTGATGCGATCTCGGATACCGCAAAGATGCGGAAATCTGTGGAAATTGCACTATCAAAAGCCGTGATCTCAGACGTACATAGGGACAATCGCGGTATTGATTTTTGCCTGCGTTATAAGTATGATAGTTATATCTGCCCGCATGTAAGCACACAGGCTCTGTATCAGGTGGAAAACGCCGCACTGGCGGTATGTTCGCTTGCGAAGATCCCTGAATTTGAAGGACATATCACGGATGATGATATCCTCGAAGGTTTGCGGGGCATGGTCTGGCCCGCCCGAATGGAAGAGATAGAGCCGGATATATACCTTGACGGTGCGCATAATGAGGCAGCGACGATCGCTTTTCTTGACAGTGTGAGAGCCGACGGAGCTGCGCACAGACTGCTGATCTTCGGATGCATGCGCGATAAGGATTATCGCACGGAGATCTCACTTATGGCGGGGAGCGGTCTGTTTGAAAAAGCTGTAGCCGTAAACATAGATTCGCCGAGGGCTGAAAGCTGCGAAACGATCGCAGAGATATTTGAAGAAATGAACATGCCCGTGATCAGGGCGGCGGATGCCAAGGAAGCACTGGACATAGCCCGTGATCATGTCAAAGATAAAGATTCATATGCCTACATCGCCGGTTCGCTTTATCTGGCCGGTGAGGTGAAAGGGTTACTGTAATGATAGATTTTGACGAGGAACTTAAGAAATTCCATCCTTCACTTGAAGTCGAAGATGTGAGGGAAGCCATATATAACCAGGATCTGACCGATATGGCGGATCTGATCGTTTCAATGCTCAAGGAAACGGATAACAGCCGTAAGAAAGCGGTCGATCCCGGACAGAATCCCAGAGCATAGGAAAGGTGCATGCAGATGATCTGTTATAACTGCGGATGCGATCTTTCAGAGCACGATTTTTGCACCGGCTGCGGAGCCGATGTTTCTCAATACAAAAAGGTAATGTTCATCTCCAATCGTTTCTACAACGACGGATTGGAGTGTGCCAAAGTTAGAGATCTGTCGGGTGCAGTGACTTCACTGCGTCAGTGCCTGAAGTTCAACAAAAACAACATAGAGGCGCGTAATCTGCTCGGGCTGGTATACTTCGAAACAGGAGAAGTTGTAGCAGCCTTAAGTGAGTGGGTCATTTCCCAGAATATACGTCCCAAGAAGAATATCGCCAACGATTATCTTGAGATGATCCAGTCCAATCCCGCGAGACTCGATACGATCAATCAGACCATCAAGAAGTACAATCAGGCTCTGAAGTATTGCGATATGGATTCAACGGACCTTGCGATCATCCAGCTTAAAAAGGTCCTTTCGCTGAACGAGAAATTCATCAGGGCGAGACAGCTCCTTGCCCTTCTTTATATCAACTCCGAGAGATGGGAGGAAGCCAAAGCCCAGCTGATCAAATGCGCGAGCATAGATACGGGTAATACCACGACAATGCGTTACCGCATGGAAGTGGATGAGATGCTCACTCCCGTTGACGGCAATAAGGCCAAGCGCATTAAGAAAAAAGATGATGTTGAGATCGTCAGATTCAAATCGGGAAATGAGGATATCATTCAGCCTGCAGTCAGCAGAAGCAGCAGCGGTCTGGGCATCATCCTTAACCTGATGCTCGGTGTATGCATAGGTATCGCATGCGCATGGTTCATAATCATGCCCGCGAGGGTCAATCTGGCGGCGGAGGATTATGAAGCCAAGATCAGGACGGTGAGTGAACAGCTCGATTCCAAGACTGCGGAGATAGAGGACTTAAAGAGCCAGCTGGAGACGACCAGGACTCAGTTTACCGAGATGCAGGAGGAACTGGAATCCTACGAAGGATATGACGGATCCATGAATTCTTCCTATGCACTCATTCAGGCTGCAGATGCATATCTGACTGACCCCGAGAATATTCAGGCGGTTGCGGAACATCTTGACGCAGTTAAGGTAGAGGAACTCGGCGAGGATTCACAGGAGGCTCCGATAAGCCTGTATAACACCCTGCTTTCGGTTGCCGGCCCTCAGCTTGCGCAGAGTTTCTATGATACGGGATATGAGGCATACTCCTCCGGAGATTACGAAGTAGCTATCGCCGATCTGTCCAAGGCATATCAGTATGATCCGACTAACGGAGATGCACTCTATTATCTGGCACAGAGCTACAATCATTCGGGAGACGAAGCTCATGCGATCCAGATGTACCGTAAGGTTACGGATGAGTTCCCCGATACGGAGAAAGCGGCCAAGTCGGCAGGATATCTCGAACAGCTGACAGGAAGTAATGAATAAAAAATACTCAATCGATATGTGCTCGGGAAACATCATCGGGAAGATGCTCATTTTCGCTCTTCCTCTGATGCTCTCGAGCATTTTGCAATTATTGTTCAATGCCGCCGATGTCATCGTGGTCGGAAGATTCGCGGGAGACAATTCCCTGGCGGCCGTAGGTTCCACCACATCCCTTGTCAACATGCTGACCAATGTATTCTTAGGGCTGTCGGTCGGAGCCAATGTCATGGTGGCCAGATATACGGGAGCAGGGCGCGAAAACGACGCTTCCAAAGCCGTTCATACCGCAGTCACCCTTGCGATATTAAGCGGTGCGGTCCTGACCGTGATAGGCGGTCTGGGTGCCAGACAGATCTTAAGCTGGATGAAGTCGCCCGACGAGGTCATAGGTCTGTCCGCGCTCTATCTGCGGATCTTTTTCCTGGGTATGATCCCCAATATGCTGTATAACTTCGGAGCTGCAATCTTAAGGTCGATAGGCGATACCAGGCGGCCTCTGATCTACCTGTTTGCGGCAGGCATCATCAATGTCATCCTAAATCTCGTCTTTGTGATCTCGCTGCATATGGATGTAGCAGGCGTTGCGCTTGCCACGATAATTTCGCAGACCATTTCCGCAGTGCTGGTCATCAGGTGCCTTATCCTGGAGAAAAGCGCCGTCCATCTGGATTTCAAGAAACTGGGAATAGATAAGAGGATATGTAAGGAAATACTTCGCATAGGCTTGCCCAGCGGCGTGCAGGGACTTCTTTTTTCCATGTCAAATGTAATAATCCAGTCTTCGGTGAACAGCTTCGGAGCGACCGTCGTTGCCGCCAATTCCGCAGCTGCGAACATCGAGGGATTCGTATGGGTATCGATGAACGCGTTCCATCAGGCTGCGGTGACGTTTACCGGACAGAACTACGGTGCCGGACAGTTTAAGAGAATACCTCTGGTAATGAGAGATTCTCTGATATGTGTGATACTGACCGGAGTGATACTCGGAAGGGGAGCGCTTTTCTTCGGACCTCAGCTCATGAGCCTCTACACATCGGGAAGTGAGGTCGTAACGCTCGGACTTGAGCGTATCAAGTGGGTCTGCGGCACGTATGCCCTGTGCGGGATGATGGATGTGATGGTCGGTATACTCAGAGGCATCGGTTATTCCGTTCTGCCCATGATAGTGTCGCTTATCGGTGCGTGCGGACTGCGTATCATCTGGATCTTCACGCTTTTTCAGACGGAGAGATTTCACAAGCCCACGTTCCTGTACGTTACTTATCCCGTCAGCTGGGGCATAACGTTTGCCATGCATGTGATCTGTTTCATCGTGGTCTGGAAAAGGCTTAAGCGGAAGGTATGAACATACACATCTCGGTGCGTGCTCTGGTAGAGTTTCTCTACAGACACGGTGATATAGACAGTACTTCTCATGCGGCGACCGATGACGCGATGCAGGTCGGGAGCCGTATCCACCGCAAGGTCCAGGCCATGATGGGCCCCGGATATCGTGCGGAGTATCCGTTAAACTATACTTTTGAGACCGAACGCTGCAACGTGACCCTCGAGGGCCGCGCCGACGGGATCATGACCGAAGAGTGTGCGTATATCCCTGAGGTCGTGATGAACGCGACCGGTGATCTTCCCGCGCTCAGGCAGGCCAAAGTTGTGATCGATGAGATCAAATCCACCGTGCGCAATGTAAATAACTTGACGGACCCCGAACCCGTTCATCTTGCGCAGGCTCTCTGTTATGCCGCGATATATCTGATGCAGGAAGATCTTCCCGACATAGGAGTGCGCATGACCTATGTGACCCAGGAGACCGAAGATATCAGATACTTCGATTCGTATTACACCTCCGGGGAGATACGCGGGTGGTTCAAGGATACATGCGATGCTCTTGCAAAATGGGTGGACATGCAGGCTGCATGGACAGAAGTGAGGCAGGCATCGATCCAAAACCTTGAGTTCCCCTATGATTACAGGCCCGGCCAGAGAGATCTGGTCGAGTATGTCTACAGGACCGTGTATCACGGGAGGAAACTTTTTATAGAGGCACCGACGGGTACCGGAAAAACGCTCTCGGTCCTCTATCCTTCGATACGCAGCATGGGCGAAGGCCGCGGAGACAGGATCTTCTATCTGACGGCGAGGACCATAGCAAGGACCGTTGCGGAGGAGAGCGTGACCATCCTTAAGGATAGGGGCCTGCGCTTTAAGAACATAACTCTCACAGCCAAAGAAAAGATATGCTTCATGGATGAGCAGGACTGTGATCCCGAGAAATGTCCCTACGCGAAAGGTCATTTTGACCGCGTAAACGAAGCGCTTTTCGATCTGGTCACATCCGAAGAGGCCTATCCCAGGGAGGTCATAGAACAATATACCCGGACATATGAGGTCTGTCCTTTTGAATTCGCCCTGGACTTAAGTCTTTTCAGCGACTGCATCATTGGCGACTATAACTATGTATTCGATCCGAACGCTTACCTTCGCAGGTTTTTTGCGGAAGGAAGGGACGGAAACTATATCTTCCTGATAGACGAGGCCCACAATCTCGTGGACCGTGGGCGGGAGATGTACTCGGAGTCGATAGTCAAGGAAGAACTTCTTGCAGTCAAAAGAGCATGCTCCAAGTACCAGCCCGCGATCGCAAGGAACATAGAAAAGTGCAATAAGGACATGCTCGCGATAAAACGCGCGAGAGGTTCCGCGCCCGATTCTGCTCTCGTGGTGATGGAGGCTGTAGGTGATCTGGCGGGGCATCTGGACCGGCTCAGACAGGTCTGCAGCGAATATCTGGCCGACCACAAGGACGGGATAGGTCACGAAGAGATCCTGGATATGTATTTCAAGGTGTGTAATTTCCTGAACATATACGATCTGCTCGGTCCCGATTATTGCATATATAACGGTTTTAATGATGATAAGAGTTTCTACATAAAACTGTTTTGCGTTGATCCCGCACGGAACTTAAGTTCATGCATGGATAAAGCCATAGGCAGCATACTTTTTTCCGCAACACTTCTTCCGATACAGTATTACAAGAAACTGCTCGGAGGGACGCCCGACGACTATGAGGTCTATGCCAACTCCGTGTTTGACCGGAATAACAGGCTGCTCATACAGGCGACTGATGTTACGAGCAGGTATTCGGGCAGGACGAGAGCACAGTTTAAGATGATGGCCGAGTACATATACCGGATCGTGACGGCCAAGACCGGGAACTACATGGTCTTTGCACCTTCTTATGCTTACATGCGTCAGGTGTATGATATCTATATGGAGGAATACACGGATCCCGGACGTGAGGAAGTATGCATTCAGTCCGAGCGGATGCGGGAGGATGAAAGGGAAGAGTTTTTGTCGAGATTCAGGCGGGAACCTGTTTCGGATGTGGCGGATACGCCGGATGTTTTCGATAAGACACTGATAGGGTTCTGTGTTCTGGGCGGTATTTTTGCCGAAGGCATAGACTTGAAAGACGATTCGCTGATCGGCGTCATCATCATGGGCACAGGTCTTCCGCAGATAGGCGGAGAGCGGGATCTCTTAAGAAACTTCTATGACGAGAGCGGTCAGAAAGGATTTGATTACGCCTATTCGATCCCCGGAATGAACCGCGTGCAGCAGGCGGCGGGCAGACTCATCAGGACAGAGACCGACCGCGGCGTGATAGCTCTTCTCGACGACAGATTCTCATATCCTTCCAACAGGCGGATGTTCCCGAGAGAGTGGAGCGATATAAAGTGTGTGGACATAGACAGCGTGAGGGATGTCGTGGCTGCTTTCTGGAAAGACGTATAAATGTTATTATAAAAATGCTGGAGAGTGATACTTAAATGTTTATATGCAGATGGCTTGTTTACTTTGTGATATACAGTTTCCTCGGATGGATATATGAGACCATAGTATGTACGATCCGATGGAAAAGATGGGAGAACCGCGGATTCCTCTACGGTCCGATCTGCCCCATATACGGGACGGGGGCCGTGGGATCGATGATCGTCATCGACCTGATCACCAGAAACGGAGGTTCCTATACCTGGTGGGGAGTTTTCATATGCAGCGTGCTGGGAAGCGCAGTGCTGGAATTTTCCACACACTGGCTCCTGGAAAAGTTTTTCCATGCCAGATGGTGGGATTATTCCTATATGCCGCTTAACATCCAGGGCAGGGTGTGCATTCCTTTTTCGCTGGCATTCGGACTTGCGGGGATCGTCATAGTGTATGTGACCAATCCGTTCGTATATATGATCACCGAGTGGATATCCCCCATGGGATACGAGATCATGGGGCTGGCATTCATGGGGATCATCGGGATGGATGTGGCGCTGACCGCATCGGCGCTCGCACACTTCAATGTATATATCAGTGATGCTCAGGAGGAACTCAATACCCATATGGAACGCTTCGTCGACTCTGTAGGCGAGAAGGGCTCGCAGATGAAGCTTAAGATCCTCGAAGAGAAAGAGAAGTTCTCCGTAGAATACCTATCGGCCAAGGTTTCGACCATGACTCCCATGGCGAGACAGGCTCTTAAGCGTATGGTAGGATATTCGGGCAAAAGGGGCGGCATGAAACTGAGCAGGTCCCGTATAATCGAGTTCATGAAAGAACACAGAACACATGAAGACAAATCTTAAAACGATCATCATCATATCCGTATCGTTACTGCTGGTAGTCGCTGTCGGTATCGGTGCGTTCATATGGTACAAAGGGCGTGACAGACGTGCGCTCGGAAAGGCTTTTATCAGACTGTCCGAAGACATGGAGAGCAGGTCTGCGGAGCTGATCCCGGCTGATGATCTGGCGGATATGATAGATGAGGTTGTTTACGGGGATTCGCATATGGATTTTTCCGTGAACGCATCAGGTCTGGATCTGGACGGATTTATTCCCGTTATCTTGCCGATAGATCTTGATAACGTTACGATCGGACTTGACGGAGAGATGGACAGGAGCTGCAGCGGGCGTGCAATGTCGGCTTCGGGATCCGTGAGCGTGATGAACTATAACCTGACCGATCTGCAGGCTTATCTTGACGGAGAGGATCTGTATGTCAGAGTGCCGCTGCTTTTTGACAGCGTTTTATCGTTTTATACGGGCGAGGATCTCTTCCCCGACCGTGAAAGCGGTGTCATCCCTCCGGTCTCGGGCGGGATCAGAGGCGTCGTTAGCGATATAAACAGAGCACGCGACATGTGGGATGATGTCAGTATCGAACGGAGTAAGACCAGGGAGCCTTTTGTCACATCCGATGGAACGGAGTATCTCTGTACGGTATATAATGTCAGAGTTCCGGCCGCGGGAGACGGTTCAGCTAGTGGTGCCGGTGACGAACAGGAATATGCGATCTATGTTGATGAGTTTTCGGACATCAGGAGGATCAGGGTGCTCTCACCGATCAATGTCGACGGACACGATATATGCCCTGCCATATCGCTGGTCGGAAATGACGTTCCGCTGGATGAGATAAAAGTAAGCGACGGGGATATCAAGGTTCATCTGACCCGTGATGACGGAGAATATGAGGTGAGTGTGGAAAACGGCGATCATTCACTCGAAGGCCGGTTTAAACTGGAATATGATGCGGAGGCGGGCAGACTGAGAGTCGTATACAACAGATTATTGTTAAAGATCGCCGGTGAAGAGTTCCTGCGTTCGAGCGGTGATATCACGATCAAACCGGGACCGACCGAGATCACCGCGATCATAGTGGATTGAGGTACTTATGAACGAAAAATTATTGGACATACCTACTGTAGAACTGGATGAGAGCAAATGCGTGATGCGCATAATCGACCAGACGCTCCTGCCCGGTGAGACCAGAGTCATAGAACTTAAGACCGCTCAGGAGATATGGGATGCGATATATCTGCTTAAGGTAAGAGGAGCTCCGGCGATCGGCGTGGCCGCAGGCTATGGAATATATATCCTGGCATGTGAGATCGCAGATGAGATCATGACAGAGGCGCCCGCGGATGACTCTTCCGGGCAGGCGGCCCGGGAGTTTTATGCCAGATATAAGGAGAAGAGCGACTATCTGAATTCCGCAAGACCTACCGCAGTGAATCTGTCATGGGCTCTTCGGCGTATGGATGATGTCTGCAGACAGGTGCTCGATGATGTTTCCGGCAGCGGATCGGATATGGCGGGCATGATGGCGGCTGTAACGGACAGACTCCGCGATGAGGCCAAAGCCATTCACGCCGAGGATATACAGACATGCAGAAAGATCGGTGAATACGGTCTGGGTCTGATCAAACCCGGCGACGGGATCCTCACACATTGCAATGCGGGACAGCTTGCCACGAGTAAATACGGAACAGCGACGGCTCCGATGTATCTGGCTCATGAAAAAGGCTACGGACTCCACATCTACTGCGATGAGACCAGACCTCTTCTTCAGGGAGCCAGGCTTACCGCACATGAACTTGCGGCTGCGGGCATGGATGTTACGCTTCAATGCGATAACATGGCTGCTTCTCTCATGAAGCAGGGAAAGATAGATGCGATATTCGTCGGATGCGACCGCATGGCCGCAAACGGGGATTTTGCCAACAAGATCGGTACGCTCGGCGTGGCTGTGATCGCAGCGAGGTACAACGTGCCGTTCTACGTATGCGTACCCGTATCCTCCATAGACATGAATACCCCGGACGGTTCCGGGATAGTGATAGAGCAACGTCCCGATACCGAAGTTACCGAGATGTGGTATGAGATGAGGATGGCTCCGGAGGGGATCAAGGTTTATAATCCGGCTTTTGACGTAACGGACCATGAACTTGTGACCGCGGTGATCACCGAGCGCGGGATAGCGAGAGCCCCTTTTGACGAATCCCTTAGAAATATGATGAACGAAAAAGATTGATGACCCATAGGTTATCGGAAAGGATCCCAAATGAGATTTCCCAAAAGTCTGCCTGAAGGCGGAACCATAGGATTTGCGGCACCCAGCTTCGGATGCGCCACCGAACCGTATAAGAGCTGCTTTGATGCGGCACTTGATAAGTGGCATAAGGACGGATATAAGACCAAACTCGGCCCGAACTGCTATGCGGCTGACGGAATAGGCATCAGTTCGACGCCCGAGTCCTGCGGGCGGGAGCTTACGGATATGTATCTGGATAAGGAATCCGGCATCCTCTTAAGCTGCGGAGGCGGAGAGTTGATGTGCGAGATCCTCGATCATGTTGATTTTGACAGGATACGGGAAGCCGAACCCAAATGGTATATGGGATACTCGGATAATACGAACTTTACATTCACGCTTGCAACGATATGTGACACGGCTGCCATTTACGGCCCGTGCGCCAATGAATACGGGATGAGCAGGCATCATCAGTCACTCATCGATGCATGGACGATATTGACCGATTCGGTTAACGGGCCGGAGACAGGTACTTCCGGGGATGTGGTCTCATATGAGTTCTCGGGATACGGAATGTGGGAAAAGTGCGACGGACGCGACGAGGAGCATCCTTACGTCCCGTACAATCTGACCGAAAAGACAGTTCTCCACAGATTCATCGGAGACGGTAAGCCTCTTCCCGTCGATCCGGCCGGGAGATGCGAGCCCGACAGCATTAAGATGAGCGGAAGGCTGCTCGGCGGCTGCCTGGACTGCCTCGTAAACTTATGCGGAACCCAATATGACCAAGTTAGTCAATTTAATGAAAAATACGCATCTGACGGCGTTTTGTGGTTTATAGAGGCTTGTGATCTGAATGTGATGTCGATCAGAAGAGCCATGTGGGAACTGGAACACGCCGGCTGGTTTGATAAGGCGAGCGGATTCATCATAGGCAGGCCTCTGCATTTTGACGAACCCATGATGGGACTGGATCAGTATATGGCAGTATACGATATCGTCAGTCATCACCGGGTACCGATCCTGATGGATGCCGATCTCGGACATTTAAGCCCCATGGTACCATTGATCACAGGATCATACGCTACCGTGCAGGCTGAAGGAAATGAATGGAATGTGAAGATGGAGCTCAGGTGACCGGCACAAAAGGCTTAAGGACAACGAAAGGTGATGCTATGCTTCCGAATGACCCGAATATGTTACTCAGTGTATTAAATCTCAAACTCAGGGACTATTATCCTGATCTTGATGCTCTGTGCGATGATCTTGATGTGGACCGTGAAGAACTTCTTAAGAAAATGGACGATGCCGGTTATCATTATGATCCTGAGGGCAACTGCTTCCGGTAATCCCGGATAGCGTCCGTATCCCGCGTATGTTAAATAGTTGTGGCGCTTGATGGTGTATGTATGG
>JAEEGL013925126.1_pt1 | contig 12120 bp, 4 predicted proteins | sample 9134231 | NCBI WGS metagenome assembly JAEEGL01 (sample SAMN16246548, study PRJNA631951) | gut metagenome | biome: gut microbiome; feature: rumen; material: fiber-attached | host: Bos | place: Iran: Karaj | collected 2018-10
CCAGCAGACCCCGACCACACCAGGAAGCAACGTGGTGACATCAAGTTACAGTCTGTTTAGGCACGAGGCCGAACTGACCTCTGTGGGCTACACTGGCAAGCAACTGCTAGGCGAGTCGTTGATGCCCGATGGGGTAACCTTCGACTATCGCCTGCCACAAATCTGCGACAACAGCATTGTCGTGCATTTGGGTGCGGCCGCTTATGTTACTAACCAAGTTGTCTATGCATCGGCCGAGATCGTCGGCCAAGGGACCGTGTCCTATACGACCACAGAGAACAAGCTTCGCGCCGTTTCCAGCACCGATGTCCAACGCCACTACAACACTACTTACCCGGCTAGGTCGTTCCAGCTGACAGATCTCAACGAGGAGGGACAAATCCATGTATCCATCTACAACCCATGGGATGCCAGCATCCGTTCGGCCCAACTAGACTTTGTCGACCTTACCTATAAGCGCAAGAACAGCTTTGACAATGACGAGAGCTCCTTCGCCATGGGATTGGCAATGACCAATGCCAACACCTGCGTGATGATGCCCGAGACTGACGATGCCACCATCGTTTGGGATGTCACTGACCCACAGAATATACGACAGATGGCATTGAGCCACTCCATCGACGAGCAAGGCGACACCGTGGGTATGAGCTTCACGCCCGGAGCAAGGTCGCTGCCCAGCAAGTTCTATGCCTTCAAGCCTGAAGAAGAGTTGCCTAGCGTCACTATTGTAGGCGATGTCGAGAACCAGAACGTGCATGGCCTGGACACACCCGACATGCTCATCGTCACCAACGATTATTTCTGGCCTGAGGCCGAGCGACTAGCACAGATGCACCGCGACCACGACGGCATGAAAGTGCATGTTGTTGACCAGGAACAAGTGTTCAACGAGTTCTCTAGTGGCACTCCCGATGCATCAGCTATCCGCCTGTTGTGCAAGATGCTCTACGACCGCAACCCCAACAAGTTCAAGTTCCTGCTCATGTTTGGTCCCGCAAGTTACGACTATCGAGGCATCACTACCGACAAGGCTAACCGCGTCATCACCTACGAGACCGACAACGGCGAAAGTGACCAATACAGCTATGGCACTGATGACTTCTTCGGCATGCTCGCCGACAACTCGGGAACCAATTTGACCACCAGCGACTTGATGCTGGGCGTGGGCCGACTTACACCCACCGACCTCAACCAGGCCAAGCAGAATGTGGACAAAATCATGCAATATATTCTCACGCCCGACTATGGACCCTGGCGCAACCATTACACCGTGTGGGCCGATAACGGAGACAATGACCTGCACCAACTGCAAGGCCAGCGCATCGACGATATCATCCAAGACAAGCAACACATCCCCATGGTGGCCGACAAGACCTTTATCGACATGTTCCCCAAGGAAGGAAATGTGTCGACCGAAGCACGTCGACATGTAATCGACATTCTCAACGCTGGACAATACTATGGCACCTATATGGGCCATGCTAACCCCAAATCGCTCACATCGAGCCGAATGTGGACCACGTCAAATATACGCAATCAAAGTTACGATCATCAACCCATCTTCATGACCGCCTGTTGCGATGTGGCACGATTTGACAGTAATGACCAAGGCATCGCTGAAATCATGTTCCACCAACCCAATGGTGGAGCCATCGCCGTGCTCACCGCCAGCCGAGAGGTCGACGCTAAGAGTAATGACTATCTGAACCAAGCTTTCACTGAAGCCATGTTCTCTTACAACACTACCGGCCAAATGACCACATTGGGCCAGGCCTACATGAAGTCAAAACGTGCGCCCATCACCAACGCCAGTGATACCAGCCGATACAACAAGATGGCTTTCATCTTGCTGGGCGACCCGGCCATAAAGGTGCTTTATCCCAAGCCACTGTTCAACATCACCACAATCAATGGTGTCAACATCAGTGCCACCGACACCCCCATTGAATTGTCACCGATGCAGCAGGTCACCGTCGAGGCCGATGTGCTACAAGCCGGATCAACACAGGTCAACACAACCTTTAATGGTGACGCTACCTTATCGGTTTACGACTGCGAAAAATTGCTCAAGCATGGCTCATACTCGTCAAGTTATACCACCATTTCAGGCGATATCTATTTCCCGCGTGACCTGCTTGTCGAGGTACAAGGACGTGTAGAAAACGGGCACTTTGTCGGCACAGCGGTCATACCCCGCTACATCAAAGCCAAACAAGGCGAGCAACTGGCCATACACGTTTATGCACATCAAGACAACTCAACCAATATGGTCAACGGCATGACCACAAAAGTGGTGGCTAAGACTTATGACGAGCAAGTTGCTGTGCAAGACGATGCCGCCCCGGTAATTGAGCTGATGTATCTCAATGAGCAAGCCACCTTTGAGCAGGGAGGCACAGTGCCCGAGAATTCTATTCTTCATGTCACCGCTACCGACGACGTGGCATTCAACAACCAGAGCATGGGAGTTGGTTGTACAGCCACGCTTCGCCTCGACAATGGAGCCACTAATTACACCAATATCAAGAATTTTGTCTCCATCAGCGATGGCGGTAAAATGCTGCAGCTCGACTTCCCCGTTAACGGACTTACACCTGGTCAACACTCACTGACGTTCAATGTGCAGGATGTTGCCGGCAACGTAACTGAACACTCCATCTACTTTATGGTGGGTGGGCAAAGCACCATCACGCTCAAGAATGCCGACTTGGTAGCAATCGAAGAGGCAACTATCGACCTCGACGAGACCGAACTGACCAATGTGCCTGCTATGACACTCAAGGTGGTGAACGCTCGTGGCGAACTGGTGTGGAGCGCGAACACCGCCGCCCTGCCTTACACATGGGACCTCACCAACAACCAAGGAGAAAGAGTTGCTCCTGGGTTGTACAAACTATTTGGACAATATAATGACGGTGCCAGCTATGGCGGTACCAATATCATGCCCATCATTGTGATGGATCCGGTAAAACAATAATCAGTTGTCAGTTATTTCATGACAACCCGAGAAACAGGTCAAGACAAAAGAAGCAAATTCTGAAAAATGAACAAGATAGTTCTGCAATTCATGGTGTGCGCCCTACTTGCAATCTGCGCACCGCTGAGCGCGTCAGCACTTGACGCTAACCACTTCGCACAATCTTCCCGCCTGTCACAAGGCCGATGGGTCAAGGTTGCCGTCACACAGACTGGCATTTACGAGATTGACCGGGAACAACTGGCCGACATGGGTTTCACCGACCCTACCCGCGTCAAGGTCTACGGCTACGGTGGTAAAATGCTGGGCGAAGTCCTCAACAATGACCTACCTGATGACCTCCAGCAGATTCCAGCCATACGCCTAGACGACAAGATTTGCTTCTACGCTGTGGGTAACGTGCTCATGACATTCAAGCAAGGAGCCACCTATCCCCAGTTCACAAGGCAGCGCAACACCTATAGTCTTCAGGGATACTACTTCCTAACCGACGGAGACGACGAGCCAGCCCTAGACCCGACCATGATAGCTTACGACAATGCAGCCAACAATCCTGTCTTAACCAGCTACGACTATGTTCTGCACGAGAATGAGTTGCGTTCACTATCGTTCACTGGCTCAGAGTTACTTGGCGAGGATATCACGCAAGGAACCCGCACATTTGACTTTCAACTTATCAATCCCAGCATTGAAACTACCTTCCTGACAACGCGCATCGCATCGACAATCAAGCGCACTTCTGCCTCTGACCAAACGAGTGCTGTGAAGGGACAGTTCCACTGCTATCTTACCTCCAACGGAACGACTACCGAGGTGCCCTACACCGCAACCTCAGGATACGTTCCTGGCGCGACCAGAAACTACACTTTCTATGAGTCAGGCGAAGGCACCGAAACTGCTACTGTCGCTTCAAGCGATGGCAAGGGCACGCTGCGCTATGAGGTCATCGAGACAAGCGGTAAAGGCGTGGCACAGGTTTCGCTGCTTGACTACTTCATCTTTACCTACAAGCACCATAATATGCTCTCGGGGCAACCTACCGACCAGTGCCCGATGGCCTTTCTCAACAGCAGTGCCACCGACAAGGTGGGTGTCACTGCCGGCAGCAACACGCTAGTCTGGGATATCACCGACCCCATCTATCCGAGCAATATGGAGGTACAAGTTGTTGACGAACAGGTCTATTTCACTCCTGGCGAACAATCAGCCCCACGTCAGTACGTTGCCTTTGACCCCAACGGTACACTGCTCAAGATTGACTCCTATCAGCAGGTCGAAAACCAAGACTTGCACGCCATGTCGGTGCCCGACATGTTGATTATCACTAACAGCACCTTCATGCCTCAGGCCGAGCGCGTTGCACAACTGCACCGCCAACTCGATGGCATGGATGTTGCCGTGATCGATCAGGAACAAGTGTTCAACGAGTTCTCCAGCGGCACGCCCAGTGCCATGGCCTATCGCTTGTTGTGCAAAATGTTCTATGACCGCAACAAGACCAAGTTCAGAAATCTCCTCCTATTTGGTCACGCCAGTTTTGACAATCGTGGTATCGTCACAGGGAAAAAAGACCGGCTCATATGCTACCAGACAGCGGTGAGCAATTATGATGACAATAGCCATGTCATTGAGGACTTCTTCGGATACCTGAGTGATAACTCAGGTATGATCATCACGTCCGACTCGCTGCAGATTGCCGTGGGGCGCATCCCATCATCCAGCCTGTCAGAGGCTAAGAGCGATGTCGACAAGCTCTATGAATACGTGCTCTCGCCCGACTATGGCGTATGGCGCAACAATTACTGCCTCTGGGCTGAGCAGAGTTCAGGCAGCAACGAAGACCGTTTGCACGAGAAGCAGGCCGATGGCATCTGGTACATCATGGAGAACGACCTAAACATCCAAATGATGGTTGACAAGGCGTTTGTAGGTATGTTTCCTAAGGATGTTGCCGAGACATTCAAAGCCGAAGAGAAACGGTCGTCATCCAACGGACGCAAGCACATCCAAGAGATGCTCAACGAGGGACAGTACTTTGCCACTTATGTGGGGCATGCTGGGGCCAACTCCTTTACTCATAGTGGCCTTTGGAGATCAACAGATGTCACATCAAACAATTATACCAACTGGCCCATCATGACCACAGCATGCTGCGACGTGGCACGTTTTGACAGCGACCACCAAGGCATTGCCGAGAAGATGTTCCATCAGCGCAATGGTGGTGCCATCGCACTGTTTACCACGGCACGACAAGTCTATTCGAACAGCAACGACTGGCTCAACCGTGCATTCACGAAGGCAATGTTCAACTATAACACCACCCATCGTATGCCTACATTGGGAGAGGTGTACCGTGCAGCAAAATTGTCCTATGGCCGCACCAGCAACTCCAACAAGCTCAACTACCTGCTGCTGGGCGACCCCGCCATAAAAATCAACTACCCCAAGCCACTGTTTAAGGTCATCAAGCTCAACAACACCACTCTTACTGAAAGTAATACAGTGACCGTGCGACCACTGCAGCAACTGCAAATCGTTGCACACGTGATGAACGAGGATGACATGACAACGGTCAATACCAACTTCAACGGCGACGCAACCATCTCCATCTACGACGTCAAGCGCTCGTTCATGACCGTGCCCGGTACCGGTGAGCATGAGGGCGAGGAACATACTGCATACTATCCGCAGGAACTCATCACACGCGTCACAGGTAAGGTTGTCAATGGAGTGTTCAACGGCTCGGTCGTTATCCCGCGCTATGAACGTGCCAAGGACGGGGTATGCACCATCAGTGTCTATGCTCATGAGGAAGGCACCGATCAAATGGTCAACGGCTTGAACAACCAACTGAAAATTGGCGCATATAATGGCACTAACATCGTGCAAGACGACCAAGTACCCGTCATTGAGTCCATGTTTCTTAACGATGCTGACGACTTTGCCGCATCGGCACAGGTCAGCAGCGACGCCATGCTGTATATCCATGCTACCGACAACATCGCCTTCAATGTCCAGCAGCAACCTTTGGGACAAGGCATGACCTTGAGACTCGACAATGGCAAGACATCTTATAACTTGGTCAAGAACCATGTACAGCTCAGCGACGAAGGCCGAACGATGGACATCGCCATGCCGCTAACAGGCTTAATGCCTGGTCGACACACACTCGACTTCTCGGTCGCCGACATCTGCGGGAACCGAACAAACCACAGCATCGCGTTTGTGGTCACTTCATGCAACGACATCACCATTGAAGCCACAGAGCGGGCTAGCTGGGAGCAAGCTGAAATTGACCTCACCTCATTCTCGTTGACCGAGCCACCATGTGTCAATCTGAAGGTTACCAACATCAAGGGCGAACTCGTGTGGGCACAAGATGTCAATACATTCCCCTTCACATGGAACTTGACCAACATGCGCGGTGAACGTGTCAAACCCGGACTATACAAGATTCATGGTAACTATGAGAATGAGGAGGGATATGGCGGCACAAACATCATCAACTTTGTGGTGCTTAACCCTTTAAACAATTGACAAGCCAATTTTAACCATGAAGCATAAAACAAATCTTACCACCATTGCAGCAGCGTTGGTCTTGATGATGACTTCGTTGATGGGTCATGCTTTGCCCTTGTCGCACTTCACCAACCAGTCGAGGCTTACCAATGGGCATTGGGTAAAGATTGCTGTTACTGAGACGGGAATGCATCAAATCTCACTTGACGAGCTCATACAGATGGGTTTCAATGGGACTAGCAATATTCAGGTCTATGGTTATGGTGGTAAGATGCTCGGCGAGGTCCTTAACGATGACCTCCCCGATGACCTCCAGCAGATTCCCGTGCTGCGAGACCCCGACAAGATTTGCTTTTATGCTACTGGACCTGTGAGTTTCAGTCTGGATGCTACACCCTCACCGCACTACTACCACTCACGCAACACTTATTCTGTCAAGGCCTACTACCTTTTGACCGAGAGCAATACAGGCAATGTCGATTTGACGACACACAACTTTGTCCCTCGAGACAACCCACAACTAGTAAACACCAGCCTCGATGCCCTGCTGCATGAAAAAGAGTTGGTGTCGGCTGGGTTTACTGGCAGCGAACTATTGGGCGAAGACTTGGGTCACTCATTCGACTTCCAACTCATCAACCCTAGCGACACACGTCTGGGACTCACCAGCCGCGTGGCAGCACAAGTGGTAAGGAAACTATCCGGAAGTAAAACCTCGGTCAGCGGCCAATACACATGCCGCCTCACCACGGCAGGTCAAGAAATTGTTGTGCCCTACTCTACCACTGCGTCATTTATTCCTGGTAGTACCGCCTCCTACACTTATTACCAAGTGAATGCCAACGTCGACGAAAACATGGTTTGGGTAGACTTGCCCGATACGTGTCACAACGGCACGCTCAACTACTCGGTCACTGTCGCGCCCAATGATGAGGAGGCCGTGCTGCACCTCAATAAGTTAGATTACTTTATCGTCACCTACAACCACTATAACCGGCTGGACGGCCATCAAGGATCGCAGTGCAGGATGGGATTGGTGCAATCAGCTGCCAACGACATTGTTCAGGTTGAGGGGGAAGGCATCATGATATGGGACGTGACCAATCCCGCAAGTCCAGTGATGATGCAGACCCGCACAGTCGGACAATACACACAATTCACCCCTGCAGCCACTACCAAGCCTCGACAGTATGTAGCCTTTGACCCAGCAAGCACATTGCACGAACTCGCAGGATATGAAGTTATTGAGAACCAGAACCTGCATGGGCTGACCACACCCGACATGCTCATCATCACCAATCATGAGTTTATGCAACAAGCCCAACGCGTGGCCAACCTGCACAAGCTCAAAGACCACATGGAAGTGCTCGTGCTAGTCCAGGAACAAGTGTTCAACGAGTTTTCAGGCGGCACACCCGATGCCATGGCAATCCGTTTGCTATGCAAGATGCTCTATGATCGCAACCCTAGCAAGTTCAAGTATCTCCTCCTGTTCGGCAATCTCAGTTTCGATAACCGTGGGCTAGTTACCGGCAAACAGAATCTCATTGTCAGTTACGTCTCGCCCAAAAGCAATGCCGAGAGCAGCAGTTTCATCAATGATGACTTCTATGGCTATCTACTCGACGGCTCGGGACAAAAAATCTCATCCGACGAGTTGTGCCTCGGCATTGGACATATGCCTGTGGCAAATTCTACCGAAGCAGCCGAAGCCGTCGACAAACTCTATGGTTACGTCTATTCAACCGACTATGGCCCGTGGCGCAACAACTATAGCCTATGGGCTGAGAATAGCGCATTCAAGGAAGAGGGGCCTCTCGTCAAGAAGAATGCCGAGGGCGACACCATCTACTTTGAATATCAGATGCACGAGTCACAGGCAGCCGGCATCGGTACTATCATCGACAACGACGCCCAAACGCAGATGATTCGAGATATGGCATTTGTCAGAATGTTCCCGTTGAAACTATCAGAAAGCTACAAGGAGGAGAAGAAACGCGCCTCAGACGAAGCTACCCGGCATATCCAGGAGATGTTCAACGAGGGACAATACTTTGCCACCTATGTCGGCCACGCTGGAGCGACGAGCATGTCTGTTACCGGACTGTGGACTTCCAAGCAGGTGCAGAACAACTCTTATTCACGGCTACCCATCATGACCACCGCCTGCTGTGACGTAGCACGATTTGACAGTGACGAACGTGGCATGGCTGAACTCATGTTCCACAAGCGTGACGGCGGTGCCATAGCACTCTATACTACCACGCGACAAGTGGTTGCCACAATGAACGACGATGTCAACCGTGCTTTCGCCAACAAGATGTTCAGTTACCACAACACAGGGGTGATGCCACGATTGGGCGACTGTTATATGGCATCTAAGAACTGCTATAGCACATCAAACACCAACAAGTTCAACTGGGTGTTGCTCGGTGACCCGGCACTGCAGGTCAACTACCCCAAGCCACTGTTCAAAATAACTGCCATCAACGGAACACAATTGTCGAGTAATACGAACATCGGCGTATCGCCGTTGCAACGTATCACAATTGACGCACAAGTGCTTACAGAAAACAATTCAGCCATGGTCAACACACACTTCAATGGCGAAGCTACGTTCACCATCTACGATGCCGAACGCACTTGTATGGAATACATCAATGGTACTGGGGTGCATAAAGGCGAAACAATGTCGCTGAAGTACCCACGCGAAAAGTTGCTTCAAGTCACTGGACGCGTGGTCAATGGCAAGTTTCATGGCACAGGCATCATGCCCCGCTTCAGCCGTCCGAATGACAGCCCAATGTTGCTCTCGGTCTATGCCCACGAAGACGGCACCGAAAACATGGTCAACGGCATATATGACCAGTTGAAAAAGAACAACTACAACGCCAACCTCGCCGTAAACGACAAGGTTTGTCCCGTTGTACAAAAGATGTACTTCAACAATGAGCAAGAGTTTGCATCAAATGCAACCATCGGTCCCGAAGCGACACTCTATATCCACGCTACTGACAATACAGCTATCAACACCCAACAACTGTCGATGGGACGAAGCATGCGCCTCGTCCTCGACGGCGGAAAGACTTCCTACAATCTAGCAAACAACCTGGCAAAGGTGAGTAACGAGGGACGGCAGCTAGACATCGCTATGCCTATAAATGGTCTTACAGCCGGGCGCCACACGCTGGACTTCACCGTTACGGACGTGTGCGGGAACACTGCTACTCAGCATATCGACTTTGTGGTGAGCAGCCAGAATGACCTGCGCTTACAGGTATCAGACATTGCCAACAGTAACGAGGTGAGCATCGACCTGACTGATTTTTCACTGACCAACCCACCCCTGGTCCACCTTCATGTCACCGATATCAACGGCAATCTTGTCTGGAGCAAACAGACCAACACGTTCCCTTGCACATGGGACCTGAAGAACAATTCTGGCCAGCGAGTGTCCAATGGTTTGTACCATATCTACGGTAACTACTCCAATGACGAGGGCTATGGCGGCTCAAACCTCATCGACTTCTTCGTCCTGCCCTCATTGAGCAATTAGTCGTTAGCTATTAGCAACAAGCCGCCAACTGATTAGGTTTCAGTTGGCGGCTAACTATTTATTGTTAATGACTCTAGTTCGTCAAATGTCCTTTTGCTTCGCGGGCGATGCGGCGTGCCGTCTTTTCAGGGATGCCCGGCTTCTCCAGAATGGGCTTAAAGCCCGTCTTGGTGCGCTTGAAGCGTCCGTTCTCCTCGGCACGTACAACCATGTCGTTATACTTGACGATGAGGTACTCGGCCAACTGGTTCCATCGGGCTATCATCTCGTCACCCTTCTGACAACCATAGTCGGTGAGGTAACGCACGGCGGCCACCTCGTCAGTGCGGAGCAGTTCAATGGCATGCGCCTCAACTTGTGGCTGCAACGCACGGTAACTATTGTCAAGCGAGTCACGCACGGTTTGAAGACTCGGGAACATCAAGCTGTAGCGCGGATACACCATGTTTGCCACCCAGTTGCATACCCAATAGGCATTGTCGCGACTGAAGGTCACGCAGTCAGCACCCGGTGTGTTGTAACATAGCGGCTGACGCGTACTGCAGCAGTACACAGGTGTGTAGGCAGCCATATTGCCATCGTCATTGGCCCACCAAATCACGCCACCCACTTGACGTGGCAGCCATGAGCGCATCTGGGCAATCCATGAGAAGGCACTCTGTTGCGTGGCGATGGGGCGTTCGTTGAAACACTCCAGGCTATCCACCTTATAATATAAGGGGGTGGGACGATAGGGCGAGTCGTAAAGACCTGCTCCAGGGTCGTTGGTCATGTCGAGCGGGGTGCCCTCATAGTGATCGCGCAAGCACTCCTGCACATCGGCAACGGTGAGTTTGCGATTGGGCACTATCCACAGGGGCATCGGCTCCGTGTCCAGCTGCTTGCCCAACACGAATGGCAAGTACTTCTCTCCAAATCCCTCGCTGTAGCGGCGATAGATGGTCCACACGCGGGCCTCACAGATGCGGCGGGCACGGAAGTTGTCCTCGGCATAGGCATCATAGAAGCTAAAGTCCTTGTCCTTGCCACTGAACCAGCCCTGCTGACGCGCAAATGTGATGCAGTTTTTTGAGAATAGCACGTTCTTCTTGTCCTTCTGGTCAAAGGTGCGGATACGGCTCTGATTGGCATGGGCACAAATTGCGTTGTCGGGCACACGCAAGGCAACCCAAGCGACTGCCTTGCTGCCAGGGCCACAACCCACCATTTCCATAATCCATGCCTCGTTGGGGTCGCAGATGCTGAACAGTTCGCCCGTGCTGCAGTAGCCATACTTCTCTGCAAGCGTTGTCATCACCTGTATGGCCTCGCGGGCGGTCTTTGCGCGTTGCAGCGCCAGATCCATCAGCGAGCCGTAGTCGATGAGTCCCGTCGAGTCTTTCAGCTCCTTGCGGCCACCATAGGTGGTCTCGCCGATGGTTACCTGCCACTCGTTGATGTTGCCAATAACACTATAGGTTACTGGCGCCTCGGGAATCTCACCATGATCCTCCTTGCTGTCGCGGTCTATGATGCGGCGCATCTCGCCCGGAGCGTGCGTACCAGCAGGCAGATAGTTCATGTTGCGAAACGTACCAAACGAGTCAGCGTTATAAGTACACATCACCGAGCCATCGGCACTGGCATTCTTGCCCACCATCAGGCTTGTACAAGCAAATGCGGCAGCAGTGGTGATGACCACTGCTGCCACTATAATAAGAATTCTTCTTGTCATATTCAGGTCAGGAAGCTTTAGTCATCCATTCTCAAGAAGCGCCCAGCCTGGTCAAACTCCAGATCCAAGCCGTTGGACAGCTCTATGTCATAACCTCGCACGTCCTTATCTATCTTAACAATGGCGATAGAGGGGAATTTACTATTGACATAGTTTGCGATGGCCTGAGGAACGAGCGCAGCAGGCACAGCACTTGCCCTGCATTCGACGTTGTCCCATTGATTGTTAATGTCAAAGTCAATTTGTGTACCATCGCTCAAATAGATATCATACTCCGGTCCTCCATACTCGTTGTCGACCTGAACACCAGCAATTGTCGCTCCCGGGAAATATTGTTGCACGAAATTGTTGATA
>JAEEGL014473854.1_pt1 | contig 12120 bp, 11 predicted proteins | sample 9134231 | NCBI WGS metagenome assembly JAEEGL01 (sample SAMN16246548, study PRJNA631951) | gut metagenome | biome: gut microbiome; feature: rumen; material: fiber-attached | host: Bos | place: Iran: Karaj | collected 2018-10
ATCCAGGAAGCAGATTTCGGATGTGAAGAACGTCCAGAAGGATATACACCACAAGTCATCATCAGACTTCGTGATGAGGCTGGCCATGAAATAGAGATGGAAGTTGTAGATGCAGATCTTTATGCAAAGGACATTAACGAAGGTGACTGGGTTTATTTTGATAAGGATAATCAGATTTATAAGGAAGTATAGCATATAGAAAAATGATGACAACGGAGCATCGACCAATAAAATCTATATTCTTGTTCAACAAACTAATTTTTAAGTATTTCGGCTATTTCATCGAAATCCTCTTTTGCTTCTTTGAAGTAAGGAAGCATCGCATAACAATGAAATAGACCTGGTCTTTGTCGGACAGTGTATTTTACATTGTATTTTTCACAGGCATCGATGAAGTTTTGCTTTGCCCCGTAAAGGACTTCGTTTTCGCTGTAAACGAAATGAATATTATCAACGCCGGAGAAATCTCCCTTTGAAATATGAATCATATAATCAGGGATGTCAGTACGACCATGGCGTTCAAATTTTTCAACTCGAGCCATGAAGGCATAGTCCACCATATTGTCGGTTGGATTCTTTTCCTGCATAATTCTTTTCTCATTATCATTCCATGGGACTTCCCCAGGTGATACGGCAACAATATGTCTAGGCATAGGAAGCTTTTCTGACTGAGCATTATTGTATGTAGCAATACCGAGAGCTAGGGCACCACCTGAGGAGAAGCCGCAAGTGCTCACATTATTGGCACCGTAGATTTCAATCATTTGACGATAGCATTCATATATCATTTCAAAACTTTCTGTAATGCAATGTTCAGTGCAAAGAGGATAGATTGGAAACCAAATATCACAGCCGGTCTTCTTGGCAAGTTTTACAATAACGTCTATGTCGCCTTTGTCGGGACCAATCATCATACCGCCGCCAAACATATAAAGAATTGAACGATCTGCAGGTTCGTTGTTTAGTTGTACAATCAGGCAATGGTAACCTAAAACATCGTGTTCTTTGTAGATAGCTTTGTTATCCTTTGGAATGTTAAATCCCCTGGATTTATTCATCTTTTTAACCTTTTTTAGAAATTCATCATCTGGCAAATTATACATTTTTTTGATGCCTGAAAGCTTTAAAGATACATTAATTAAGCTTGCTGCTAAACTCATTTTTATCACACCCTCCCTATTGTTCATTAAATCTAAATCAAATATAGCACTTCGGGTTAGTGACGTCTAACCAAATTTATGTAATAATTTAGATTTATTGTGGTAAAATTTATTATGACGTAAAGGTGCCTGCATTCATTCCATAAACATCGAATTTTAAGATGCTATGAGCTATTTCTAAAAATTCTATGTATTTGATAGGCTGTAGGCTGAGATTTAATTTGGGTAATAAAATATTTTTAAAGGAGCTGTGCTGTTTGAAGGCAACATCGATTCCTATGGAAAAAGTGGTTTTGATTATGCCAGCAAATTTGGTATCAGATACCATGATTTGCCAGAGGGGGCTGAATCATCATTCTTTCTTTGGAAGGCGCTAATTCCAGGTTATTTGGCTGACATCACTGGTGCTTACCAAACAAAACAGGGATAATATGTCAGTGATGAGGATGTAGAAGAGTTTGATAACTCTTTTCCACTTAAGAAGAAGCTAAAACTGTCAGGACAGATTTTCTAATTGAATAGGCGTGACCTCACTGATGTATGAAACATAGGTGAGGTCTTTTTCTAAGAGAGATTTCCTATTGCTTCTGGTAGCTTTGAAGAGCCAATGAGTGATTGGCTGAGAGCAGCAAATCGGATTTGTAGTTGAACTTCTGCAGCAAGTAAAATCATTAATGAATAAAAGTACAGCCCGTAAAATCCTGGGGTTGGATGGAACGGAAGATGAAAAGGAATTAAAAAAGAAATATAGAAAGCTGATGCATGCCCACCATCCTGACAGCAGTGGGTCTGATGATAGTGAAGCGGCAGCCAGGATTAATACAGCGTATGAGCTGATTATGAAAGATTTTGATGGGACGGAAAAGAAGAAAACCACCGTCAGAAGAAAGCCTAAGGCGAAGACATGGAATGCCAAAGAAAATAAGAATGCTTACTGTGTCCGACCTATATTTCATGAGGTGTTGGATTATGATGGAAATAGTATCGGCACCATCGAAATTGCCAGAGGGAAATATGTATGGTCAAAAGATGAGGAGTTTTCTTTATTTTTAAAGAGTCTCTATGAAACCAGCAAGGAGCTTTTAGATAATGCTAGACCGTCACTTTTTTTCGAGGTACCTGATGTTATCAAGCAAAAATATCTGGCGGATATCACGTACATTTTGACTGGACAGTTTATAGACAGTTCTTTGACGTTGAAGGAACTTGGCGTTTTGGATATAGATGCTTACAAGATTGATGCCATGGTGGAGCTAGATATAAACGCCGCTACACCAAAGGTGGGCAGCATACTTTATCCAGCAGGCGTATCCAATCACAGACTGTATCTGCGAAATAAGGGTGGCCAGATTATTGGATATCTCAGCTTCAAGGATGATAGACTTTACTATGTAATTATTCCACTTTTAGAGCAGAAGAAGGCTCAGGTGAAGATGTTGGTCGCTGACAATTCTCTGAAATCCAGAACTAGAAAAAAGTATGTGGATTTAGATTTATGGATTAGGCTTTTGGAAACGGAGACATCAGAAATAGAAAGCACTAATCGTAGAATAGATGAGTTGCTGAAGAAGTATGCTAAGGAAGGATTATAACTGGAAGGATGAAAAGGAACTGGAGGCAGTGATACTTCCGGTTTATAAATCTGCACAGAACTGTGGGTTCAGTGAGTGGAGATATGTGGAGAATGAAAGAATTTAAATAAATAGAGGTTAATGTTATAGAAAATATGTATTTAATATCTGCTTATTTTGATGAAAAAACAAATAGGGTTTTGCAGGGATATATTGCAAAAGTTGCAAAGGCAACTGGAAATGATTTTATGGTTGCAAATCTTGTTCCACCACATTTGACATTGTCAGCGATTGAAGCTAGGAGTGTTGATGTGTTGGTGCCTGCTTTTGAAAAGCTTGGTACCCAAATTTCAATGGGAGACATTTCATTAATCACTGCGGGGCAGCTGATGCAAAAGGTATTGTATGTTTCACCTTATTTGAATGAATATTTGCATAACCTGGAGCAACAGGTTTTTGATTGCTTTATTGACATACCTAATACAACTATTAGCAATTACTATAGGCCATTTTCCTGGTTGCCACACGTAACATTGGCAAAGACACTCACCAGGGAGCAAATGCTAGCAGCAGTCCAGACGATGGTGGATTTCAAAAGACTGGATGCCAGTATCGTGCGTATTGGCTTGGCGAAGGTTAATCCACACGAGGATGTGAGGCTTATAGATCTCCATTAGATTTGCAATTGGAATATTTTGGAGTCAAATAAAGCAACTTTTTTATACACGGCAACAAGGAGGACTAGAATGAAAAAGAAATTATTAATGTGCCTGGCGGCATGCGTCATTTTAATTGGTGGATACGGTTTTTATGGTACAACCAGTGCAGGCGCTGAGCAAGAGACAATACAAATAGATGAACCAGAAGAAGTACCAACATCTGGAACACCAGCAGAATCAGCGACTTTTTCCATTGACCAGGTAGGAACCTACTCTGGAAATCCATGTATAGTAATTAATAATAATGTGCCATTTTTTACCGATGAAGAAAAGGCTAGAACGGATGCATTTGAAACATACAGCAATCTTGATTCTTTAGGACGATGTGGTGTAGCATATGCCAATATCTGCAGGGAGCTTATGCCTAAAGAAGAACGTAGTGAAATCGGTAGTATCAAGCCAAGTGGCTGGCATACAGCCAATTATCATGAGTATGTGGATGGAAATTATCTTTACAATCGATGCCACCTTATCGGTTATCAGCTCAGTGGAGAGAATGCCAATGAAAAGAATCTTATTACTGGTACAAGATATTTGAATGTACAAGGGATGCTTCCCTATGAAAATGTAGTGGCTGAGTACGTTGAAAGTACAGGCAATCATGTTTTATACAGGGTTACACCAGTATTCGAAGGCGATAATCTTGTGGCATCTGGTGTACTGATGGAAGCCTATTCCGTAGAAGATCAGGGAAGTGGTGTTATGTTTAATGTCTACTGCTACAACGTTCAGCCTGGGATAGTAATCAACTATGCTACAGGTGATAGTGAATTGTCAACGGAAACCACTCCTATTCAGAATCAAGAAGTAACAACAGAATCATCAGCCACTCAGGAGGAAGCAACTGACTATGTATTAAATACAAATACCAAGAGATTTCACTATCCTGATTGCCAGTCAGTAAGTGATATGAAAGAAAAAAATAAGCAGAATTATCATGGCTCAAGAGAGGAATTGATTAACAATGGCTATGCAGCTTGTGGTAACTGTAGGCCATAATAAATATATGTGAGGATGGAAAATTGCAAATCAGGAGTATAAACATGAAAACAGTTAAAGTCGTTGCCGCAGTAATCTGCGACTCTATAGAAGAAAAAAATAAGATTTTTGCCACCGCAAGAGGATACGGAGAATTTAAAGGAGGCTGGGAATTCCCTGGAGGAAAGGTTGAAGAAGGGGAAACACCACAGCAGGCTCTTGTAAGAGAAATCAAGGAGGAGCTGGATACTCTTATAGAAGTAGGAAATTATATTGATACTATTGAGTATGATTATCCTACCTTCCATCTTTCAATGGACTGCTTTTATTGTACAGTGAAGGAAGGACACTTAGAATTGAAGGAGGCAGAAGCAGCCCAGTGGCTGACTAGAGATAATATCGACGATGTCAATTGGTTGCCAGCTGACATAGCTTTGATAGATAAAATAAAAATGGATATGAGAAATTGAAAGAAGCAGCTTGTTAATTAATATTTTTAAATAGAATATATTTGAGGAGGTGTAATTATGGGCTTAATTGATGATACTGTTTATATAGCGCCAGGAGCGCAGGTCATCGGAGATGTAGTTATAGGTGAAAATTGCGGCATTTGGTACAATGCGGTGGTAAGAGGTGATTCCTGTCAAATCAAAATCGGGAAAAATACTAATGTGCAGGATTTGGCATTACTACATGTAGACAAACACTACACACTTTCTGTAGGTGATAACGTGACTATCGGACATAGCGCAATTGTCCATGGCTGTACTGTTGGAAACAATGTATTAATAGGCATGGGGGCAATTATAATGAATGGTGCCAAAATCGGAAATGATTGCATCATTGGAGCAGGTGCTCTTATTACCGAAAATACGATAATTCCAGATGGCATGATGGCATTTGGAAGCCCTGCTAAAATCATACGTGAATTAACTGATTCCGAAAAGCAAGGTATCATCGATAATGCCATGCTTTATGTGGAGCATGCCAAGGCACAAAAACAATAAATATTTTTAGTTATAGTCAAAATAAAAGTATGAACTTTTTGCGACATTTCCCATATTTTATCCATTATCATGTAAAATTTTTTTTATCCAAGAGGAATGAATAATGGATAAGGAGGAATGGGAACATGCAAAAAGTTTTTAAAAAATTAACTAGTGCACTAGCCATTACTGCAATAACAATCACTATGTTTTTATCTAGTAGTGCAGATGCAGTAGCTAAGGCTGACACAGTGAAGCTTTCAGGAGATTCATCAGATTTTGTTTTATTAAGTGATGTTGTGCCTGATGCCATTCAGGAAATCAGATACTACTCAACATATAATTTTGTTGGAGATAGAATCGCCGGCTATGAGGAACCTGTTGCCCTTCTTACAAAAGAAGCGGCAGTTGCACTTAAGGGTGCAAGTGATGAACTTGTAGAAAAGGGATATCGTCTAAAGATTTTTGACGCCTATCGACCACAGATGGCTGTAACCAATTTCATGAATTGGGCTTTAGATCCAAGTGATGTTAGAATGAAGCAGTATTTTTACCCAGAGTTGGATAAATCTGTGCTATTCCCTCAGGGATACATTGCTGAACATTCTGGTCACAGTCGAGGAAGCACTCTAGACCTTACACTTTTTGATATGACTACAGAAAAAGAAGTGGATATGGGAGGCACCTTTGATTATTTCGGAGAGCTTAGCCATCCTGATTTCAAAGGAATTACAGAGCAGCAATATGCAAACAGAATGCTTCTTAGAGATGTTATGATGCGCCATGGATTTAAGCCTCTAGAGGAAGAGTGGTGGCATTTTACACTAAAGGATGAGCCATTTAAGGATACCTATTTTACCTTCCCTGTCACTACCAAATCAGTAGTGTCTTCAGCAAACACTCATCAAGCAAATGCTTCAACTACAACAATGCTTGGTGAGTCACCAAAATGGATTAGTAAGTTGCCACAATCCAAGACATCTTCCCAAATGCTTGTTGTTGCAGCCTATGATACTACCGTTGCATGGGTTTCTCTAAATGAAAAAGGTTCGGATGGAAAATGGAAGACAATCATGACATCTCCTGGCTTCATAGGAAAAAATGGCCTTGGCAAAACAAAGGAAGGTGACGGAAAGACACCAGTTGGAACCTATGGATTTAATGCCGCTTTTGGTATAGCAAAAGACCCTGGCTGTAGCATACCTTACATCCAGGTAGGCGATGATCAGTATTGGTCTGGTGATGTAAATCCTGGAATGCAATACAACAAGATGGTAAATATCAAAGATTATCCAAATCTTGATAAAGAAAACAGCGAGCACATTATAGAATACACCAGACAATATCAGTATTGCTTGAACATCAGTTATAATGCAGATGGAGTTCCTGGTCTTGGTTCCGCAATTTTCTTGCATTGCATGGGACCAAGCAAACCTTACACAGGAGGTTGCGTTGCAGTACCAGAAGACCAAATGAAGATTATTATGCAAAACGTAAAACCCGATTGCACCGTTGTTATTGATACAATGGACAATTTAGGGGCAGAATTTTAAACAATAACATATAACAGGATATATTAGGCGAGGCTTGGTCTCGCCTAATCTGTTATTTCTGATGTGCTATAAAATATTTTGATATACAGCTATCAGAAATGGTGGGAACCAGGTTTATTGACCTGGTTCTTTTCTTTTGTTAATATCCTATTAACCTAGTAGGCGTTAGGAATTTATCGAGATAAAGTGGAGGATAATAAATATGAAAAAAATCTTACAGTTAACGACATTATTAATCATTACATCATTGACATTAATTGGCTGTGGAACTGCAAAAGCCAGTGAATCAGTAGACACAGTGAAGATTGCTTATCTTCCAATAACACATTCGCTGGCTGCTTTAGAGGAAGCAGATGAACTTGCAGAAAATGAAAATGTACGAGTTGAACTTGTAAAATACGGATCATGGCCAGAGCTTTTGGATGCATTGAATTCAGGTCAGGTAGATGGAGCATCAGTTCTTATTGAGCTTGCAATGAAATCAAAAGCCGAAGATGTTGGAATAAAGGCAGTTGCACTTGGCCATAAGGATGGCAATGTAATAGTGGTATCAAACGATGTAAAGGATGGATCAGATTTAAAGGGCAGGACAATTGCAATTCCACATCGCCAGTCTTCCCATAATATTTTGGTAAACGATGCATTAGAAAAGAACGGATTATCAATTGAGGATATCAATGTAATTGAGCTTGCACCTACAGAAATGCCATCAGCACTTGCTGCTGGTACGATAGATGGCTACTGCGTGGCAGAACCATTTGGTGCAATGGGGGTATCAATAGGAGCAGGAAAGGTTCTTTACACATCTGAAGAGCTTTGGGAGGATTCAGTTTGCTGCGCACTTGTTTTAACAGATGATTTTATTGAAAACCACAATGAAACAGCAAAGCTTTTTGTGGATGGATATAAGACTGCAGGTAACAATCTCGATGCAAATACTGCAAAAAAAGTAGCCCAGAAATATTTAAATCAAAAGGATGAAGTGCTTGATATATCTTTAAAGTGGATTTCATATGATGACCTTGAAATATCTAAAGAGCAGTATGATGAGCTTTCAGAAAAGGTAAAGGATTATGGTTTGTCAGACAATCCACCTACATATGAAGAGTTTGTAAAAAATGATTTTTAAATAAAAAGGGGAACTCATGAAAAAATTAATCTCACTCAGATATGTTGTTGTATCAATATTATTGCTAATTGGATTGTGGCAGCTGGCGTTTATCATCAGCGATTATAGCGAAGCATTATTTCCATCTCCAGTAATGGCATTGCAAGCATTGGTTGAAATGATTTTAGATGGAACGCTTATACAATCAATATCTGCCAGCATGTACAGATTTATAATCGGATATGGCTTATCTGTTATAGTTGCAGTTCTTTTGGGATTGATTCTTGGAAGCCTGCCAAAAATATTTAATTATGTGAATCCGTCCTTGCAGCTGCTTCGTCCTATTTCACCCACAGCCTGGATGCCATTTGTAGTTTTGCTATTTGGAATAGGTGATTTGCCGGCAATAGTGATTATTTTTATTGCCGCATTTTTTCCAGTACTTTTATCTACCGTATCTGCTGTATCAAAAATTGATGACATTTATTTTAGAGTGGCAGACAATTTCGGTATCAAGCAGCCTGCACTTATGTGGAAAGTGATTCTTCCTGCGGCCTTTCCCCAGATAGCAAATGCCATACATTTAGCACTTGGAAGTGCATGGATTTTCCTTGTGGCCGGAGAAATGGTAGGAGCACAGTCTGGTCTTGGATATCAGATAATAGATGCCAGAAATAATATCAGAGCAGATATTTTGCTTGCTACAATTTTCGTAATTGGAATTATAGGTTTGTTGCTTGATTTTTTAATTGGCTTGATAGAAAAAAGAATACTTAGAGCCTGGGGAGGTGAGCAGTAATGTCATACATTCATATTGAAAATGCAGGAAAAACCTTTACCGAAAACGGCAAAGAATTTACAGCTCTTTCTGATGTAAATCTAGATATCGAAAAAGGCGAGTTTATATGCCTGCTTGGCCCGTCTGGATGTGGGAAAAGTACACTTTTAAATGCAATAGCAGGCTTTGATTTGGCCAACCAAGGAAGTGTTCAAATTGATGGAAAAGAGGTGACTAGTCCTAGTACAAAAAACGTGACAATCTTTCAAAACTATGGACTGCTTCCATGGCGCACTGTTATCAAAAATATTGAACTTGGGCTTGAGTCCAAAGGAATAGATAAAGATAAGAGACGAGAAATTGCAAATAAATATCTTAAACTGGTAAAACTGGAAAATTTTGCACACAGCTTCCCAAGACAGCTATCAGGTGGAATGAAACAAAGAGTAGCTATAGCAAGAGCCCTTGCAGTAGAGCCGGATATCATCTTTATGGATGAACCATTTGGTGCTCTTGATGCTATTACCCGAATGAAGCTTCAGGATGACATTTTAGATATATGCAAAAATGAAAAGAAAACAATTATTTTTGTAACTCACGATATTGAGGAGGCTGTTTTTCTCGCAGACAGAATAGTGGTTATGACGCCAAATCCTGGCAAAGTAAAAGGCGTTATAAAGGTTCCACTTCACCATTTTAGAGACAGAACTAGTGGGGATTTTCTTTTGGTTCGTGACAAGATTTTTGATTTGTTGAACATGAAAACAGAAGAGAATATCGAATACAACATTTAAGATCAAAGTAACTGTAAAGGGAGAATATTAGCATGAGTAATTTACATAACCATAATAATGAGCAACATACTCACGAGCACAGTCATGGACATTCACATGGGAAAAATGGAGTGGAGCACATTCACTCACACAGAAACCTTATAGGCTTCGACGAACACGGTATACCTACTGTTACACTAAAAGCCAGTGACCATGGTGGGGATAGCAGCCCGGAGGATTTTACGAAAGACTACATGAATGCTGTTCAGGAATACCGAAAGACATTTCCTTCAAAGCAGGATGTTATTGAACAGACTCCTGATCCTGCTGTAAGAGACATGCTTTTAAGAATGGAACAGCTTGGCATAGACACAGCATTTGACAGATTTGATGCTCAAAAACCACAATGTAATTTTGGACTATGTGGAACCTGTTGTAAAATCTGTAACATGGGGCCATGTCGTATTACTCCAAAATCTCCTAAGGGTGTCTGTGGAGCAGATGCAGATTTAATTGTTGCCAGAAATCTGCTTCGTTCCGCAGCAGCTGGAGCGGCTCAGCATGGAATGCATGCCAGGGAGGTAATGCTTACCTTAAAAAAGGTTGCAGAAGGTGAACTTGATATTCCAATCCTTGGTGAACAGAAAATTAGAAGCACAGCAAGAGCATTTGGTATCAGAGAAAAAAGCAGACAGCTAAAAAATGTAGCAAAGGATTTGGCAGATGCTCTTCTTGAAGATTTATCAAGAACTGTACCAGATGATTACAAGACTATAAAAGCATGTGCTTTGCCAGAAAGACAAAAGGTCTGGGAAGATTTGGATATTCTTCCTATCAGTGCATACCACGAAGTTTTTGAAGCCTATCACAAATCGGGCTGTGCCACTGATGGAGATTGGAAAAGTATCATGCAGCAATTTTTGCGCTGCGGCCTTGCATTTACATTTTCTGGGGTTGTTGGTGCCAGCATTGCAACAGACTCATTGTTTGGCGTAGGAGATAGGGTTACCTCCAAGGTAAATATTGGAGCTCTTGAAAAGGGATATGTAAACATTGCTGTCCATGGACATCTGCCAACACTTGTAAGTCAAATCGTTGCTGCAGGAAAGCGAGAGGATTTACTTGAGCTTGCAAAATCAAAAGGCGCAAAAGGAATTCGTTTTTACGGTATTTGCTGTTCAGGCTTGTCTGCTATGTATAGAGACAGTGGAGTTATTCCTCTTTCTAATGCTGTATCAGCAGAGCTTGTCTTGGGCACAGGTGCACTTGACCTTTGGGTTGCTGACGTGCAGGATGTGTTTCCATCAATCATGGATGTGGCAAAATGCTTCAAGACTGTTGTTGTAACTACCAGTGATTCAGCTCGACTTCCAGGCGCTGAGAGATACGAGTATGATCATCACCACAGCAACATAGGACAGACAAAGGAGCTTGCTGAAAAAATAGTAAGACGTGCCATTGAAAGCTTTGAAGAAAGAAAGGGCATTTCAGTGTATATTCCACCATACGAAGTGGAGGCGGAAGTTGGTTTTTCTGTAGAATATATTCACAAAAGATTTGGAAGCATGAAGCCACTTGCAGATGCAATCAAGTCAGGACAGATTCTTGGGGTTGTAAATATGGTTGGATGTAACAATCCTAAGGTTCTCTATGAAAAATGCATTATAGATGTGGCAGATGAACTCCTAAAGAATAATGTGCTTATTATTACAAATGGCTGTGCATCCTTCCCACTTATGAAATTGGGATATTGTGCTATATCTGGAAAAGAAAAAGCTGGAGAATCCTTAAAGGAATTTTTAGAGCCTGATTTACCACCAGTATGGCATGTAGGGGAGTGTATTGATAATACTCGTTCAACAGGAATATTTGCAGGAATTGCAGGAGAGCTTGGAAAAAATCTCTATGAGCTTCCTTTTGCTTTTTCATCTCCTGAATGGGGCAATGAAAAAGGAATTGATGCAGCACTTGGATTTAGACTTAATGGAATTAGTTCCTACCATTGTGTGGAAGCGCCAATCTATGGTTCAAAAAATGTAATCGAATTCCTAAAGTATGGAACAAAAGAACTTTTGGGTTCAACTATGAACGTAAATACGGATCCAGTAGAGCTTGCTAAACTTATAGTGGCAGATATGAAAGAAAAGAGAAAAGCTTTAGGCTGGGATTAAAAAAAGCCTGATCATAATTGTGGTCAGGCTTTTTTACGATGCAAAGCTTTTTTGTGAATTAATATCTCTCATAAACTCTATTAAATCTAAACCCATAAAATATCCCCAAAACATAAAATTTCGTGTACATAGTTTCTTTATATGCTCTTTGACTCACTTCTTATCCACAGGTTTATTTGCCACTCATCAACATGTATGCGCAATATTAAAACGAATGGCCGAAAATGCATATAAATAGCTATCTATAACGTAACGCCCCGTGCACATTATAATATTTGGTGAATATGCACAATATATATCCCTTGACATTATGCAACATACCC
>JAEEGL014690423.1_pt1 | contig 12120 bp, 11 predicted proteins | sample 9134231 | NCBI WGS metagenome assembly JAEEGL01 (sample SAMN16246548, study PRJNA631951) | gut metagenome | biome: gut microbiome; feature: rumen; material: fiber-attached | host: Bos | place: Iran: Karaj | collected 2018-10
CATGCTCGCAGCTCCCCTCATCCTCGGAAACGACCTCAGGGACATCTCCAAGGAGACCCTCGCCATCATCACCAACAAGGATGTCATCGCAATAGACCAGGATCCTCTCGGAATCCAGGGTCTGCGTCTCAAGAAAGAGAACGACCTTCAGTACTGGTTCAAGCCTCTGGTAGGCGGTGACTGGGCATTCTGCATTATGAACACCGGCCCCGACGCCGCAAACATCGCTCTTGACTGGTCCGCACTTGAGGTGGACGATGACCTCAGCGGCCGCAAGACCGACTTCGCAGGCACCACCTATACCGCACGTGACCTCTGGAACAAGGCTGCCAAGCCTTTCAACACCAAGGTAAGGAAGAACAGGCAGATGGTAAACAACGTGGTTAACGTCACTGTTCCTTCACACGACGTCCTGGTTTACAGGCTTTCACCCGTGATGTAGTATAAACCTTTTTAAAACATAATTATGAAAAAAGCATTTATTCTGATTGCCTCAGCAGCAATGATCCTTCTGTCCGGAAACGCATTCGCGCAGGGCAGACGTTCGGCTGACATTCCCAAGTATCCGGGACTTGCCGACACCCCTCAGATGGGATGGAACTCCTGGAACAGGTTCATGACCGAAATCAACGAAGACCTCATAAAGGCCACCGCCGACGCAATGGTGGACCTCGGCCTTGTAGATGCAGGATACGTTTACCTCAATCTGGATGACGGATGGCACGGGGAGAGGGACGAGCAGGGATTCATCACCTGCGACCCCGTCAAGTTCCCATCCGGAATCAAGGCTCTCGCCGATTACCTGCACTCAAAGGGAATGAAACTGGGAATCTACAGCGATGCCGGAAACTTCACCTGCGCAGGCTACTCAGGCAGCCGCGGACACGAGTATCAGGATGCCATCACATATGCTTCCTGGGGAGTTGATTACCTCAAATATGACTGGTGCGCAACCCAGAACGTAAACGCAAAGGGAGCCTATATCCTTATGCGCAACGCTCTCGGAAAGGCCGGCCGCCCCATCCTCTTCAGTATGTGCGAGTGGGGAACCAGCAAGCCTTGGGAGTGGGCTGCAGACGTAGCGCATTCCTGGCGTACCACCCACGACATCGGTCCTGCCTTCCTCCCGGTTCCCATCACCTACAACGAGCAGGGAAGGCCCAACTGGCGTCCTCAGAGCATCATCGACATCATCAACCAGAACGAGCCCCTGCGCAAGTATGCAGGCCCCGGCCACTGGAACGACCCCGATATGCTTGAGGTTGGCAACAACATCACCGTAAACGGAATTTATTACGAAATGACCGACAGCGAGGATCGCGCCCACTTCACTATGTGGTGTATGATGGCCGCCCCGCTCATCCTCGGAAACGACCTTACCAAGATCACCCCTGAATCCCTCGCAATCATCACCAACAAGGATATGATCGCAGTAGACCAGGATCCTCTCGGAATCCAGGGACTCCGCCTCATCAACACTGAGACCCTGCAGTACTGGTTCAAGCCCCTCGTTAACGGCGACTGGGCATTCTGCGTTATGAACATCGGCGAGGAGCCTGCAAACATCGCCCTCGACTGGTCTGCACTTGAGGTTGACGACGAACTCAGCGGCCGCAAGACCGACTTCGCCAACATCAACTACACCGTAAAGAGCATCTGGACTCCTAACGACAAGCCTTTCAACACACTTAAGAAGGGCAAGGGCAAACAGCGCAAGCAGATGGTTACCAACGTAGTGAACGTTACCGTTCCTGTTCACGACGTAGTTGCATACCGTCTTACACCTGTCAAATAACCAAACCTCATCTATATGAAAAGAGTTTTAATGATTTTAGCAGCAGCGCTGGCTCTGGCCGCCTGCGCCGAGAAGAACCCTATTCTGACCATCGACGGTGGCCAGGTACAGGGTGTCAAGGGAGAACTCAAAGGCGTGTACATCTATAAGGGAATCCCTTATGCTGCCCCGCCTATCGGACAGCTCCGTTGGAAAGCTCCTCAGCCTGTAGTTCCCTGGGAGGGCGTAAAGGTATGTGACACCTTCGGACATCCTGGATATCAGGTAGTACACTATCCTGGCGGATACACTACTGAATGGGGATACGGCGACGAGCCCGCATACAGCGAGGACTGCCTGTATCTGAACGTATATACAAAGGCTCCCGGCCAGACAGACAAGAAACTCCCCGTGGCAATGTGGATTCACGGAGGCGGTCTTCGTGAAGGCTGGGGATTCGAGCCTGAGTTCGACGGAGAGGAGTTTGCAGCCAAGGACATCGTCCTGGTTACCATCAACTACCGTCTTGGAATGTTCGGATTCATGTCCCATCCCGACCTCATCGCAGAGGATCCCAACGGTTCATCCGGAAACTACGGTATTATGGACCAGGTTCAGGCCCTCAAGTGGATCAAGGCCAACATCGCCCAGTTCGGAGGCGACCCTGACAACGTGATGATATTCGGACAGAGCGGAGGCGGAAGAAGCACCCGTACCCTCAGCGAGTCTCCTATCGCAAGGGGCCTCTTCCACAAGGCTGTCATAATGAGCGCCCAGGGATTTTCCACCGCTCCTGCATATTCTGCATCAGCCGTTACCCTCGAGGAACAGGCCAATATGTACAAGACCATCATGGACTGGGCCGGACTTGACAACCTCCAGAAGATGCGCGCTGCCTCTACTGAGGAAATCTTCTCAGTTGTTAATATCTACAACCGCGTAAACGGCCTCAGGGCTGCGGGAATGTTCGCACCTATTATCGACGGATATGTAGTAAAGCAGGATTTCGACACTGCAGCAAAGACCGGCAACCTGGCCAACGTGCCTTATATGATAGGATATACGCTCAACGATTCAGGTGATATGTCTCCTGGAATCAAAGCTTTCTGCCTTGACCGTGAAGAGAAGGGCGGAAAGGCTTACGCATATCAGTTCGCACGTCCTCTTCCTGATGACGGAAAGCATCCTGAGGTTACCCAAAGGCTCAGGGGAGCATTCCACTCTTCAGACCTCTGGTTCGTATTCAAGTCCCTCAAGCACTGCTGGAGGCCTTGGACTCAGGGAGACTGGGATCTTTCAGAGAAGATGATCAGCGCGTGGAGCAACTTTGCCAAGAACAGCGATCCTGGCTTCGGCTGGGAGCCATGCACTGCGGCAAAGCCTGACTTTATGGTATTCCGCCTGGATGAGAACGACGCCGAGGCTTCATTCCTCGGACAGCCTCTCAAGAATTAATCATTAAAGGCCCAGCAGCTGGCGCAGATGGTTCACGTCCCGGGCGATTAGTTCAGGACTGTGCCCGATTTCAAGAAGCGCCGAAACAGGCCTAAGACCCCAGCTGACCCCAATGCCGGTGACTCCGGCGGCGGCAGCAGCCTGGATATCAGTGACGGCGTCACCCACAAGAGCCGTGTGCTCCCGCAGGGTGGCGCTGTTGCCGTATTGTTCAAGGATGAGGTTTACCATTGCCGGATCCGGCTTCAGGGGCAGCCCAGGTCGGTCGCCTACTATTGTCTCTATGGTAGGGAAGAAGTGGTGTATTAGGGTGTCGGCTCCTTCCTGGAACTTGTTGGATGCTATGGCTACAATGACTCCTGCATCCTGGAGTTCCTTTATCAGTTCAGGAATACCGGGATATGGCTTTGTGTTGACTATCAAGTGGTCGGAATAATACTTCCAGAACTCGGCAAGGCATTCCTGGTGCAGGTCTTCATCTCCCTTCAGCTCATCCGGCATAGCCCTGCGTACAAGTTTCCTGACTCCGTTTCCTACCATATAGCGGAATTCGTCCAGGGTATGGGTGGGAAAGCCGTGCATTGACATTGAATAGTTGACGGCGTCCCCAAGGTCTTGGAGAGTGTCCAGGACAGTTCCGTCCAAATCGAATAAGACCAGATTGAATTTCATAATCGCAAAAATAGTTATATTTGTAGATAATAGAATAATTAGTGATGAAAGGCATCGTACTGGCCGGAGGAAGCGGCACCCGTCTATACCCCATAACAAAGGGAGTCTCAAAACAGTTGCTCCCCATTTATGACAAACCTATGGTTTATTACCCGATAAGCGTTCTGATGCTTGCCGGAATCCGGGATATACTCATTATCAGTACGCCGCAGGACCTGCCTGCATTCCGCCGCCTCCTGGGCGACGGCTCCGACTACGGAGTGTCTTTCAGCTATGCAGAGCAGCCGTCACCTGACGGCCTGGCACAGGCCTTCATCATTGGCGCCGATTTCGTCGGCTCCGATTCCGCCTGCCTCGTTCTGGGAGACAACATCTTTTATGGAAGCGGGTTCCGCTCTAAGCTCAAGGCAGCGGTGGAAGCTGCAGAGAAGCAGGGAAAGGCTTCCGTCTTCGGATATAAGGTAAGCGATCCGCAGCGCTACGGTGTTGCTGAATTCGATTCCCAGGGCAACTGCCTCTCCATAGAGGAGAAGCCTGAGAATCCCAAGAGCAACTACGCGGTGGTGGGTCTTTATTTCTATCCCAACAAGGTGTTGGACGTGGCCCGTACCATAAAGCCTTCCGCCAGGGGAGAGCTGGAAATAACTTCCGTAAACCAGGCTTTCCTCGCTGACAAGGAACTGCTGGTGCATACCTTCAGCCGCGGCTTCGCCTGGCTTGATACCGGAACGCACGACTCCCTTGCAGAGGCCTCCATCTTTGTTGAGACTATCGAGAAGAGGACCGGACTCAAGATTGCCTGCCTCGAGAGCATAGCATTTGAGAACGGCTGGATCACTTCTGAAGACCTCATCCGTCTGGCTCAGCCTATGATAAAGAACCAATACGGACAATATCTGATTAAACTGGCTTCTGAATGAAAAGACGCATACTTATAACGGGTGGTGCCGGATTCATCGGCAGCCACGTCGTCCGCCTGTTCGTTAACAATTATCCGGAGTACGACATAATAAACCTTGACAAGTTGACTTATGCCGGCAATCTTGCCAACTTGAAGGATATAGAGGACAAGCCCAATTATTCGTTCGTCAAGGCAGACATAGCCGACTTCGATACGGTTTATTCCCTGATGAAGGAAAAGAAGATAGACGGAGTAATACATCTTGCCGCGGAAAGTCACGTGGACCGCTCCATAAAGGATCCGTTCACCTTTGCCCGCACCAATGTCATAGGAACCCTCTCCCTCCTCCAGGCCGCCCGCCTCTGCTGGGAAGAGACTCCTGCGGAGCCTGATTCTCCGCGCCGCCTTTTCTACCACATTTCTACGGACGAAGTTTACGGCTCCCTCAAGATGGATTCTCCTCTCTTCAAGGAGACCAACAAGTACGAGCCCCACAGCCCGTACAGCGCATCCAAGGCATCCAGCGACCATTTCGTGCGCTCGTTCCACGACACCTACGGCCTGCCTGCTATAATTACCAACTGCAGCAACAATTACGGTCCGTATCAGTTCCCTGAAAAACTTATTCCTTTGTTCATCAATAATATACGTAACCGCAAGCCGCTTCCTGTATACGGGCAGGGCCTCAATGTAAGGGACTGGCTGTATGTGGTTGACCACGCCAGGGCAATAGACATCATATTCCATAAAGGCCGGGTGGGGGAGACCTACAACATAGGCGGTTTCAACGAGTGGAAGAACATAGACCTTATCAAAGTTCTCATAGATACTACAGACAGGCTTCTGGGTCGTCCTGACGGTGCCGACAGGGACCTCATCACTTTCGTGACTGACCGCGCCGGACACGACCTCCGTTATGCCATAGACTCCACCAAGCTGAAGAATGAACTGGGCTGGGAGCCTTCCCTCCAATTCGAGGAAGGCATCGAGAAAACAGTCAGCTGGTATCTTCAGAACCAGGACTGGCTGGACAACGTAACATCCGGCGATTACCAGACGTATTACGAGTCTATGTATAAGGGAAGGTAATTTTTACTACATTTGTTAACACTAAAGCTATATTAACTTTTAATCATTCACTATTATGGCATCACTTACCGATATCATTGCCCAGCAGGTTCTCGCATCTACCGGCAATATCCAGATTCCTTCAGACATCAAGAAGAATGTCCTCGGAGGCCTCTCAGACTCCATTCTCGGTTCTCTTACCCAGACAGCCACCAAACCTGGCGGACTGGATCTCGTGAAGAGCCTTCTTACCGGCAAGACAGCCGCAGAGGCAAGCCCTATCACAGCTCTCGCTGGCAAGTTGTTCACCAACAACATCCTCAGCAAGCTCAATCTCAACAATGTCCTCAAGGGCTCCCTTCTTGCAGCAATCCCTCTGGTATTCTCCAAGATGTCAGGCATCCTCAAGGACCAGGACGGTGACGGAGACGTTGACCTGAATGACATCCTCATCACCCTCAAGGGTGGCGGACAGAAGCAGCAGTCAGCTGCAGGATCCATTCTCGGTAACGTAGGAAAGAGCATCCTGGGATCAATTCTCGGAAAGAAATAATGAGACTTATACTTCTATCGGGCGGTTCTGGAAAGAGGCTCTGGCCTCTTTCCAACGAAGCCCGTTCAAAACAGTTCCTGCCGTTGCTCCAGGGCCCCGACGGGAATCGTGAATCTATGGTACAGAGGGTTCTGCGCCAGGCCTCGGAGGCCGGTTTGGGCAATGACATAGTCCTTGCCACCAACGCTTCGCAGAAGGATATCATACAGAACCAGCTGGGAGAGAACATAGAAACAGTCCTGGAACCTGAACGCAGGGATACTTTCCCTGCCATAGCCCTTGCCGTCAGCTATCTTGCAAAGGAGAAAGGTTGCGGCAGGGAAGAGGTGGTAGTGGTAATGCCGTGTGACCCTTATACCGAGGCGGGGTACTTCAATACCGTCGCCCGTATGGTCAAGGCTGTGGAAAACGATGCGGCCAGTCTGGTCCTGATGGGAATTACCCCGGACTGCCCGTCAGAAAAATTCGGCTACGTGGTTCCCCGCAAGGGAGCCGAGGCCGTATGCGGCGCCCTGCCGGTTGAGCGTTTTACTGAAAAACCGGACACGGCAAAGGCGGAACTCCTTCTCAAGGAGGGCGCCTTGTGGAACGGAGGCGTATTCGCCTTCAGGCTCGGTTATGTGCTGGATATAGCCGAGAAGTACGTAAAAGAGGATACTTTCGGCGCTGTCCGCGCCAAGTACTCGGTTTTCCCCAAGATCAGCTTCGACTACGAAGTGGCCGAGAAGGCCGACAGCGTGGCCGTGGTGCCCTTCACCGGGCAGTGGAAAGACCTTGGTACCTGGAACGCACTGTGTCAGGAACTGCCCTCCAATGAAATTGGAAATTCGCATCTGGGCCCCCAGAACGACAATACACATATAGTAAATGAGCTTTCGCTGCCAATCTTCTGCGACGGCCTCAAGGACATAGTTGTAGCGGCCAGTCCCGACGGAATCCTGGTCTGCTCCAAAGACCGCTCCGAGTTCATCAAGAAGCACGTGGACAGTCTTGAAAGCCGCCCTATGTATGAAGAGCGCCGTTGGGGTACTTATCGCGTGATAGACGATACCACCTACAGCGACGGGTACAAGTCCCTCACCAAGTCCATCACTCTCAAGGCGGGAAAGAACATCAGCTACCAGATTCACCGTCACCGCTCGGAGGTCTGGACCTTCGTGGACGGAGAAGGCAAGGTGATGATAGATGACAACGAGATACCTGTATGCAGGGGCTCCTTGGTTCATATCCGGCAGGGCCAGAAGCACGCCGTAAAGGCCACTACGGACCTGACTTTCATAGAAGTCCAGTCTGGAGACCTACTCACGGAAGAAGATATCATCAGACTTAAAATGGAATGGCCCGGGAATTGATTCCGGGCCATTTCTTTATGTTGACAGGATGTCGAGTACGTTCCGCAGTTCGGAATCGATGGGCTTGTCTATCTTGACTGCCTTGCTGATGGGGATATACACTATGGTGTCATCCTTGATTCCGATCATTATGTTGCGCTGGCCTTCCTTGAGGGCCTCTATTGCGGCAACTCCCATACGGCTTGCGAGGATGCGGTCGAAGGCGGAAGGGGAGCCTCCGCGCTGCAGGTGTCCCAGGATGGACACCCGCACGTCGTACTGAGGGTACTCCGCGCGTACGCGTTCCGCGTAATGCATCGCTCCGCCGTCCTTCTCAGAAACCAGCACTATGCTGCTGTTCTTGCTCTTGCGGATGCCGCGTCCGATGAAGGAAGCGAGCTGGTCTATGTCGGTGTTGGCCTCGGGGATGATGGCTGCTTCCGCTCCGGCTGCGATGGCGCTGTTCTGCGCCAGGAAGCCGGCGTCGCGTCCCATCACTTCCACGAAGAAGATGCGGTCGTGGCTGGTGGCGGTGTCACGGATTTTGTCCACGCAGTCCATTATGGTGTTGAGCGCGGTGTCATAGCCTATGGTGTAGTCGGTGCCGTAGAGGTCGTTGTCAATGGTGCCGGGCAGGCCTACTATGGCTATCTCGTGTTCGCGTGCGAGTTCCTGGGCTCCTGACAGTGAACCGTTGCCTCCTATGACGATAAGGGCGTCTATCTTGTACTTGCGCAGGTGCTCGTATGCCTTTGTGCGGCCTTCAGGTGTGCGGAATTCCTCGCTGCGGGCGGTCTTGAGAATGGTTCCGCCCCTCTGTATGGTGCTGCTCACGCTCTCGTTGGTGAGTTCCTTTATCTCGCCGTTGATGAGGCCTTCCCAACCCCTGTAAATGCCGTATACCTTCCATCCGGCGAAGATGGCTGAGCGGGTCACGGCCCTGATTGCGGCGTTCATTCCAGGGGAATCTCCTCCGGACGTAAGTACTCCAATTGTCTTGATATCTTTCATTTATGGACTCTGTTTTTTGATTGACAATCAAAATTACTAACTTAACGCGATTTTTAGATACTAATTTTAAAAAACTTCGCCTTCAGGCCTAAAAAATGACACAAGCTGTAGAACAGGCAATTGACAGTATACAGGTTACTCTCAATGCCGGTGGAATGAACACAATAAACATCGTTTTGGCTTTTGTGATGTTTGGTGTAGCTCTTGGAATAAAGCCAAGGATGTTCGTAGACGTCTTTAAGAATCCTAAATCAGTTATACTGGGAGTCATTTGCCAACTTGTCATCCTCCCGTTGTTTACCTTCCTGCTTACACTGGCCCTGGGGCCGTCCATATCCTGGAGCATGGCTCTCGGAATGATTCTGGTGGCATCCTGCCCGGGCGGAAACATATCCAACTTCATGAGCTCCCTCTCAAAGGCGAACATTGAGCTGAGCGTTTCACTTACGGCAATCAGCACTGCCCTGGCAGTGATTATGACTCCGTTCAATTTCTGGCAGTACGGCAACCTTTACCTCAAGCTTGCAAACATAGCGGGTGAGGTGCCTGCCCTCAGGATTCCTCTCTGGGATGTATTCAAGACCATATTCATCCTCCTTGGAATACCTCTCACGCTGGGAATCCTTACCTCCCACTATCTGCCTAAACTGGCGGATAAACTCAAGAAGCCTTTCCAGTATGCCAGCATACTTTTCTTCCTGGTAATGGTAGTCCTATCCTTCGTGGGAAATATGGAAGCATTCCTGAAGTGTATCAAGTATATCTTCCTGGTAGTCCTGGTACATAACCTGCTCGCCCTTGCAATTGGATTCAGCGTTGGAAGCATATTCAAGGTACCATACAAGGACCGCCGCACCCTTACGATAGAGACGGGCATACAGAACAGCGGCCTTGGACTGGTGCTGCTGCTTGGAACACAGATTTTCACGAACCTTCCGCCTCACGGAGGAATGCTGGTCATTACGGCGTGGTGGGGTGTATGGCATATTATCAGCGGACTTGCCGTGAGCGCAGTCTTCAACCGCAGGGAATTTAAATTGTTGAAAAATGCATAGACTATGGGAAAAGAGCACGGGTTACAACCTTCTTTGGTTGTATTCATACGCGTGCATTTGGCGGAGTTACAGTTCCATCAAAGTTGAGGGTAAGGAGCAGTTTCCTACAGACGGCCCCGTCATCTTCGCATCCAATCACTGCTGTACGATGATGGATCCCCTGGTACTGCTTTATGCTTTCAAGAGCAAGGTGGCTTTCGGAGCCCGGGCGGACATATTCCGCAAGCCCAAGGCCAACAAGGCTCTGCGCTGGCTGCGAATAGTTCCGCTGGCGCGTGAGCGCGACGGAATGTCCGCAGTAAGCGGCAATCAGCAGATATTCGAGGAGATTGTGGAATGCCTTGACCATCAAGTTCCTTTCTGCCTCTACGTAGAAGGCACTCACAGGCCTCAGAGGGAAATCCAGCGTCCTATCAAGAAGGGCGTTTTCAGGCTCGCAGAGCTTGCTGAAACTGAGACAGGCAAGAAGATATACATTATGCCGGTAGGCCTCACATACGGCGACTTTTTCCGTTATATGAAGCCGGTTAAGATCCGCTTCGGTAAACCTTTTCCGCTGGACGAAGTCCGGGATATGAATTCCAAGGACAGGCTGGAGCTCCTGGGTGACAAGATCCAGGAACTGGTTGATACGCAGGAGCCGGTACGCAACCACGGCAACATCCTGCTCCGTGCCCTCCTGGCATTGATCCTGCTTCCGATCTTCGCGGTATGCACAGTACTGAGCAGTCCCATCCTCATACTGACTGCTATCTTCCTGCGCAATTTCAAGGATCCTGCCTGGAACAACACCGTACGCTTTGCCTGCAGCCTCATCTTTTTTGTCCTGTGGCCTTTCCACAGCGTTTTCTACCTAATTTTGAATTATTACCAAGATCTAATAGAAGATATAAAGCGATGAAACGTCTTGTTTTCTCATTGATGGTATCCCTGGCCTGCCTCAGCGCTGCTGCTCAGGACATTGTAAAGACCGGTCTCAATTTCGGACCTCTTCCGGTTGTCGCATTCGATGCAGACAAAGGCCTCCAGTATGGAGCCCTCCTGAACATTTACAATTTCGGAGACGGAAGCAACTATCCCAATTACAATTCCAAGATCTATGCGGAGGCTTCCTTCTTCACCAAGGGATCTTCATTGTTCAACCTTTCATATGATGCAAAGGAGCTGATTCCCGGCATCCGCTGGTCTACCGCAGTGTCCCTTGCTCTTGACAAGGCTATGGATTTCTACGGTTTCAACGGATATCAGACATATTACGACTATCAGAGGGTGGCTGACGGCAAGGCAGGTGATTCTTTCATTTTCACCCCGTTCTACAAAGTTTCCCGTAAGCAGCTCCTGGTCAAGACCGACTTCATCGGTGATATCACCGAGCATTTCAAATGGGAAGCAGGTTATCACGCCAGCTGGTTCAAGGAGGGTGCGATAGACCGTGACAGCATAAACAAGGGCAAGGAAGACAGTCAGCTGTTCCCGGCAAGTATGGAAACTCTCTATGAACTGTACAGGTATTCCGGCGTTATTACCAATGATGAAGCCGGTGGAGGCCTGTCCAGCGGAATCCGCCTCGGCCTGGTATACGATTCACGTGACAAGGAGGGCGCTCCTACCCGTGGAATCTGGGCTGAAGGTCATATCCACGCTGCTCCCAAGTGGCTTGGAACCAAGAATCCTTTCTATCGTTATTCCCTGACTTTCAGGCAGTACCTTCCTCTTATCAAGAACGATGTCCTGACTTTTGCGTATCGTCTCAACTATGAGGGAACTTTCGGAAAGAACGCCCCTTATTACGTGCTTCCGTACATCACTGTAATGGGAGAGAACTATGACCGTGACGGAATGGGCGGATACCGTACCGTCCGCGGTATGCTCCGCAACAGGGTAGTGGGCTTGGATATGTTCACCTATACCGCCGAGATGCGCTGGCGCTTCGTAAGTTTCAAGGCTTTCAACCAGAATATCGCCCTTGGTCTGAGCGCTTTCAGCGATGGTTCTGTAGTAACTCGTGGAAGGGATCTGTCAGCTGTAGAGCATCTGGCTGCTAATCTGAAACCGATGGTTAAAGGCCAGGAGAAGGACAGCCTTCATATGACTATGGGTGCCGGATTCCGTTTCATTATGAACGAGAACTTCATAGTTGCCTTCGAATATGGTACCCCTCTGAGTCATTTCAGGAAGAACAGTCCGGTCTACAACCAGGATGGTACCGGGGCAATGTACATCAACATTGGCTACTTGTTCTAAATTTCTCTGATTTAATTTGGATATTTAAGAACAAAACTATACCTTTGCAAACCCTA
>JAEEGL015246204.1_pt1 | contig 12120 bp, 11 predicted proteins | sample 9134231 | NCBI WGS metagenome assembly JAEEGL01 (sample SAMN16246548, study PRJNA631951) | gut metagenome | biome: gut microbiome; feature: rumen; material: fiber-attached | host: Bos | place: Iran: Karaj | collected 2018-10
AAACTGAAGCTATCAGAACATCTGTTATACTCTCCGAGATATTATACGGAACAAATGCTGCGCGGTTCTTCAGGCCGCCGACAATACTGCTGTAGAATTCCTCTGTCTTAAGATAAAACTTATGGAAATCCTCATTGTTTCCATCTGTCCATTTATAATCGATCTTCATATTGCAATTCCATTTTTAATCGTATTTATAATTTGTTCGATTCATATGCATCCCATATATCAAACAGCTCATTACTTCTGGCTTGATAACCCGGATAGAAATGCGTAACAAGCCTGTCATAGGTCAAAGCGGCTGCATATAGACGGTCTGCGATACGGTTGAAGTTCATGTCATCAGATTTATAAGTCATCTTACCGAGATCACTGACATATTCAAGCTGTTCCGAATAGCCGTATCTGTGATGATTTGTTGAGTATTTCTGATCTCTCATAATCATCTGCATCACAAGGGTATCGTTGCAGTTCACATTGGCAAGATGTGCGCTGATCAGATGATCTTTTCTATAGAGTTTAACGAGTGCCTGTACCTCTATAAACCAGAAGCGGTTGATGTTTTCGACAGGCCAATCAGGGTTATCGTCTTCACCGGCAAACGGACCAAGCTCAACAGATTCGTCACCTTCAAATATAAACTCAAAGCGCAGATCGTACCTCATCCCGTTTTTGAAGACCACCCTGCACACATTATTTTCAGGAACAAACATCCAGCCGAGAGCTGTATCATTCGTTATGCAAAAACGGTCAACTCTTTTCAGATATTCTTCAGCAGTAACAGAACCATCCTTAGGAAGACTGACCTTCAAAGACATATCTGTATCACTGAAAACATCATGAAAGCCTGCTTCAAATGCCTGTCTGACATTCTCTTCCGCAGCCTCGCGGGTAATGACATTTCCTTTCACGCAGGCACTGATTATTTCCGGACGCATGAAAACTTCACCCAGGTATTTAAGGAACGATTCCTCCATGAATTCTTTTGTCAGTGTTATTAAAGGCATTAGTCGTTCAGCACTCCATAAGGTTATTCATTGATTATTATATCGCTTCCTCCGCTTAATGGTCTGATTCAAATATCAAAGACAATCGATACGCAATCTGTTCAAAAGGAAGCCTTTTTCCGCTATCATATATTTCAGGATAGAAAATAGGAGATCGAAAATGGATACCACAATTATTGAAAACTTAAAGAAACTTCGCGAAAAGCACATGCTCACCCAGGAAGCTTTGGCAGAAGCTCTTGGTGTTCCGGTGCTCGCTGTTTATATGTGGGAAGCAGGCCGCCTCCCGATAGAATATAAGATGTTGCAGAGGATCGCGGATTTTTACGATGTCACTGTAGAATCCTTAACGGAAACCGAGGCAAAAGCTAAAAAAGCCGTTTCGTCAGATAAGGTTTCATTTAAATGCAAGATTTGCGGCGGAGACCTGATCTACGACTGCTCCGAGGTATCCTGCAGGTGTGCAAACTGCGGCAACAAGTGGGCCATTGCTGAGCTTTATCCCAAGTACTCACGTGTAATCGCAACGATCAATAAGGCCGGATGGATCTTAAACAGCAAGTCATCGCCTTCAGCTGCAGATGAAGCAAGACTCCTGTTCACTCAGGCCATAAACGAGTGCGGCAAGTATAATGATATCGTTTCCACAGAGCTTGTTAAGTTCTGTCAGGAGGGCATTTCAAATGCCCAGCAGCTTGAAACTTACTGCAGAGGCAAATATTTCTTCGACAACAAGTCTTATAAGAGTGCCCTGAACGAACTTCAGAAAGTTCCGGGCTTCAGAGACGCTGATGACATGATCAGGCGCTGCAAGAGACAGAACTGATTCGATTAATAGATTTAATTCATACAAAAGCCCCATGGACGTTATATCCACGGGGCTGTTTTATTAAACTCAGTAAGCTTCAGAATACATCAGCATTATGTCTGCTTTTGTAGTAAGTCTCGGATTAACTGCAATGTTGCCGCTCTTCATGGCATCCTCTGCCATTGATTCGAACTTACCGCTGTCTACTCCGACTTCTTTCAGCGAAGCAGGTATTCCAAGTGAAGCATTAAGAAGACTTAATTCCTCTGCCAGCATATCAGCTTTAAATGCATCTTGCGGTACGGGATCAGATGCCACGCAGCGATAGATCTCATAGTACTTTCCGGTGTCGGTTTGAGCATTGAAGCGGACGACCGTCGGAAGAAGCACTGCATTTGCAAGTCCATGCGCCACATCGAAAAATGCGCTGACCGGATGGCTCATGGCATGTACGTCACCGAGTCTTGCATGAGAGAAAGCAATCCCGGCAAAGAGCGAACCTAAGAGCATACCTTCTGCAGCCTGCCTGTCTTTTCGATCTGCCACATAGGATCTGATATTACTGCCGATAAGTTCCAGAGCCTGAAGCGCCATCATGTCGGAAAACGGTGAGGACGCAAGCGAGATATATGCTTCGAGTGCATGTACCAATGCATCCACTCCGCAGTATGCTGAAGTCTTCAAAGGCACGGTGGTAATAAGTTCAGGATCAAGTATCACGTATTTAGGCAGGAGATAAGTGCTTCCTACTGTGAGCTTATAGTTCCTGGAGTGATCGGTTATTACCGAGAAAGATGTAACCTCCGAACCTGTGCCGGCAGTTGTCGGAATCGCTATCATAGGAATTACCGGACCGGGCACTTTGCCGACGCCTTCGTAATCTGTGATCTTTCCTCCGTAGCTTCCCAAAACCGCGACAGCCTTCGCAACATCAAGCGGTGAACCGCCCCCGAAGGCAACGATCATTTGAGCACCGCTCGCCTTGAACATGGCTGCAGCCTTTTCGACCGTATCCGTTGAAGGATTTCCTTCAGTCTCCGTAAATGCCTCACTCCTTATTCCTGCTTTGTTCAGCATTTCCGCGCATCTGTCGACATAACCCGATTTCTTAAGATGCGGTCCGGATACTATAAAGGCTTTTGAAGCTTCCGTCTTAGCTGCTATCTCTGTAAGATCATTAAGACTGCCCCAGCCGTAATATACGTTTTGAGGAATCGAGAAAGAAAAATGCTTCATAAAGCGATCCTCCTAGCCAAGTGCCTCTACCGAAGCCTTGATGATGTCGTATGCCTTGTCGCAGTCTTCCTCTGTGATAATGAGCGGAGGCACCATACGGATGATGTGACCGCCGATCGCTGTGATAAGAAGATGTCTGTGGAGGCATTCATGTTTAACGTCTACCGCATTGATCGAATCATCGAATTCAACACCTACGAGCAATCCCTGCCCTCTTACATCCATTACGTGAGGAAGTGTTTTGAGTTTATCCATAAAGTAAGCTCCGACCTTTGCTGCATTGCCTGCAAGATCACGGTCAAGCAATTCGTTTACCTGAGCAAGTGCTGCAGCGCAGCTTACCGGATGTCCGCCGAATGTCGTTCCATGAGAACCAGCTGAGAATGCTTTTGCCACTTCCGCCTTTGCACAGATTGCACCTATCGGCATACCGCCGCCCAGAGCCTTGGCCATTGATACGATATCAGGCTTGATTCCGTAATGCATGAAGCTCATCACCTTACCTGTTCTGCACCAGCCGGTCTGTACTTCATCGATAAGAAGGAGCATGCCTTTTTCATCGCAGAATTCACGGAGTCCCTTCATGAAATCCATAGTAGCTGGATGAACTCCGCCTTCACCCTGTACGGGTTCGATCATGATGGCAATGGTATTCTCCGTGCATGCATCCTTGAATGCCTGCAGATCGTTATAGGGAGCATATGAGAAACCGTAAGCCATAGGACCGAAGCCGATCTGGCAGCCGTTGCCCGGCTGGCCTGTAGCTGACATTGCGCCGAATGTTCTGCCGTGGAATCCCATCTTTGCAGTTACGATGTGGTAACGGTTAGGGCCGTACTTTTCGATACCGTATTTACGTGCCATCTTTATCATGGCTTCATTTGCTTCGGTACCGGAATTCTGATAGAAGATCTTATCCATTCCGATCGTTTCACAAACCTTCTCTGCGAGCAGCGCCTGAGGGATCGTGTAAGGATAATTGAATGTGTGCATCAAAGTCTTTGTCTGCTCTACTGCTGCGGCTACCACCTTCTCATTACAGCTTCCTGCCGAGTTAACTGCGATGCCCGCATAGAAATCAAGATATGCTTCGCCGTTCTCATCGTAGATGTACTGATCTTTTGCAGTTTCCGCGAGAAAATCGAATCTCTCGTATGTCTCGATCATGTACTTCTGGACCTTGTCCTTAATGTCCTGTGCTGTAAGTCCTGTATCTGCCAGTTTCATAGTATTTATCTCCCTTTTACTTTTTATCGCCTTTAGTTTTTTTGCCGATCTCATCTTCAGTTATGTATCCTTTGAGGATCAGGAACTGTTCGATGATCTTTACGCAATCCTGGATACCGACCTTCTCACTGTTTAACGTCATGTCGTAGTTGACGGGATTGGTCCAGTAGTTGCCGTGCGTGTAATATGCGTAGTAATCAGCTCTGTATTTATCTGTTTGTGTAATGGTCGCATCCGCCACTTCCGGCGTAACACCCATGTGCTCGATTACCCTCTGTCTGCAAAATGCTCTGGGCGCTTCGATGTAGATACTCACCACGTTTTCTCTGCTTCTTAGCACGTAATCTGCACACTTACCTACGATTACGCATGATTCCTGATCGGCAAGATTATTGATGATCTCGCATTGGTATTCGAAGAGCTTGTCATCGGAAATGAATTTCTCGTTCTTCGCAATGTAGTTTCTCGATCTTGGAAGTCCTTTCATGAAGCTTGTGAAACCTCCGTTCGATCTGACCTTTTCATTTACCTCATTGAAGAGTTTTTCATCCAGTCCGCTTAACTGGCTAGCGAGTGTAAGGATACGGTTTTCGTAGCAGTGAATGCCGAGATCGTGTGCCAGTGTCGAGGCGATCTCCTTACCGCCTGAACCGAATCCTCTTGCAAATGTAACTACAAATCTTTTCATAATTCCCTCCTGTTTATCCCGCAAGGTATCTGCTTAAAAATTCTCTTGTACGCGGGTTCTTCGGATTGCTGAAAAGTTCCGAAGGAGGCGCATCCTCTGCAACATAACCTCTGTCCATGAAGATCGTTCTCGTCGATACGTCTCTGGCGAAAGCCATCTCGTGAGTGACAATGATCATCGTAAGACCTGTCGTCGCAAGATCTTTCATAACATTCAAAACTTCACCAACCATCTCAGGATCCAATGCCGATGTCGGCTCATCAAAGAGAAGCACTTCCGGATTCATGCAGAGCGATCTTGCGATGGCTACTCTCTGTTTCTGTCCGCCTGACAGCTGGTCGGGTTTTGCATTTATAAACGGCGCCATTCCGACTTCTTTAAGATGTGTTATGGCTCTGTCAAAAGCTTCTTCCTTGGAAAGATGCAAAACCTTTCTTGTGCACAGCATGCAGTTCTGCAAAACCGTCAGGTTATTAAACAGATTGAACGACTGAAACACCATGCCGACTTTCGCTCTGTATTCATTAACTTCGCGCTGAACATCTCTTACTTCCTTGCCGCGAAAATATATAACTCCGGTCGTCTGCATTTCGAGCTTGTTGATACATCTGAGCAATGTGGATTTACCGGAGCCGGAAGATCCTACTATGCAGATGATCTCGCCTTCTTTGACGTCCATATCTATCTTTCTCAGGACTTCATGTTTACCAAAAGATTTGCTGAGATCTTTTATGCTGATTACAGTTTCTCCCATAAGGTGCCTCCTTACTGATTGTCCATGTATTCGACAGCCAGTGCATAATCCTTTTTGCCTTTAAGCTTCTTCTCCATAAGATTGAAGATCTTATTGAATACAAAGCACAGAACGAAATAGATAACTGCTATTACGAGATAACTCTCGAAATACTTGTAATAGTTTCCGCCGACGGTCTTTGCTGCCATGAACAATTCCTGAACCGCAATTACATTGAGTACTGAAGTCATCTTGAGATTGGTAAGGAATGTGTTTGCCATCTCGGGAATGATATTCTTAAATGCCTGCGGAAGAACGATGTAGATCATGGTCTTCATCGGCGACATACCCATCGCCCATGCGCCTTCCCTCTGTCCGATATCGATCGATCCGATACCGCCTCTTACGGTCTCTGCCATGTATGCACCTGTATTAAGAAGTGTTACCAGGATACCGGCGAAGACGGGCTGCATGTTTACGCCAAGCTGTCTGATGCCGTAGTAAATGATCATGGCCTGTACGATCATCGGAGTATCACGGAATATTTCTACATAAGCTGAAGCAATACCCTTCAGGAGCCTCACAAGAGACTTCTTTACGATGTTGTCTCCCAGTCCGATCTTCATGTCCTGAATGATACCTACGATATATCCGAGGATAAAACCGAAGATCGTTCCAAGAACTGCGATATAGAGTGTGAGCCAAGTACCGTCAAGAAACATCTTGAGATATTTGTTTATTAAGAAGATCATCCACTCAAAGGATGTCTGAGGATTAGTGAAATCAAAATTGAAAAGTCCCATAGTCATCAACCTTTTAAGATTACCTGCCGGAAGGATCCCCTCCCGGCAGGTGAATTAAACTTTAGAATGTGACTGCTTTCTGAATGTTCAGATAACTTATGCGATGAACCAGTCTTCCTTTTCAGGTCCGAACAGATCGATCACCAATTCAGCATCAGCAGGAGCACTGTTAGCTGCCGGCTGCTGACCGATAACCTTGGCCATAAGGTCATCCATCTTAGCCTTGTCATTCCAGCCGAGAGCATCCATTGCAGACTGGATCTTATCTCTTAATGCAGTATCGCTCTTTCTTGTTGCGATGCAGACATTTACCATCTCATCGTCACCTGTAAAGCTGTCGCCTTCATCGAAAACAATGATCTTGAGATCTTTATTTGTAAGAAGTGCGGACTGAGCTGTAGGAAGATCTACGATACATACATCTGCAACACCGTTTGATACTGCCATGAAGCACTCCGAAGTAGTCTCGTAATTTGATCCGGTTACCGCACCGTCGATCTGATCAAGAAGCGGGATCCATCCGGTACCGAGCTGTGTTGTTACCTTACATCCTGTACCCTTGAGCTGTGAGAGTCCTGTAACGTCGGCATAAGCTCCGTCTGCCTTGACTACGATGCAGTTATCTCTGTAGTAGTAAGGTGTAGTGAATGAGTAGGACATCTCTCTTTCTGCGGTACGTCCCATACCTGCGATGATGCAATCGTAATCACCTGCGTCCAATGAGATACCGATCGAAGACCACTCTACCTTATGAATCTCAAGATCCATGCCCAGCTGGTCTGCTATCATCTGTGATACTGCTACGTCATATCCATATGCATAAAATGTTGAATCATAGATCTTAACTGCTTTGCTTCCGTCAGGTGTTGTTGCCTCATCCTGCGTCCAGTTGAAAGGAGCATATGCACACTCCATTCCAACTCTTAAAACCTCCTTGCCTGATGCGGAATCTTCTGTCGCGCCTGCAGTAGTACTTGTAGCACCTGTGCTGCATCCTGCCAAAGCCAATAAACTCATTGATGACACGACAGCTGCTGTTAAAACAGTTTTCCCGAATACTTTCTGTTTCATAGTTACTCCTCCTTGTTGCAATAACTGCCTTTCATTTGGGAAAAGCTCTCATGAATTCTTCGCTTCACTTGTGCCTTTTCTTGTGTGAGATTTTAGGAAAGTAACCCTGTGTTTACAACGTGCAAAGCGCACACTCATACCGAACACTTTGCACAGTCGATATCACAAAAACATCAGACGTTTAACGAGCACGCAATTCAATAAATCCAGGTATTCCACGTAATCCGTGATCTCGATCTCAAGCAATTCTTCAATCTTCTTCAAACGGTTGATAAGTGAGTTCCTGTGTATGTAAAGTGCCTCTGCGGTTTTAGCACTGTTGAACCCGTTCATATAATAAGCAAGAAGAGTTTCCTGCAGGAAAGTACCGTTTGCATGGTCGTATTCTTCAAGCTTGTTCAGTCTGTTATTGCAGTATGCAAGTATCTCCCTCTGATCGTTTCCGCGGAACATGTACTTATAGATTCCCATTGCACTTGCACTTAAGACTTTCTTGTTTCTCGGATTGGGAAGGTAATCTTTCTTTGGAATGAGACTCTTGGCCTCCTGATAACTCTGACCGAATTTACTCGGATCAGTATATGGTGTGCCTAATATGCATGTGCTGCTGATTATCCCGTCAAACTCAGGCTTGCTGTCTATTTTTCTGAGCATCCTCTCTATCTCATGTTCTATCTCTTTATTCTCTTTCGCTTCAAAAAGAAGCACAAACTTATTTAGGAACATCATGAACATCGGTCTACCTTCCATCTTCATGACTTCCTGGTTAAGACAGTTCGCATAGTACTCGTATATATGCTCATCCTGCTCGAGATTGATTCCGTATTTTCTGTCCACTGCAATGATCCCGACTCTGTATGGTTTAGTAAAATCAAGTCCGAACTGACCTGAGATCTTCTTGACATATCTGTCGTTAACGTTGTATCCGAACAGAAGATTATAAAGATAATCTCCCGTACGTTTATTCATTATGTTTGTCTCCATGATGAGGTTGCCGATGCTCTGTGAAATATCGACAAACGATGCACCTTTCCATCTCACATAGAAAAGCGGGAGAGATAATTCATCTGCTTTTTTGATTATCGATTTAGGAATGAATTCCTTGTCATCAACAACGGAAATTGCAAGACCTGAAATACCCAGATCATTAAGCTCATCAATAGCCTTCCTGACTTCCTTAAAATCGAAGCGGATATAGTCCACGACTATCAGCGCGAAATTCCCACGGTTCATATGCTCTTCAAAAGGTCTTGTCTGGACAAGATATGTCCACGAAACCATGCGTCTCAATCCCTTCTCGCCGGCAACCAATTCCATTCCGTCAAGCTTAAGATTATTTACATCCATGCATGTAACCATAGTGGCCTCCCGTTTAAAGAGAGCAATTCTCTCAATATAAATGGGTATATGCTATCTGTAGGGGTAATCGATGTAAAATACCAATTTCTTTATTTAATTATGCTTTTTAGGTTTATATCGGTCAAAAAAGATTACCAGTGTAAAAGAGAATTAAAGTTATTCCGAGAAAGTATATCTGTTTTGCCGTTATGGCCATTATACTTATCTGAATACAGGAGATGATTTAGATGAACAAGCTTAAACCCCTCATAGGCGTTATGCCGCTTTGGGATGACGATAAAGAAAGTGTATGGATGCTGCCGGGATACCTTGAAGGCATCCGTCAGGCAGGCGGTATTCCCGTCATACTTCCGTTCACTTCTGAAAATGACGAACTCGAACAGCTCGTAAAGATGTGCGACGGTTTTCTTTTCACAGGCGGTCACGATGTTTCTCCGGAATTATATTCAGAGAAGCCTGTCGACGATTCTGTTATATGTTGCAAAGACAGAGATGAAATGGAATCCTGGTATCTTAAATATGCCATCAGTTCTGACAAACCCTTACTCGGAATATGCCGTGGAATACAGTTTATTAATGCTGCTCTTGGCGGCACTTTATATCAGGATCTGCCGACACAACATCCTTCTGAGATCGATCATCACCAGAAGCCGCCTTACGATATCCCTATTCACACAGTAAGCATCGTAAAAGATTCTCCACTCGGAAAACTTCTTGATACAGAACAACTGAGTGTAAACAGTTACCATCACCAGGCAGTAAAAGATCTTTCACCGAGATTAAAAGCTATGGCTATATCAACGGACGGATTGATCGAAGCTGTCTTTATGCCTGAACACCGTTTCTTATGGGCAGTACAATGGCATCCTGAGTTCTCATATCTCACAGATATCAACAGCCGTAAGATCTTCAAGGCATTTATAGATTCATTAACCTAACGCTACATCAAGCGCCATCATGAGGCTGAATCCGATTGCAAAAGAGATTACGCCGATGTTTGAATGCTTGCCCTGGCTCATTTCAGGGATAAGTTCTTCAACTACGACATAGAGCATTGCTCCTGCTGCAAATGAGAGCAGATACGGCATCGCGGGAACAACGAATCCTGCGATAAGGACTGTGAACCCTCCGAAAACAGGTTCGACCGCACCTGAAAGAACGCCCAACACAAATGATTTCGGCTTGCTCTTTCCCTCCGAGAACAGCGGCATCGATATGATCGCGCCTTCAGGAAAGTTCTGAATCGCGATACCGAGTGCGAGCGCCAGTGCAGCGCCTGCAGTTATGTTTGCAGAACCGTTCATGAGACCTGCATAGACAACTCCCACTGCCATACCTTCAGGAATGTTGTGAAGCGTTACAGCTAGAACGAGCATGACGGTACGTGTAAGTTTGCTCTTGGGACCTTCGACCTGATTGATACCAGCGTGAAGGTGCGGAATGATGTGATCCAACAGGAGAAGGAACAATACACCGAGCCAGAAGCCGATGAATGCAGGAAGAAATGCGAGCTGTCCCTTATCGGAAGACTGCTCGATCGCAGGAACGATCAAGCTCCATATCGATGCAGCAACCATTACTCCGGCAGCAAATCCTGTCAGGGCACGTTTGATCCCGTCCTTCAGATCTTTCTTCAGAAAGAATACACAAGCAGCACCAGCTGAAGTACCCAAAAACGGTATCATCAGGCCCATAATTACCGTCTTTAACATTGTTACACCTTCTTCAAATAACCGAGTTTACCGTGCTCTATGCACAACACATAATCACAGCAGAGTTCAATGAGCTCCGGGTCATGTGTTGCCACAATTACAGTATTACCTGACCTTGCGAGTGTTTTCAAGAGGCCGCCGACCTTTTCCATATGCGAGAAATCAAGTCCTGATGTCGGCTCGTCAAAGAGCATAAGCTTAGCGTCAGCTGCCATGGCCGATGCAATGGCTACCCTCTGTTTCTGTCCGCCTGAGAGCGCCATAGGGTGCTTGTCCTTGAATTCTATGATACCGAGAGAATCGAGTATCTCATCGCATCTCTCTTTATCTTCATCATCCATTGAGAGCAGGACTTCCGCCTCAACACTGTCGGTAAACAGCTGATGGTTCACATCCTGCATAACCATATAGCTGAGTTTAAGTCTTCCTTTGCCCTTATACGTTTTTCCGTCTGCTTCAATTATTCCTTTGCAGTCTTTCTCAAGCCCGCAAATGCACTTCAGAAATGTAGATTTACCCGTGCCGTTCTTTCCGATGACTCCGACGACTGCACCTTTCGGTAAAACTAAACGGGGAATATTAAGACTCAGGTTCTCATCTTCTGAAGTAAAGCTTCTCTTCCAAAACAGATAAGGATTTCTGTGATATGAAAAATAGAAGTCCTTAAGGATTACCCCTTCTGCTTCCGGAATTGCTGCCACTCTGTCGCATCCGTCTTCGCAGTCACATCCGCCAAGACATGAAGGAGCAAGAATATCAGGAACGACCAAAGGACGAAGCTGTAATTCGTTGATCTTTTCCCTGTCAAATGATGCAAATTCAGCACCAATCCACTCATGGGCGATATTGCCTCTATCCATGTAGATAACACGGTCAACAAGATCTTTGAGATACCAGAGTCTGTGCTCTGATATTACGATCGTCTTGCCCTGTTCCTTCCATCTTTTTATCTGCTCACCGAGTTTAGCGATTGCAACCTGATCGAGATTGGATGAAGGTTCATCAAGGAGGATTATCTCAGGCAGAAGAGCAGATACCGATGCACATGCAATGCTCTGCTTCTCGCCGCCAGAGAGTTCAAAAAGACTTCTGCCGAGAAGCTTTTCGATATGCATCTCACTTACTACATCGTTCTTGCGTTTTAATATCTCTTTGGGATCAAGGCCGACGTTTTCAGGTCCGAACACGATCTCGCCGTCTGTATCGATGGAAAAGAACTGGCTTCTCGGATTCTGGAAAACCGTGCCGACGATTCCTGCAAGTTCAAAAAGTTCTGTCTTGCCGATATCCAGGCCGGCTACCGTGACGCTTCCTTCGAGATCACCTTTATAGTAGTGAGGGATAAGGCCGTTTATAAGCCTTATTATCGTTGTCTTACCAGAACCTGAAGCACCTGTCAGCAGCAGCGTCTCGCCTTTTCTGACTGATAAGGAAATGCCGTTAAGGAGTCCGTATTCAGACCCCTTATACTTGAAA
>JAEEGL017310700.1_pt1 | contig 12120 bp, 11 predicted proteins | sample 9134231 | NCBI WGS metagenome assembly JAEEGL01 (sample SAMN16246548, study PRJNA631951) | gut metagenome | biome: gut microbiome; feature: rumen; material: fiber-attached | host: Bos | place: Iran: Karaj | collected 2018-10
AAGTTCATGCGGCATCGTTACAGCATCTCTTCTATCGTACAGGTCCTGTTCTCAAAAAAGGGAATTTCTCACACTCGGTCTTTCCGTTACCACTCAAGCGCACCCGTCGGGTCCGACTTGCCGTCCCCGACGGGTGCGATGCGTCGCACCCGACGGGTGCGCTTTAGTGGTGACGGAAGGAGGGAATTTTATTTCTTTTGTTTGTTCAGATAGGTCTTCTTCCCGTATTTGTAGTCGATGATGTTGTACCAATCTTCGGGGATGAGGTACTTGCCTTCCACATGGTCGATGCAGAGCAACTGGAACTCTCCGTGGAGGGAACTGAAACGGGCAAGGATGCGGTCGGTGATGCGGATGTGGTGGATTGAGTCTTTGACCTCTTCCACAAGATGGAACGTCTGGTTGGGATGTTTCATCTCTTGTTCGCGCCACATCCTCAAGAATGTGTTCGTTTGGCTCATCAGGCTATCTACTGTCAGCATATATAACTTTCCGCTCACCTTTCCCATGCTGGAGAGGTCGGACTTCTTGCCGTATTCGTAGTTGACGGGATATTCGGTGATGCAGGTGGATTCCTTCATTTGCTGGATGAAGTCGTTCACCCATTGGGTGTTGTAGGGGACGGGTATTTTTCCTGTGCCGATGCTGATGATTTGCTGCACAAAGAGTGTGTGTTGTGCCCCTTTTCCATATATCTTGCAGATGATTCTCTCTCGGTCGTAACGACTATCTGAGGCAGTCAGTTCAATCGTGTCACCTTCTGCCGTGTGCGATTCCACATGCTGGAAGTTGCTGAATGACCCGTTGATGAGTCTGCTGCGGATGCCATCGATGGAGTCTCTGCTGATTTCTTTCTGCCATGTGAAGATTTGGCGGAGCGTGTCGCCACCGATGATTTCGGTTCTGTCATGATACCCTAAATCTTCTATCCCCAGTTGCAGACGAGTCTTTTCCAGCAAGGACAAGTAGTGGTAATAGTCTTCAGCCGTTGTTGGATGTTCGGCTTTCAGTCTTTCATACTCAGGCACACGCTCCATCTTGCCGTGGTCATACGTCAACATGGTTTCGTAGTCTTTGGGCAGGGTGAACGTGGAATCGACCTGGTCGATAAACAGGATGGTGTATCGACCGAAGTAATCCTTCTTGCCGTACAGGAGTCCATACGCTCGGGGTGAGTTGTCGTCGCCCCATCTGCTGAGCCTGAGATAAGCGAAAGTTTTGTCTGTGGGGTTGAAGAAATCGTAGTTGAACTCCTTGTCCATGTTGCTGTGCAGATAGCGGAGAATCTCCCTGTTGAGGTCGGCGATGGCAGCATCCGCCTTTTCTGAAGGAATAATGTAGAGTGTGCCGCTGCATCCACCTTCCACCACATTCACTCGGTCGCCTCCTTTGAACGACTTGGTGACCATGTCGTTCTTGTCCTGCTCCAGCACATAGGCATGGATGGCATTGTCAGATAATTCGTCCTTTTGGGTGTTGTAGCGGTAGGAAACCCGGTGCTTCTCGCCACCAGCTGCCTCTGTCATTTGGGCAATGAAAGGGATGAGTGGGCGGTAGTCAAGCACTTGCCCGTTGCTTTTCTGTTCTATATTTTTAGTGTATTCTACGGAAAGGTTGCATTGGTCTCTGTCTGGGCGATAATGAAAGGTGGCACTTTCCAAGGCATGGTTATGATAACTGTCGTAAGTGTAGAGAGGTTTTTCGCCGGAATATCTCTCCAGCGCCAGAGCATAATGGATTTCGTCTTCTGTGCCTTTGGGTGTCTGCTGATGGTGGCAGGCAATGGCGTGGCTGGAGGCATCGAGGAAATGCTGCATCATGGTGTCCTTCAACAGTTGCAGTTGGTAGCGGACGATGGGTAGGTCTCTTCTGATGTCGTAACCTTTCTCCCAACGTCGTTCCTCGTAGATTCCTTCGTCTGTGCGTCCGAGTGAGTAGCCGATTTCCTTGGGATGGTGCTGCTCCAGATAGTCCATGAGTTGAGGGGTGCTGTTCTCGTTTTGTGCGTGGATGGCGATGGTTTGTATCATCATCGCCAGAATGAATATGTGGTGTTTCATTGTTTTCTTGGTTTTTAATGTTGATTTTCTATCATCTCAAAAACTTCATCACATTCTCGTTTCAGTTTCTCGTTCAGTGCTGTATATTCCTCCAATGGATTTTTTCGTGTTTCCACACCGAAAATGCTGTCAACAGACATGAGGTCGCTTTGGTCATCCTCGGCTTCTGTTGAAGATTTCAGGGTAGGAATGTTGGCGAGAAACGTCTTGGGTGTCACCTCCAAGGTGTCCGCCATCTGTATTTCTTGCGGACGTTCTTTGGGGCGGGGGTGTTTTTTTGCCGTCGACTGCCCAGAGGTGTTCCCATCGGCTCCTCTTGGTGGTGCCAAGATGATGACGATGATGGTTGCCACACAGGCGGCTGCCAGCCAAGGCCACAGGGCGATGCGACGTTTCTTCGGAGGAATATTTGCCATGATGCGGTCAAACGTTTCCACCTTCTCGTCAGACAAGGTGAAACCATTGTCGGTACGGGTTGTGGCAAGCACCAGCTGGCGTACAGCCTCCTCGTTGGCAGCAAGGGTATCTTGGCTCTGTCGGTAGAAGTCGGCAAGAGCCAGTTCTTCTTCTGGAGTGGTTTCGGCATCGAGGTAACGCTCGATGAGTTGTTGGCGCAATGCCTTGTCGTCCAGTTCTTTCATCTATAGTCCTCCTTTTCTGAACAGCTCCGCCATGCTTCTCCGTGCGGCAGAAATCATGGTCTTGGTGCTTTGTTTGGTGGTTCCACAAATAATTGAAATTTCGTCCAGCGTCATCCCTTCACTCTTCATCGTCAGCATCTTTCGTTGGGTGGCTGGCAAGTGGCTGAGTGCTGATTGAATCATCCTTTCCGTTTCTTGACCAATGAGTGCTTGATCAGCCCCTCGGGTGTCAGCCTTCTCTGTGTCGTGTAGGGTGTCGGTCGGTGCCTTTTGTCGGCGCAGCAAGTCGATGCACACATTTTTAGCGATGGCGACAGCCAATGCTTCGGGGCTGGCATAGTGTTCCAACCGCTCACGCATCTGCCAAAGTCGGAAGAGGGTCTCCTGTACCATGTCCTCCGCCTCCTCGGGCAATTGCTTGTTTGCCAAGAACCTTTCGCATAGTTCCAGAAGCCTCGGGCGTATGTCGGTTACAATTCTTTCAAATGCTGTTATCATCATCTTTTGTGCATCTCTTTGGTAAAGACGTAAAAGTGCGGCAAAGGTAAACTAAAAAAACGCAGAAAAATAGCCATTAAACAAAAATTCATGAATGAATAATTGGCGGATCATTCTTGAATTTGTATGTTTTATGCCTTAATGGGCATCGGGGAATGTCTGTTATTCCACAAACGGCAGTGGGGCTCTCCACTGCCGAAGTTGTTCATTGTCATTGGGGCATTGTTCGTTGTCGATGAACAACGAAATCTCAGGTGCCTTTTAGTGGCTGCCGATGAACAAGAAGAGCATTGAGAGCAACACAAGGAGCAGGTCGATGACTTTCGAACGGAGGTTCTTCTCGTGGAACACCATCGCTCCGAAGAGGAAGCTGACGATGACGCTACCGCGACGCACCATCGAGACGATGGAAATCATGGCTCCGTCTAATCCGAGGGCGTAGAAGTAGGCGAAGTCGGCTGCGGAAAGGAACACCGAGATAAGGATGATGCACCAATCCCAACGGAACGGGGTGGTTTTCTTGTGCGTTGGCCACCACAGGAGGAAGAGCATGGTGAGCATCATGAAGAACTGGTAGATGTTGTACCACGACTGCACAGCGAGCTTGTCCAATCCCACACCACCATTCTGTGGCGATGCCATGAGGAACTTGTCGTACAACCCTGACACAGCACCCAACACATTCGCCAGCACCACGAAGACAATCCACTTGTTGTGCTTGAAGTCGATGCCTTCCTTCTTGCTGGAGCGTGAGAGCATATAAAGTCCTATCATGGCGATGATGACTCCCACCCATTGCCAGAGGTTGAGCCTTTCAGAGAAGAACGTTAAGGCACCAATGAGCACCATCACAGGACGGGTGGCGTTGATAGGTCCTACAATCGTGATGGGCAGATGCTTCAACCCGAAGTAGGCGAGTAGCCAAGAGGCAAGCACGATGCACGATTTCAGCAGGATGTACTTATGTTCTGCCCAACCATACTGATGGGTGTAGAAGAGGCTGTCTTCGCTGATGTATCCTTCTCTCGACAGAATGATGAACGGCAGAAAAATTAGCGAAGAAAACAGGGTGTTGAGCAGGAGTACAGGAATGACCGCATTCTCCCTGAGCGACTTCTTCTTGAAGACATCGTAGAAGCCGAGGAGAAAGGCGGAAAGGAATGCAAGGATTAACCACATCATATCATGTACCATTTACTATGTACAAAGTACAATTTATTTGACAATTGATTTTTTCTTCTTGCTTTTCGGTTTCGGCATCGGCAGTTCCTTACAGGTCACACGGACGAGTTCGGAGAGATATTCGTGGTCGTCAATCTCAGCGATGTAGAAGTGGTCTTTAGCGGTGGGGTAGGGAGGTTGAGGGTCGAACGTGCGGAGCATGGCACGTCCTGCCTCCGTGGGTTTGATGTAGAGACGGTCATCACAAATAAGACCGAAAATCTTGCCGTCGCAGTAGATGCCGTACTCGCCAAACATCTTCTTGAGCGTGATTTCGCCAGCACCAGCACATTGGTCGGCGATGTATTGTGCAAAGTCTTGAGTGCTTGCCATATTGATTATACTTGAAATATTTCTTCAGGGTAGGTGATGTCAGCGAGGAAGAGCGCATTACCTGGTACGGATGTCCCTGCGGAACAACGGTCTTTCTTCTCGATGATGGTGCGGAACTGCTCGATGGTGAGCACACCACGACCCACGTCAAGTAGGGTGCCGACGATGGCACGAACCATGTTGCGCAGGAAACGGTCGGCGGTGATGGTGAACTGCCACTTGATGGGGGAAATTTGTGCCCCCCTTTGTGGTTCCCGTATGCTCGTTCGGCTTCGTTCCTTGCCTCCGACCATCCGACCACTGCACCCCGCCGGTTGCGGAAGGATTGTCAACCCTTCCACAATCGGCGTCCATTCCGCACGCATGATGCGGCAGTTGTTCGTCTTCACGTCCGTATGGAGCTTTGAGAAGGAAGTGAAATCGATGTAGTCGAAGAGTGTTTGTGCCGCCTCGTTCATCTTGTCGAAATCGAGCGGTTGAGGGAAACGGTAGGCGTATGGCTCGAAAGGTGTCTTGGCCGTGATGATGTAGTAATGATAAGTGCGTGAGGTGGCAGAGAAACGTGCATGAGCATCGTCTTTCACCTTTCTGATGCAGCTGATGGCGATGTCGGAAGGTAAAAACTTATTGAGGCGATACACTAATTGCTCATTCACTTCTTGCGTTGTATCGAAATGTGCTACCATGAGGGAAGCGTTCACCCCTGCATCCGTCCTTCCTGCCCCTGTCACCTCAATCGGTTCACGTAGCAGAGTGGAGAGTGCCTTACCCAGCACTTCCTGTACGCTGATGCCGTTAGGTTGAATCTGCCAACCATGATAGCGTGCTCCGTCGTAAGAAAGATAAATAAAGAATCGCATGACAACTTCAATACGTCGCGTTAGCCTCTTTAAACTTTAAACTCTAAACTTTAACCTTTACAAAATTACGGAGTCACTCTATTATGGAAGAACACACGCTTCAATGTGCTGCCCATGCGAGTGCGTGGGGCATGAATGTTCGCTTTATTGCGGTAGAAATGCCAGAGCATGATGGCTGCTGTGATGGAAGCCACACCGTCGGCTGTGGCGATGCTTATCCACACGCCATCCGTACCCCAAATCTCGGGGAAGATGAGCAGGAAGGGTACGAGGAAGAGCAGCTGGCGGCTGACGGACATGAAGATGCTGCGTTTCGCCATACCGATGCTCTGGAAGAAGTTGCCTGTCACAATCTGGAAACCCACGATGGGCGACATGCTGACGATGATTTTCATGCCCGAAACGGCTAAGGCTGACAAGTCGGGGTCGTCGGTGAAGAGTGCCACAGGGTATTCGGGGAAGAACTCGCACAGGATGAACGAGCAGCACATGGTGATGGTGGCGAGGATGATGGCCTTCCGCAACACTTCATCTACACGCTCTGGCTGTTGTGCTCCGAAGTTGAATCCAGCGATGGGTTGCATGCCCTGACAGATGCCCAGCACCACCATCACGAAGAGGAACGTGACACCGTTCACGATGCCGTATGCCGCAATCGCCAAGTCGCCTCCGTGACGGGTCAGCCCTTTGTTGATGAGGATGACCACCAGACAGGCGCACAACTGCATGGCGAAGGGCGACATGCCGATGGAGAGGATGTTCTTCACGATACGTTTCTTCAATCCGTAGATGCCCGAATGCAGGTGGATGAGGTCACGTTTGTTCGATAAGACAGACACCACAAAGGCAAGTGCGGCCATTTGAGCAAGAATGGTAGCGTAGGCAGCTCCCTTGATGCCCAGTTCGAAGGTGAAGATGAAGAGGGGGTCGAGGATGGCATTGATGACCACCGTTGCAATCGTGGCCGACATCGCCACATGAGGGTGTCCTGTGCTTCGCAGGGCGCTATTCAAACCCAGGTAGAGGTGCGTCACCACGTTGCCGAGCAGGATGATGAACATATAGTCGTGAGCATATTGGAGGGTGTTCTCAGAAGCTCCGAAGAACAGCAGCAGCGGGTCGATGAAGAGGAGTCCCAGCACTCCCACAACGATGCCGATGATGACGTTGAGCGACACCAGATTGCCCAGCACCCGTTCAGCTGTCGCGTAGTCTTTCTGCCCCAGCTTAATCGACATCATCGTCGAACTTCCCACGCCCACCATCGCGCCAAATGCGGCACTCAGGTTCATAATGGGGAAGGTGACAGCCAAACCGCCCAAGGAGAGGGTACCCACGTCGGGGATGTGTCCGATGAAGATGCGGTCAACCATGTTGTAGAGCGACGAAGCCGTCATAGCCACCACAGCTGGCACGGCATACTTCATCAGCAGCTGACCGATAGGCTTTGTCCCCAATTCCTTTGTTCTGTTATCCTGTTGCATAGAGTTTGTGTCCTTTCCCTTATTCCCTTAATTGTAGTGCAAAGGTACGAAATTTTTTCCATATACACAAACACTTTCCCCGATTTCTTCACCCCTTTTCATCACTTTTTTTCACCCTCGACATCACCCCTCTCCTTGTGCCCTTTGTCGTAATTACGTTGCGCCCTTCATCGAATTTACGTCGTGCCCTTCATCGTAAATACTTACGCTCGTTACTGTCATTTTCGTCAGAGAGTGTGCGCGTGTGCAGTTTGTCCCATGCGTCGAAAATGAGGTTGTCCAATACGCCAGAAATGAGTTTGCCTCATGCACCGGAAACCTGAGTTCGTGCCCCTGCGCCAAATGCCAAACGCCAAATAAGAAAAAGGGCGAAATGAAGCCCCCTAATTATTATATAAATATTTATAGGGATAACGGTTTATGGATTAATATATATAATAATATAATAACCACCCTTTCACGCTTATTTGGCATTTGGCGTTTGGCGCTTTTGGCAAAAAAAGCTTGAAAAAATACGGCTGCGAAAGTTGGATATGTGCAGAAAAAGTTGTAACTTTGCAAACGGAAAAAACATGTTGACATGTACATCGAAACAATCAATAACACTCTTGTTCCCCGAATTACAGAAGACGCAGTAGTACTGGACTTGTTTGCTGGATGTGGTGGTCTTTCGCTCGGTTTTGAAGCAGCAGGTTATGAAACCATTGGCTACGAGATGGTACACAGCGCGGTCGAAACCTATAATCACAACCTGCATGGTCATTGCCATGAGACGATGCTGTCAGTTGGTTTTGATTATCCTGATGCAGACATCATCATCGGTGGCCCTCCTTGCCAGCCTTTCAGTGTACGAGGAAAACAGCAGGGCATGAGTGACGCACGCGATGGCTTCCCTATTTTCATTGATGCGGTACGGCGTTTGCAACCCAGGGTCTTCCTTTTCGAGAACGTGCGGAATCTGGCTTTCTCGCATAAGTGGTATCTTGATTTGATTATGGACGAATTGCGTGGGTTAGGTTATTTGTTGGAATATCGTTGTGTAAATGCTGTCAACTATGGTGTGCCACAGAATCGTGAGCGTGTCATCGTGGTGGGGCATCGGTCGCGTTTTCATTACCCAAAAATACAGCTGAAGAAAGTGAGCGTGGGTGAAGCCATTGGAGACACCATGAACGAGGTGGTAGAGGGTGCACACATCCTCACTTCTGCACAGGACAGATATATCGCCGAATACGAAAGAAAATCAGCATGTGTCAATCCGCGCGACCTCTATGCGGACAGGCCTGCCCGTACCATCACTTGCCGAAACCTGGCAGGAGCGACCAGCGACATGCAGCGTGTGAAATTGCCTGATGGTCGCCGCCGAAGAATAGTACAGCGCGAAGCAGCCCGTTTGCAGAGCTTTCCCGATTGGTTTGAGTTTTGTGGCAACGAGGTACAGCAATTCACGCAGATTGGCAATGCTGTACCCCCATTGTTGGCATATCAACTCGCTTTATGCGTGAAAGAAACTTATGCGCTGGAAGAACGCCCCATGGAAGAGATAGAGGAAATGAACGGAGTATTGGAACCTTTATTTGCTGTGTGACTTATGAAAGAGATAAAGATTGACAAATCAAAGCGCGTGGGGAAGCTGATACGCTCGATGCTTCATGTGTTGGATGCAGTCGGGATACCTCTCGACTCAGTGAGTGACCGTACAAAAATGCGTATGGCTGAAGCTGTTTTGGCTGTGGCCGACATAAAGAAGTCATTTGCCGAAGCCAAATCCTCAGACGACAAGCACTTTCTGACCACACGTCAAATCATCATTTTTGAGAATAACTATCTGGAGGGGAATTATTCCTCTGGTTCTTACGATGACATCCGTCGCAGCCATTTGATTTTGCTGACGATAGCTGGTTACGTGGTCAATTCTTCTTCGCTTGACACACAATCGACCAACAATCCCACAAGAGGGTATGCAGCATCCCCTGCTTTTGCCGAATTGCTGCGCAGCTATGGCACAACAACATGGAAGGACACGCTGGCTGCCTTCAAACAAAAGAACGAGGAACTGAAAGAGGTGCTTGCCCGCAAACGGGAGTTGGAGCGCATACCCGTCACCCTGCCATCAGGCGTGGAAGTGAAATTGTCGGCAGGTGAGCACAATGAACTCCAACGTGACATCATTCAGAAGTTCCTGCCACGTTTCGGATTCGGTGCTGAGGTGCTGTATTTGGGCGACACGACAGACAAGTTTCTGGTGCGTGAAGATGAAAAGCTACAGGCACTTCACTTTTTTGCCCTTGAACATGAGGAACTTCCCGACGTGGTAGCGTATAGCAAAGAGAAGAATCTCCTCTACATGATTGAAGCTGTGTACAGTTCTGGACAGATGGGAGAAATCCGCGTGAAGAAGCTAAAGGAAAAACTGGCTGACTGTACAGCCACACTTGTTTTCGTCTCAGCATTTGAGAACAAGAAAGCATTCCGCAAGTTTGCCGATGATATTGCATGGGAGTCGGAGGTGTGGATTGCCGATAATCCCGACCACATGATTCACTTCAACGGGTATAAATTCTTAGAGATGCATCAATAAGGGGGCGCGACATGAATACAAGAGAAGAAGTAATGGCAAAAATCCGCCAATCCATCGCAAAAAAGAAGGCGTGGCTCGACAGGAGCGACGTGGAATTGGGGCGCATTTTTGCAAAAATCTTTTTGTTCGTGATAAAATCACTACATTTGCAATGTGTTCCGAAAGGAGCACAAATGCAGTTTCCTTATAGTTCTTTTCAACATTGTCGCTCGCATTCTCTTTAGAGAACACATAAAACGCCAAACGCCAAATGCCAAATAAGAAATAAGGAAAAATGCAGCCTCCTATTAGGTGGATGAAATAAGAGTTGATGTAATCAGATTGATGCTGATTGACGATTGAATTGACATGGATTGACGTGAAAAGACAGAAAAGTGGTATCTTGTTAAACGTCAATATCTGTCAATCTACACGTCAATCTAATAAAATGAAAAGGATTATGGTTTACGCAGATTCCGATTTCCTTGCATCACCGCAGGAGATTGGAACTGTTGGCTTACGAATACGTTCGTGTCGCCATCAAAGACTGGCATTACAAAAAGTACACATGAAGAAAAGACCCTAAATGTTAATTTTTAAAGTCTAATGGTTAATTCTGTTTGTTTTCCGATTGAAATCCTTGTGTATGTCGAGTTTATTGTGTAGTTTTGCGCTCAAATGTTATAGTCGTAAAATTTACAGCCATAATATTCTATGAAGAAGTTCTATGATAGAGTACGCGAAATGACCGAGCTTAGGGAATTGCAGCGTCAGGCGTACAACGATTATTCTCGATTTGTTGTGCTCACAGGCAGAAGACGTGTGGGCAAGACAAGCCTTGTATATAAACTTATAAATGAGACACAGGAAGATGCTCCTGGACTTTATTTCTTTGTTGGCAGAAAGACGGAAACCGTTCTCGTCAGAACCTTTGTGCAGGAGGTGCGCGAAAAGCTTGGTGAGTTTGTTCCTGACGGAATGGGTTCGTTCCGTGAACTCTTCCAGATGATACTGGAGATTGGAAAACGAAAGAAGTTCACGCTATTTATTGATGAGTTTCAGGAGTTTGATAATATAAATGCAGGTATCTTCAGCGATATACAGGAACTATGGGACGAATACAAAAAACAGACAAACGTATGTCTGATTGTGTCTGGTTCTATTTTCCGCATGATGGAAAAAATCTTCAAAGATGAAGAGCAGCCACTCTTCGGCAGGGATGACTGCACAATCAAGTTGAAGCCTTTCAATACAGAGACGATAAAGGAAATTCTGGGTGACTACAAGCCTAATTACACCTCAGAAGACTTGCTTGCACTTTGGACTATTACAGGCGGTGTGGCTCGTTACGTTGAACTCCTTATGAACAACGGATGTACTAACGTAAAGAAGATGATACACTACGTTTGTTCAAGCGGTGACAGCTACTTTGTGGACGAAGGCAAAAAGATATTGATACAGGAGTTCGGCAAGCAGTACGGTACGTATTTCAGCATCCTCGACCAGATAGCCCACGGCGATGTTACGCAAAGTGAGATTGAGGGGGCTTTAGGAATGAAAAGCCTGGGCGGACAAATGAAGATACTGGAAGAAAAATACGGTATCATCAAGAAAAAGCGTCCGATTGGTGCTAAAGAAGGTAGCCAGACGGTACGTTATGAGATACAGGACAACTTCTTCCGTTTCTGGTTCCGCTACATTCACAGATACTCTGCTCTCATTGAGTTGCAGAATATGCCTGCACTGGAGCGTATCATGACCGACGACTATACCACATTTTCTGGCATTGCCCTGGAACGCTGGTTCCGCCAGAAGATGATGGAAAGCTGTCGATACAAGCAGATTGGCGGTTGGTGGCAACCGAATGGCGTCAACTCCAAGGGCGACAAGGATGATTTCGAGATTGACATTGTGGCCGAAACGCTTGAAGGCAATGTTGAAGCGTATGAAGTGAAGCGCAATCCTCAGAAGTACTCTCCTGCCCGACTTGAAGAGAAAGTCGCGGAGATGAAGCGACGCATATTCCGTGGCAAAGAAGTCACAAAGGGTGGCTTATCCATGGAGGATATGTAAACTTGTGTGTTTGCAATATGAATTACATATCCCTACAATCTCCCAACGATGATTCGGATTCAAAAAAGATACAAAATATACTTGAAAAGGTTGGCATATAACATCCTCGCGCCAAAACGCCAAACGCCAAATGCCAAATAAGAAATAAGGAAGAATGTGCCCCCTTATTGGGTGGATGAAGAAAGAGTTCATGTAATCAGATTGATGTTGATTGACGATTGAATTGATATGGATTGACGTGAAAGGAAAGAAATGAGGGGTTATATTTTTGTCATGTAATGGATTCTTATTACCTTTGCAACAGATAATTGCCCTTTTGAAGGTTTATCTAATGAGATTTCAATGAATACATCAACCCACAAAAAACGGTTTATGAAAAAAGTTTCTTTA
>JAEEGL010038783.1_pt1 | contig 12119 bp, 7 predicted proteins | sample 9134231 | NCBI WGS metagenome assembly JAEEGL01 (sample SAMN16246548, study PRJNA631951) | gut metagenome | biome: gut microbiome; feature: rumen; material: fiber-attached | host: Bos | place: Iran: Karaj | collected 2018-10
ACGTTTCCCATCCATTGCAACTGATAAGAGTATCAATGAAGTTTCTTTTCAGTTCCTTCAACTTAGTTTGCAGTCTCTTAATGTGTTGTTCCTGCAAATGTATCATCTGTAGCTCTTTCATTTGCTCAATTCCTTTACTTCCTCTTTCGGATATTTCAATTTAAATATATGTTTTTTTATTTTCCTAAGAAAATAAGAGTCATGTTGTCCACACCAGACGTGACCGTTATATGCTCCATACTTCCACGGCTCTCCATTACTGTCATATTCGTCCCAGTATCTTGTCTTGATTCTATAGCAGTTATCGCAAGAAGAACAAATTTCAGGAGTCATGATAACACCTCTCGCTTCACAAACTGGTCCATACGACTGTTGTATATGGTTACCATTAAATTCTATTCTGTCTTTGTCAAACATAATTCCTTCCACTATATCTCTAGTTCCTCAGGAGATGATATAATTAATTCAATGTAAAATCTATTATCTTACACTGTAGGCATCTTAGAGCCTTTGCTAAGCATCTCTGTGAACAGGTCTCTTGAAGTATCAGGAAAACTAGGCTCTTCAAATGTAGGAAAGTCTGTATCAACATCTGCAGTCTTCTTAGGAGCAGGAGTCTTAGGAGCTTCTATCTTCGTCTCCTTCGTCTCCTTTTCTCTGACATTCTTTTTTGCAGGGGTACTTGTCTGCTGATTGCTTGTCTCCTGACGGGTAGGTCTGTCATATGCTCTACGCTTTTTGTTCTTGACACTGGTAAGCAATCTCTGGATAGCATTGTTAAGCCAACCAGTTGAATAGAAATTGGAATCAATGAACCACTGAAGAACAGCCTCTACATCTTCAAGCTGTCTCTTGGAATATCCGTCCCAAGTATCATTGCAATCTTGCATCTTCTTATCGAGGTCAGACTGAAACTTACTACGAGAAATAGCCTGAACTCTACTAACCGTATCATTCTGCGTAGAATTCCAATTGCGGTTGTTGTGTGCGTCAAAATAAACTGATGTTGCCATAATTTTTATTGAAATTAGAAATTAAAATCTCATTAATCTTTCCCCTTCCAGCTCCGTCAGAGTTGATATTCCTACGAGCTTTGACTACACTGATATTGTAATCAGAGTATAAGTTGCCAAAGAAGTTGGTCTCAGGTTCTGAATTGCTTTGAAGAAACATGAAACCATTCTCATTAATCTCATCACAAACCTTCTTAAGCTCCTGCTGGTCAATATCATCAAAGTTGGCAGCAGTGTATGATACACATTTACCAGTCTCTTTGATTGGCTTGTAAGGAGGGTCCATGTAAATGAAAACCTTTTTGTATTCTGCAGGATTGGCCTCAAGATATCTTTTGATAGCAGCGCAGCAACAGATGTTCTTGTAATCATCTGTTGACATATAAATATTTTTAGTCTCTGCTATGTTGTGAAGATTATCTAAGTTCTCATAATCAAATGAAACAGAAGTAGAATTATTGAATGCTGCATTGAATTCTCCCTTGCCATTCACACGATACAATCCGTTGAAGCAAGTCTTATTGAGAAACATAAGCCTTGCATTCTGCTTAATCCTATCAATGACCTTGTCTTTCGCACTGTCAACTGTAGAGCCCTTCATCATGTAGTCATTATACTTCTGACGCTCATTGTAATAGAATTCTTTCTTATCTTCAGCTTCATTGAAAGCCTTTTCAATAGCTTTAAGTTCTTTTACAAGTCTAGGATAAAAGATAGAAAATACATTGCCGTAAAGACTCATAAGCTGCTTGTTAGCATCATTGATAATGAACAGCTTAATGTTTGGTCTTGAAACTAACACATCCAAAAATACAGCACCGCCTCCGAGAAACGGTTCCACATAGATATCAGTATCAGTTGGTATCTGAGAAACAATTTCAGGAAGCAATTGTGTTTTGCCACCAAGCCATTTAACAATAGGATGTAGTTTCATTTTTAATCTTCGTATCTTTTATCTTTCTTGATTGATAATGTGTTTGCTTCAAATATTCTTTCAGGTACATCACTGCCTTCTCCGAAAGTGATTTTGACCCTTATTGGAAGTTCATACACTTGACTGTCAATAACCCATTCTATCTTCTTGAATACACCAGCAGTGTAATCAGGTTGGTCTTCATTGACAATCACATGTTTGTCTTTCCATTGTATATTAAGCAAACCTATCATATGTTCCATAAACAAATATATGTATTATTTTTCTACTTTTAAAACAGAATTGCATTTATTTAAGAAGAACTTCAATGCATCATTTTTCTCATCCTCAGATGATTTCTTGTAGATGTAACTCATTATCACTCCTTCCAGATTGGAAAGAGGAAAATTCCAAGTAGGAAGGTCTGTTCCGTATGCGACATAATTGTAAACCCTAGCAGCGATGCTTGTCTGCTTCTGCATTTTCGCAATAGCCATCAGCTTGACGAATGCAGGATATTTTTCTCCGTGATAGTACTCATTCTCTTCACGATGAAACTCATCATCAAGAATCTTATACACTACATCTTCAAAGCAAGACAATTGTACTAAACTTGTTCCGCCGATAATCAACTGCTTGTACACAGTAAACAACTTATCATAAGCCCGCTTGACTTCAAGAGCATCCTCACTATATAAAATAGTAAGACAAACTTCAACAAAGCCTCTCTTAAAAATTTTTAAAGCGCGGGCGTTCTTGTCTCTATCAACTGTACCACTTACACCTAGCATATCTTATACTTCATTCTGTTTATATATTATATATGTAATTTTTGAAAAAGATGAAAATGGTATTGCACTGATAAATATTTAAATTGAAGATGTGTAATCATATATGGCAGCTGCGTATTCTAATTCAATACAAGCTCTTAACGGAATATACGGAGCATTAGACCAAATCATAAGATTGATTGACAGGCCTGACTCTCCTGAAAAGACTAAAGAGAAAAATGAAAATACAGTTAAGACCCTAAACAAAGGAGGATTGTCTGGAGATTTGACAGCAGACAAGACTTCTGCTTCATCATCTGCAGCTGTACCTGTTCCTGCAAGCATTAGAGATATGGCTTCAGCATTGTTGGCTCTTCCTCCTGCTATCAAAGCGATTGCAGGTCTTAGTGACAAATCTATTAACAGAGTAGTTAATTTGATTAACAGACTTAATTGGTCATTCTCTGGATTAGCAGAAAATAACACAGCACTTAAGGGAGCAGTAACATTCAAATCATTGGTGCAAGGTCTCGTAGCATTAGAAGAAATCAAATTCTTCCAATTGATTATGAAATTGAAGATGCTTGAGACAGTAGATTTTGAAAAGACTTTAGGAAAAACTTTCACAGGTCTTGTGAAATCTTACAAAGCTCTTAATGATTTGAGTAAGAAAGATATAGACAATTATATCGCATTCACAAGCAATCTTTCTAATCTCAGTAAGACAGTAAAAGAATTCTCTAAAGTATCTGCATTGATGCCAATATTCAATCTTGCAGTGATAATGTATGTTCCTGCAATGAATAAGCTCATCAAGATGGCTAAAAAGATGCCAGACAAATCTAAGATGGAAGCTGCAATTGAATCTACTAAATTGGTATCAGGTCTTGCTAAGTCTGTTGCAATAATGGTAGCTACTGCAGTGGGTCTTGGTCTTGCTATCCAAAAGGGTGATACTAAATCTATATTGACCGGAATCGGAATCACTGTAGGAATCATGACCGTATTGACAGGCCTTGCTCTTACAATAGAAATATTCGGAAGGAAATCAAGAGGTGCAAGAAGAAACCTTAGAGAAATAAATCATTTCATAAATGGTCTTGCTGTAACTACAGGATTGATATTCGGTCTTGCTATACTCTATTCAATGCAAGGTCCTGCAATCAATAAGGGACTCCTTGCAGTTGGTGGAGTATTGTTAGCAGTCACTGCACTTGCAATCGGAATTGGTGTTGCAAGCAGGTTCCTTCACATCAGAAGGGAAATGAATGCAATAACAAGGTTCATGCTTGGAATGATGATTATGACAGGAGGAATATTAGTTCTCGGAATGTATGCTGCTGAAGCTAAACCTGTCATGATGGAAGGCCTTAAGATTGTTATGACAGTTCTTACTGCTGTAATGGGCCTTGCTTTACTCACAGGAATTGTAATGAGCTTTGTCCATCCTGTCGCAATGGGTGGAGTCATGGCATTTGTTGGCTTCAGTATGTTGTTAGTACTTGGTACATTCTTGATTGGACAACTTGTAGCCAATGATGCTGCAAGACAGACATTGTTGTTAGGTCTTGGAGTCACTGCAGGAATCATGATTGCATATACTGCTATCGCACTTGGTGCTGCATTCCTTGGAATGTTGGTAATGGAAGGAACTCCATTCTTGAAACAAGTAACATTGTTTGCTGCATTCTCTCTTGCTCTTGTTCTTGGAACAATCTTCGTAGGAATGATTGCAACTCTTGGCAGAGAATATCTTGTCATGGGTCTTGGTGCAACTCTTGGTATAGTCCTCGCATATACTGGAATTGCTAAGGCAGTCAGTGCTATGACTAAGGACCTTGCTCTTGCTATGCCACAACTTAAAATTCTTGGAACATTCGCCATAGGATGTATAGGTGTTGCATTCGCTACTGTATTGTTAGGACGTGCAATGGAAGGAGCAGGTTGGTGGACTGTCGCAGCTCTTGGATTATTGGGAACTATAATCGCAAGCACATACGGAATTGCAAGACTTATCTCAAGATTACATAAATTTACTTCTCTTGCAAAAGCAATTCCTGAATTGAAGACTCTTGGTTTATTCTTGGCAGCTGCTGAAGGACTAGCTGCTGGTGTTGTAGGATTGGCTTATGCAATAAAGAACCTTATCGGAGGAGAGGATTGGGACAGAGGAGCTATAGCAATTGCAGGAACCTTTGGAATTTTAACAGGAATAATTGTAGGAGCCCGTCAGGTAGCAAGATATATTTCTTCTACTAAGACTGAGATGGACAAGGCAGTAATTGATATTAAGAGCACACTGTTGTTCATGGGTGGTGCAGAGCTTCTTGCTGGAGGAATCATAGGATTAGCATTCGCATACAAAGAACTTGGAGATACTACACAAGAAAGACTTGAATATGTTACAGCGTCATTTGGTCTTGTTGCAGGAATTGTAACAGGAGGAGTTGTTGTTGCAAAACAATTAGCAGCTACTAAGTCTACTATGGAGCAAGGAGCTATAGATATTAAGAGCACATTGTTGTTCATGGGAGGTGCAGAGCTTCTTGCAGGTGGAATTCTTGGTATCGCTTATGCTCTTAAAGAATTGGCAGCAGAAGATCCAGGAGGAGCTGCAGCAGCTATTGCAGGTGCATTCGTTCTTGTAGGTAGTATCGTTGCAGGTGGAGTTGTCCTTGCAGGAAAGATTTCAGCTGCTAAACCAATGACTGACAAGGGAAAGAATGATATCAAGAGCATCCTATTGTTTATGGGAGGTGCAGAGCTTCTTGCTGGTGGAGTCATAGCATTGTCAAAAGCTATTCAACAGACTTCAGAAAAAGCTATACTTGAAGCTATGGGATTGGTCAGTGTAATTCTTTTCAGTGCAGTTAAGATTGCACAGTATGCATCAACACATAGCAGAGCTGCAAAGCAAGGAGCTAAAGATATCAAGGACGCATTGTTGATAATGGCAGGAGGAGAAGCTCTTGTTGGAGGTGTTATTGGACTTTCATTCTTGATAAGGAAACTTGATGAAGGTGGTAATGCAGAAGAATCTGTAGCAAAGGTATTCATTCTTATGACATCAATGATTTTAGGTGCAGTTGGTGTAGCTAAACTTGCATCTAATAATCAACAGAATATTAAACAAGGTGCAGTAGCTCTTCTTCTTGCTGAAGGAGTTATTGCAGGTTCAGCTGCTGTATTGTTTGCAGTAATTAAGGTTGCAGAACAAGGAAAGGGAAAATGGGAAGATGTTACATCTGCTCTTGTTGAAATGGGAATAATCCTTGCAGCTGCTGGAACTATGGCAGTAGTTGCTTCTAAGTTAGAGAATGACCTTAAGAAAGGTGCAATTGGTCTTGCACTTTGTGAAGCATTGGCAGCAGGTTCTGCATTAGTCCTTGCGGCTGTAATCAAGGTAGTTGCTTACGGTAAAGAAAAAGTCGGAGATGATTGGGCAGGACAAGCTCTTAAGGCTCTTGGAGAAATGGCTCTTATTGTTGGAGCATTTGGTACTATGGCATATGCTGCAGGAGCTCTAATTGTTGGACCACAAGCTCTTTGGTTCGGTGCAGGTGTTGCAGGCATTGCAGCATGTGAAGCTCTTGGATATGCAGGAGCTAAGATGTTGAAGGCTATGATAGAAGTTTCTGACCTTGGCGGTGAAGAGATTGGTAAGAAGATTGGTACAACTCTTGAAATGATAACTGTAGTTATTAAGAAACTCGGTGAGACTTCTGCTATGGGTCTCAGAGAATCTATAAGGATTGCAAGAGGTGCTGCAGCATTTAAGAGAGTTACAAAGATTTCAGGAGCTCTTATTGAAAATGTAGACCAACTCGTAAAGCTTTCAACCTATTTGGAGAAGAGTGGAACTTCAACAGAGGATTTGAAGAAGAATATGACAAGCCTTCTTGATGTTCTTTCACCTAAGATGTTTGTAGAATTCTTTGATGGAATGGACAAGGGTGAGATGAAGGATGCTATGAAGAAGGTCAATAAGGGTTACAAGAGCTACAACAAGGTTCTTAAGTTGGTTAAGAGCGCTCTTGAAGTATATGCTGATTTCGCTGTCAAGACAAAGGGAATGAATATAAATGAGGCAGACCTTGTCGGAGCTGCTACTGGAATATCTTCATCATTGTCAGTATTCATGGAAGCTCTTAATGGAAAGACTTATGATATAAGTAAGAAGACCGTCAAGAGATTGTCTCTTGTATTGTCAAGCTTGATTGAACCTATTTCTAATTTCGCAGAGCTTGTTTCTAAATATTCTGGTGACGGAAATACTCTTAAGGTTATTACTTATGATGAACAAGGCAAACCTCATGAAGGACTTGCTGTAAATATATCTGATACTGCTAGGACAATCTTGTCAGCAGTAATGACTTTCTGTGATGTGCTTTACAATGAAGAGAATGAAAAGATTTGGAAGAACATTACTCAAGGAGTAGACAGCAAAGGAAAATCACAAAGCACTCTTCAATCAGGTATTGGAATATTTGCAAGCATTATGGACCCTGTAGTAAGCTTCGCTGAAGTACTTACAATGTTTGGTTATGACGGTGAAAAGGGAATGCTTACAATACCTGAATATGACAAGGAAGGAAAACTTATAAACAACCGTGCAGTAGATGTAAAGAATATTGCATCAGTTATTGCAGGAGCTGTAACAACATTCATTGATGAGTTGTACGTCAAGCATAAAGATTCTTGGATTGATATTCTTTCATCTCTTAATATGATTGACCCTTCAATCGCTACAACTCCTGACAAGGAAGAGAAGACTGGTAACAAAGCAGGATTGAAAGAAGCAATCGGTTTCTTTGGAGAAATCCTTAATCCTGTTCTTAGTTTCGCTTCTGTATTGTTGAAGTTCGGTACAGATAAAGATTCTTTGACAGTCATTGATGAGAACGGTAAGGCTAAGAAGGTAGATGTTGCAGCAATCTCTGCTAACATTGCAGGTGGAGTTACTAAGTTCATCACAAGCATGGCAGATATCTTTGCTAATCAAGAGACAATTGACAAGATAAAACTTCTTTCTGAAAATTCTACTGTAGTCCTTGACATAGTAAATGGATTTGTAAATGATATTTCTAATGCAGCACAGATTGATGCAGCTAAGTTGGCTCTTGTAAACGGTTCTACTGCATTGTTCAGTCAAACTATGCAGACTCTTCTTGACAACATCACTAAGAATTATACAGCACAAGATCTTGGAATGTTCAAGGCAGTCTTCAAAGTAATTACAGAAACTACTACAGACTTCTTTGAGAAAGCATTCCCTGAACAGAGTGTGATAAAGATGGGAATGGATGTTTCAACATTCATCATGAACACTAAGTTATTGTTGAATTCATTCGTAACAAGAGAAGAATTAGATAACTTCAAGCTTCTTGTCACTGAATTTACTGATTTCTTGAATAAGTCTGTAACAGATTTGATGGGTGCTACTTCATCAGAGAACATTGATATCAGCCAAGTCATAACTAACAATGATGTTCTTGCTAACCAAATCAAGGATAGTTATTTCCAATTTGTCAATACTATTTCTAACTTTGACAACATGGATATTATCTCAGAGAAGATTACAAACTTCAAGAAATTCATGAATGAGGGAATGGCTTACTTGTTGTCAGACTTCATATCACCAGAAGCACTTGAAGAATTTGGAGTAAGAGCAACCTCAGTAAGAGACAGCATCAACGCATCAATAAAAGATATGCTTGCAATCAATGTATCTAAAGATGACCTTGCTCAATATGTTTCTGTCACTGCATCTATCAAGGAAGGAATGAACAACATATTGGGAATACAGATTGATGACGTCTCAACAATGAAGACTACTTCAATGTACTCTTCAATAATCAATTCTATACACACTCTTATAAATGAACAGGAGATTACTAATGTTGATTCATTCAATAAGAATTATGAAACATTAATGAAGAACCTCGAATCCTCTTCACAGGACTCTAAGGTTAAGAAGATTAACAACCTTAACACTGCTGTGGTCAAGACTTCAAACAGCTTGAAGGGATTTGATGACACTCTTAATAAGGGTAACTCTACTAGAATCAAGGAGCTTAACTCATTTGGAAGAGCTGTTGGTTCTATAACTGATAAGCTTAAGAGTGCACAATCACAGATAAATGACTTGAGAGATTTGTTTGCAAGATTAGAGAAAGCGGATGCAAACAACATTGGTGAGATTGCAGATAAAGTTTCTAAGATGACCTCAGGCAGTGGCGGAGGAGGCGGAGGAAGTATCAATGTAACTCTTCTTGCTGAAGAAATAGGTAAGGCAGTAGCAGTTGCATTGAATAATACAAGTCTTGACTTCTCTAATGTAAGATTCCATAAGACAGATGATGGAGGAGGAAAACCGAAAGATGTTACAATGTATATGAGTGGTGAAATTGATGTACAATCAGACTATAAAGATGAAACATTTGGTTCATAATAAAATAGAATAAACAAAAATAAAAGGGAGCTTTGCGGCTCCCTTTTTAATTGCTTTAAATTTACGAGGCTTAAAGCATAACCTCATCCCAGTAGTCGCAAGCAAGCTTGTAACCTGAAACTTTATATACAGTATTCTTCTGCATATACTCGAGATTAGGAACAGTCAAATTGGTAGTTGGCCATACGTGATGGAGAGTCCACTGCCAGAATGGCTGATGAGCTTTGTCGTGCATGGTAATCTTTACATAAGGTGAAACGTATTCTGCCTTAAGTCCCATACGACCAGTAAGAGGGTCATAGATTAAGTCATTCCACTTACGGAGAACCTTAAGCTGTGACATTGTAGGAGTTCTGTCTGGTGACTCAGGGTCTTGTGTTGCAAGGTTGATTTCAAACTCAAGTTCAACATCAATGGTGGTCTTTTCAGGACCAGAGTTTGCAAATCTACGAGATGCAAACTTATAATGTTGCTCAGTACCTGCAGCAGGAACAATATTAGTATCCAAACCTCCAACCTTAGTAACGCCTTCAAGAATCAAGTTCTTGTAATAACCTTCACTATCGCCAAGAGCAGCATTGATTGCGTCAGGAAGCTGAATCTCTACAGTAAACAAGTTAAGGTAGATAGGCTCCCACATTGCCATAGAAACTCTAGAGGTTGTGAAGTGTGACAAACCAGTTAATCCTACGCTATTTCTACTTTGAATTGCATTTATTGCCATATTATTTAAACTTAATTATTTTTTCTTTTTAAAAGGTAACCTTAGCACAAAGGGGTCAGTTACCTGTGTGATTTAATTACGCAGTTGTAGATCTGTTTACAGTCAAACGAGTGACAATCTTCTCCATGTTCTGAGTAATCCAAACTCCGATATCAATGATACAGAACTTGTTGTCAATGACTTCCTTGGTGTTGTTGTTCTCATCAACCTCAATGTCGAATCTTTCAAGAGCACCAGAATCCTTCATAGCCTGAAGAATAGGAGTCAATCTTGTGATAATCTCTGAACGGGTCTGTGCGTTGTTGTAACCGAATACGTAGTCCTGAAGAACAGCATAGCAGTTAATCTCGATTGTGTTAAGAAGCTCTCTTACGTGCAAGAAGTTGAAGTCTGAGTCAACTCTCTGATAAGAAGTTCTGTCACCATAGATTGTGTAGTTGCTACCGTTCTTGACGATGATAGGATTGATTCCGTTAGGCTCCAAGCTGTCTCTATCAGTCTGGTCGAACAAGTACTCAAGACCTACGATGTTACCGTTAAGGAGATAACCGTTGGTGTTAGCTACAGTTGTGTAAGGGTTAGCACCACCCAAGAACTTCTGCATGAATGTGTTAGAAACATCTGCTGCAGGAGGTACAAGAAGAACATTGGTTCCGTCAGCATACTTAAGATAAGGAGTGAACAAACCAGCGTGCTTTGCACCGTTCTCTTCAGTGATTGTTGTGAACTCTTCGTAATTGACAGTGTAAGTCATATCCTGGTTACCACCAGTAGGAATGTACTTAACATCAAATGATTTCTTTGATTCTGCTCCACGAACGAATGTATCGCAATAGACAGGAGCGTCTGACTTAGCGAAGTCACTCATTGAAGGGATGTTAATCAAAGCAGTGCAGTGCTGCTTAGCTTGTGCAAGCTTTGCGAGGTGAACCTTACCACCGCACTCAGGACCCATACCGCCGCCCATTGTATCAACTACATAGCGGAAGTCGATTTGGTCGTTATTGAGCAATCCTCTCTTAATTCCTGGATCCTCAAGCATTCCGTAAATCTTCTCGATACCTGCTTCAATGTTCAAGTTGCCATCACTGTCATAACCAGGCATATGACGGTTGGTGAGCTTGAATCCCTTAAGAGGAATGAACTGCAATGTGTCATAAGTCTTTGCAATTGACTTGTGGATAGTAACGTTACCTGTCTTTACCATGTAAATGTTTCCTGAAGCGTCTGTTGCCTCTCTGAAGTCTGCATCTTCCTGTCCGTCACCACCAAGGACCATGAAGTCTTGGTAAGCTGATGTTGACTCGTAGTTGTCATTGTCAGGGATTTCAGGAGCGTTAAGAACCTGATATGTTCCGAAGGTATCGTCACCAAGATGGATAACACCAGAAACAGTGAAGATATATCCTTCTTTCTCTGAAATGTTATTTGATGCATCAGGGAAAGGAATCTGTCCACCTTGTTTCTTGACAATCTTTCCGAGGTAACCTGACTCAGTTCTTACAAAGTCACCAACAGAAATCTCAACAGGACCATCTTCGTGACCGTCCTCTGACATATTCTCTGCAGGAACATAGAACTTTGAAAGTGAATCCTCATAGATTGCAGCATTGACAGAGAATGTCATAGCCTTCTGCTGGTCTTCGGTAAGCTTGTATGACAAGAACTCAACTGAGGTGTCAGGTGAAAGAGTGTGACCAACCATGTCAACTGCATAAGGTGCAGCCTGTGCTTCATCAGTATACTCACCAGTACCATCAGTGTCAAGGAAATATCCATAAGTTCCGTCTGACTCGTTCTTACCGAATGAAAGTGCATCAAGAGCAGTCATATTCATACCGAACATCAAACCAGTGATATTAGAAGTTCTATTAATCATGTAGTCAATAGAACGGTTCTTATTCTGCTTGTCATAGAAGTTAGGGATGATACAGCCAGTCCAGTTACCGAGCATTGTTACTGCATCCAAACGTAAGAATTTTCCAAGTTTGTCTTTTCTAAGACCTTCCTTGGTGAAGTATGCACTCCAAACAGGGTCTGCTGCATAGGTCTCATACTGGTCTGCATTCCAGTTACCCTTGATAGCAATAACCTGGATGAAATAATCACGTACATAATCGTCAGGATTAATCCACTTGTAAGGAATCTGGTCTTCACCGCCATACCACTCACGGAAGGTAACGTCGTAACCTGCAAGCTCCACAGCCTGCCGGACGATAAGAGAGATATCCTTAGTACCGCAGTTACC
>JAEEGL010762133.1_pt1 | contig 12119 bp, 6 predicted proteins | sample 9134231 | NCBI WGS metagenome assembly JAEEGL01 (sample SAMN16246548, study PRJNA631951) | gut metagenome | biome: gut microbiome; feature: rumen; material: fiber-attached | host: Bos | place: Iran: Karaj | collected 2018-10
ATATAACCGCAAGGAAGGTGATATTTTATGGAACGTAACATAATGAATGACCTTATCAAATGGAAAGAATCAAAAAGAAGAAAACCGCTTGTTATGCTCGGCGCAAGACAGGTGGGAAAAACATGGATTCTTGAAGAGTTCGGTAAATCGTTTCCTGACGGTTATGTAAAGGTCAATTTTGATAAGCAGCCGGAACTTCACCAATTCTTTCAAACCACAAAAGATGTGAATCGTATTATTCAAAATCTTTCTTTTGCTCTCGGTCAACCTATTACGAAGCAAACTTTGATTTTCTTTGATGAAATACAGGAATGCGAAGATGCTTTGAATACATTGAAATACTTCTGTGAAGATGCGCCTGAATACTATGTTGTAAGTGCGGGTTCTCTTCTCGGCTTGATGCTGGCAAAAGGTTTTCCCGTAGGCAAGGTTGACTTTATGCGCCTGACCCCTATGACTTTTGAAGAGTTTCTTAAGGCAAACGGAGATAATAATCTTGTTGAGTTTATGAAGAGCATCGATTCCATAGAAACCATTCCGGATATTTTTAACGGTCCGCTTCTTGAGAAACTCAAGATGTACTATATTATAGGCGGAATGCCGGAAGCGGTTAAAGTCTGGTGTGAAGAACGTGATATTAAGGAAGTTGACAGAGTTCAAAGCGAGATTCTCGAAGCATATGAACACGATTTTGCCAAACACGCAGAATCTGCAGATGTTCCCAAAATCCGTCTTATATGGAATTCTCTTCCGTCTCAGCTTGCACGTGAAAACAAAAAGTTTCTTTACAGCGTTGTAAAAAAAGGCGCCAGGGCAAGAGAATATGAAAACGCATTAAACTGGCTGAAAAACGCGGATCTTGTTAAAAAAGTTCCGCGCATAACCAAGCCCGGAATACCTCTTTCGGCATACGAAGATCTTCAGGCTTTTAAAATATACATGGTCGATGTAGGGCTTCTCAGAAGACACGCACACCTTGCCAGTTCCGCTTTCAGCGAAGAAAACCGTTTATTTGAGGAGTTCAAAGGCGCTCTGAACGAGAACTATGTTCTTGAAAGCATTCAGAACATACCGGATGTCAGTATTTATTACTGGTCTGAAATACCTTATGAAGTTGATTTTATCATACAACTTGATAACGATGTTGTGCCTTTAGAGGCAAAAGCGGGTAAAAATATAAAATCGGCCAGTATAAAAAATTACGCTGAAGAATACAAAGAACAAACAAAACTCTGCGTTCGCCTGTCAACCAGAAACCTTTCTTATGACGGTAATATGCTTAATGTTCCTCTGTATCTCGCCGATGAATTGGATCGGATAATTAACATAGCCATTAAAAAGAAACAATAAAAACTATTTCAAAACCCATCTCAGATTGTCGCCGGTTTCGCGTTAATCAAGATGGGTTTTAATATTTTTAAAATGCAAAGTATTTTGGCCGGCAAACCGGAATATGTTGAAATATATCCGACGGGCAAGACATGCATAATATAAATAATTGTGAATAAATATTCAGCCCGAAAAAGCGGATAAAAAAACATTTTTTAAAAAACGTTGGACAAACGTTGGACAGAAAATCATAAAAGCAAAATATCAAGGGCTGAAACCCTTGATATTACTATGTTTATTAATTTTAGATTCAACCGCTTGGGAAGCGTCCGTATTACCGATATACTAACCCTGCGAATTTGTCTGCGATGATATTATCATAATGCGGGCGCTATGTCAAGGCGGAATTGCCCGCGGTTCAAATGAATTATGTTTTAACCGCAGGGCGGTGTCCCGGACGCCGCCGCAGGGAACGCCGTCCGGCGTTCCGGATGAAACAAAGTTTCATGTCATTCCGAGCCCGCAGGGCGTGGGAATCTCTGTAGGGCACGGATTCTTCCGTGCCGCCTATGCCTTCCCCTCGGAGGGGAAGTGGGACCGCTTGCGGTGGATGAGGTGTATAATCGGCGCTTTGCGCCCGTTAATTCGGAATTCGGAATTTGAAATTAATAAACGCGGGCGGCAGGTTGCCGCCCCTACGGTGAAATTCGGATTTGCGTAAACGGCGGGATGGGGGTGCGGGTCTCCGGTGGAGACCTCTGCCGAAGGCAGAAGCACCGACCGAGCCGGCAGGCGAGACCATCCCGCCCTACGTGCTATATGAGTTTTGATATAATCGTAGGGCGGCTTTCCCCAAAGCCGCCGCAGGGAACGCCGTTCGGCGTTACGGATGAAACAAAGTTTTATGTCATTCCGAGCCCGCAGGGCGTGGGAATCTCAGATTATCAGCAGACTCTGTTGAGATTGCCACGGCAGTGTGCGCACTGCCTCGCAATGACAGAATCGTTTTTAGCGATTCTGAGTCCTCGCGGACATCCCTGTTTGCGGCGGGATTAGGGAATCCCGCCCTACGTGCTATATGAGTTTTGTTGTAACCGTAGGGCGGCTTTCCCCAAAGCCGCCGCATAAAATATTGCCGCATATCAAAAATCGTACATTATCTGATATTATATTTCTTTTTTTAAAACCCCTTGTAATTTATCATAGTAATATGTTACTATTAATGTGTATTGTGAATTTCTCATTATGATTCATAAGGAGGATATGGAAATGAAAACAGCAAAAAGGGCCTTATCGCTTATTCTTTCGCTTATGCTCGTGCTCGGCGCGGTGAGTGTCGGGGGAATCAGCGTGTCGGCGGCGACAAGCTGCAGTCAGGAATTCAGCGGCCTGGATTCGGCGCTGCCGGTCGGAACAACCAAATATTATAAGGTAAACGCTGTTGATGCCGACGACGGCTCGGTTAAAACCGTTTACCTTAAAGCGGTGAAATTATATAGCGAGCTCAGAGTTTATGAATCGTCCGATTATGAAAGTTTAAAAACCGTTTCTGTTTCTTCTGTGAATTTTGAAGGATCCTGGACTTATGATTCCAGTTCCTATGTTGAAACATGGACAATAAGTATTCGGAGCTACGGCTATTACAGTAGTATAGAATCGCTTTCTCCCTTGTTTGTGATGCCGAACGATGCCCGTCTCAATATAGGCGATGATACAGCAATAAACTACGGAGAAATTGAGCAATCAAGCGGCGAGGGCTGGAGCATTGAAGAAACCGAAAACGGCATCATGCTCAATCTTGATGACCTTGAGCTTGAAACAGTCGATAACGACTGCATTTTTGCCAACGATCTTGACCTCACAATTACCGGCAGCGGGAAACTGACAGCTACAGGCGATTACAAGTGCGCTGTTTGTGCCATTGGCTGCAATCTCAAACTGAACGGGAATTTTATTCTCCGGTCTGATTCCGGAATATCTCTTTATGTTTCTGGCAATCTGACCGTTGACGGCGGTTCTCTGAATACCATAAGCACTGATGTAAATGCTATTAAAACCGTGGGCAAAATAACCGTCAACACCGGCTCAGTGTATGCTGAAAGCAACTCTGATAATGCAATCTTCAGCGGTGACATAATGACCGTCAACGGCGGCTCGGTATATGCGAAGACAGAAAGCACAGAAAATGATTATGCAATCAACGCCTACCGGCTCACCCTCAACAACGGTGAGACATTTGCTCTCGGTGATGAGAACGCAAAAGAGGTGCTTATAAAGGTTCCCGGTCAGCCGCCTTACATAACCGGCGACATCATAGAATACGGCACCTATCCGCAGTCGAAGGTAACGGATGAAACTCTGATTACCGCGCTGAACGACCTTGCGCCGGAGAATTTTGATGACTGGACAAGCTACGGCTATTATTACAGCGATTCAGGCGATACACTCGACGGCGAAATGAAACCCGGCGACTTTATGAGATATTATGACGCCCTGCTTGACGGCGTTAAATACAGGGCTGTTAAATTCACTGCTTACCGTCCGTATTTTACCGATTATGACTGCTCGGCTGATAGTTCATATCAGGATTACAACGACTACTTCACAGATACGGTTTACTGGTTCAGGTTTGAGCCGGTTGATTGGCGCGTACTCGACCCCAGTGAAGGTCTTATTCTCTGCGAAAGCGCCATTGACTCCCAGGCGTATAACAACTATATTCTTATGGAATACGATGATAATTCCGGCACAGCTGAATATTACGGAAACGAAGGTAAAACATATTACGCCACCGATTACGCAGAGAGCAGTATCCGCGAGTGGCTCAATGATGATTTCATAAACACCGCGTTTTCCGCGTCACAGCAGGAGAATATCAAGGAAACTGAGCTGAATAACGACGCTTACTCAGAAAGTTATTCGCAATATAACTCTGCTCAGACAAACGATAAAATCTTCATTCTCTCCTACGCGGAGGCAACAAACACCGCATACGGCTTCAATTCGGAGGCACTTGCTGAAGACCCCGCCAGAAAAACGGCTCCTACCGATTATGCACTGTGTCAGGGAATATATAAAGATTATGGCGGCAATTCCCCTTGGCGTTTGCGCACGCCCGGAATTGAATCTGACTGTAGTTGTATGGTCAATTTCGATGGGCATGTCTACAGCAACTTCACTACTAATAGTACTGAATTCGGCATCTGCCCCGCCATGTGCCTGAACGAACTCAAATCCGACCCGACGGGCGCGGAGCTTGGTTTGCGTGAAGGCGATTTTATATACACCGTCAGCAACGGCAAGGCAACAGTCATCGGCTATACCGCCGAAGACACCGAAGAAAACAACGAAATAACGGTTCCCGCCACACTGGGCGGATACCCCGTTGCGGCAATACAAGGCCATGTATTTAAAGGCAGATATTATTTATCATATCTTGTTATTGAAGGCGATATTGAAAGCATAGGCCCTTCCGCTTTTGAGTATTGTTCCAACCTTGGTGAAGTGATTTTTGAGGGCGATGTCGGAAGCATAGGAGACAGCGCTTTCAAAGACTGTGATACTCTTCATTCCGTTTTCTTTAAGGGCGGTCTTGAAGCCATAGGCGAAAACGCGTTTTACCGCTGCCCGCTCGCCATGGGTTTAGGCATCCCGGACGGCGTTGAGACTATAGGGAAAAACGCCTTTAACGGCAGCGGCCTTAAGGAAGTGTATATTCCCGCAAGCGTAACAACCATAGCCGAGGGCGCGTTTAATACGCCCGGTCTGACCGATGTATATTACGGCTCGGATGCCGAAGACTGGAACGCGATAAATATAAGCGAAACAAACAACGAGCCCCTGTTTGACGCGGCAATGCATTTCAACTTCTCTTTTTTCCATACAACAAAGAAGTTGGATGTCTCATCCGACCCTGCCAATGCTACTGCTGCCGACAAGGTAACTCTGCATATTTTTGCGGACGGAGACCAGACGAGAAACCCGCTGACCGTTTTCATTTACGATGCGGCGGGTAATGAATTATTCCGTAACGAAGCTGTCGCCTTTGAAAGGTATGTTAGTTATTTTAATCTATCCTTCGCAAATTTGCAGCTGGATCCGCTTGACCTGGGTTATTATACCGCTTTCGCCGAATACTATGAAAACTCCGACGGCAAGATATACCGTTACACCGGTGAGTGCTCCTTCAGCGTAAAGGGTATTGGTCTGACCTGCAGTGATATCACCTACGGCGAAACCGCGGAGATCAGCGCGAAACTGCTGCCCGACGCGCAGGGAACGGTGACATTCCGCTTTGATGAAGCGGACACCGGCGTGGAAGTTGCGGTTGAAAACGGCGAAGCGGTTTTAAGCGTTGAACGCTTATCTCCCGGCAGCTATACCGTTGAGGCGGAATATCTTGAGGAAGGCGACGAAGGACACGCAACCGCAAGCGGCTGCTTTGAGGTTGCAAAAGCACCCCTCACCATAAAGGCAAAAGACGTCACATTGACATATAACGGCAACGAGCAGGGATACGATTACGCCATATATAATAACCCCGACGAAATCTCCGAAGTAATTGAGATAGACGGTCTGAAATATGAAGACGCCGTAACATCAGTTACACTTAACGGCATCGGAAAAGTTGCAAGCCATTATGATATAACACCTGGGAGAGTATCCGTAAACGATGGCGGCGAAGAAAATTACGAAATCACTTATGAACCGGGCACGCTTTTTATCAATAAGGCAAATCCCGCATTAACCATATCGGCAGAAGATGTTGATTACGGTCAGACAGCGGTTGTGACAGCAACCCTGCCGAATGATGCGGGCGGCTGTGTTGACTTTTTACTTGATGAATCGGATACATATGAGCGTATTGCTGTTATAAACGGTGTCGCGAAATGCGAATATAAAAACCTTCAGCCGTGCGGACATAAAGTACTTGCAGTATACTCGGAAAGCGCCAATTACTATGGCAAAACGGGCGAGGTTACTTTCACTGTCAATTCCGTTGACTGCGCGCTGACAATTAATTATGTTTATGCCGACGGCACCCAAGCGGCGGAAACTCACACCGACAGCGTGGAGATATTCAAAGATTACAGCGTGACCTCACCCAAAATCGAGGGCTATACTCCCGATATCACCACAGTTGAAGGCACCATGGGCGACGAGGATATGGACGGCAAGACCGTTACCGTAACCTACACCGCGAACACATACAAGGTGACATATGTTGTTGACGGCGAAAAACTTACAGAAATGGACGCGACCTTCGGTCAGTCCGTTCCGAGACCGCGCACACCGCAGAGAGAGGGCTATTCCTTCAAATGGGTTGACGAAATCCCCGCCACAATGCCCGCACAAGATGTAACAATCAACGGAAAATTCACTCCCATTGAATACACAGCGACCTTCGTTGACGAAAACGGCGAGACGGTTGAAAAGGTAACATTCACTGTTGAAGATGAAAGCATAACCGAACCCGATGTTCCCGAAAAAGCGGGATACACAGGCGAGTGGGAGGAATACACCCTCGGCACAAGCGACATTACAATCAGACCCGTTTACAAGGGCATTGCCTCAGTAGAAATTGAGGACTTTGAAGAACAGAGTGAAAGCGGCTACAAGGAAGATAAGACCTTCACCGTCAAAGCGGAAGACCTGCCCGAAGGAGCCGAAGTTCACTGGTTCGTAAACGGTGAGGATGTCGGCACCGGCGAAAGCTGCACCGTAGAAGACCCGACAGATGATTACACCGTTCAGGCGAAAGTTATCGACAAAGACGGCAATGTGCTTGACGAATCCTCGGTGGCGAAAGTCACCGTCAAGAACGGCTTCTTTGACAGGTTAAAGGCGTTCTTCGCGGAACTCATCGAAAAAATCCTCGGCAAGGCGATAGCGGAACTACTAACATCAATCTGCTGAAAATGTTAAACAAAACAGGGAACGCCCCGGCGTTCCCTGTTTAATTTTTGCGGTTAACGGCGGGATTTGGGAATCCCGCCCTACGGTAAAACGAATCTTCAATTGTTCTTAGCCCTCTCCGAGAACGGAGAGGGTGGCGGCGAAGCCGACGGGTGTGGCGAAACGGCGGGATTGGGGAATCCCGCCCTACGGTTACAACAAGACTTCCGTTTGTCGTGGGCTCCTCCTTTGGGGCGAAGCGCCGAAGCGCGTCCGGTGGACGAAACAGCAAGGCGCTGAGGTGAGCAAACGGAAGAATTGCGAAGCGCTCCAAGCGAGCAAGGCGACCTGTGTTTGCGAGGGGCAAAGGTGGATTGACCGCTTGCGGTCAAGACTGAAGGAGTCTGTGCAAAATTTTGTCCTCACGGACATCCCTGTTGCGGGCGGATGATATCCGGTCTCGCCTGCCGGCTCGGTCGGTGCTTCTGCCTGCGGCAGAGGTGTCCACCGGACACCCGCACCCCTACGGCTTAAACGGAATTTGCGGTTAACGGCGGAATCAGGGCTTTGCGGCGGAGCCGTAAATTGTTTTATGAACAGGTTAATGTTTTTTTCCGTAAAACGGCAGTTTGCTGAGAATACGCCGGACTTTCTCATCCTGCGCGGCGGCTCTCTGCGCGTCCTGCTCCATACGCTCGTCAAAACGGTAATACATTAAATCCGCGCCGCAGAGTTTGCATTCGGTTCCGAAGAACAGAGGCGACAGACGCCCGGCGCATTTGGGACATTTTCTCATGTTGTCTCCTCCGTTTCGTTCATTTCGGCGACCAGAATCTCCCTGCGTTCGGCAAGCTGAGCGCGGATATCCGCAAGACGCTTTCCGGTAAGATTGTACCAGAAGAACGGTATGGCGCCCAGAGTATTTACAAGCTGAGGAATCAGCACATAGAACATCCATATATAAAAATCGGTTTTTTCGCCCTTTACGGCGACCTGCCTGCCGTTGACCGTCTTATATGTCAGACCGATGACGGGAAGCACGGCGGTGGCAATGGCGGTGCTGACGGAGCCGGTAATTTTGCTGAAGAATGATGACACCGCGAACGACACGCCCTCATTCCGCTCGCCGGTTTTCAGTTCCATATAATCGATGGTGTCGCCTATCATTTCCGTGGTGATAATGTTCTTTACAGTGTTCACTATACTGATGACGATGTTCAGAAGCATCAGCACGGGCACGGCGACCACTTTGTTTGTGTAGTGCCTGCACCCCGCGAAAAAGCAGAGGATTCCGGTTATCGCCTTGGAGAAAAAGTGAATCATCATAAGCTGCTTGTTGTCAAACCTGCGCTTGATAGCAGGAATAAACGGATAGGTGGCGATTCCCACCGCGCCGCCGGGGATATCGATAAGCAGTTTAAGGGAGTTTAATTTGACAACCTCGGCGAAGTAATATGTGGTGAACACATTGTAGAGGCCGCCCGCCGACATCAGCATATTGCTGAGCACTATCAGCAAAAGCGGCTTGTTGTGCAGAAGCACCCTGAAACTTTCGCGTATGCTCGGCTGGCGCGCGGACTGCACGACTCTCTCTTTGGTGAAGATTCCCGCAAGTGAGAACAGCCCGCCCCCGAACAAAGCGGCGATAACGCCGATAAGCAGAAAAACGGTTTTAAGTCCGACATTCCACACACCCTTTTCGGACATATCCATAAGCGAGAGCAGAAGCGTCTGCGACGCGCCGGCTACAATACCGCTGATGAAGGTGGAAAACGAAATTACCCTTGTGCGGTCCTGCGGAAGCGGCGAGACCGCGGTTGTCATACCGTTGAACGGCACATCCGCAAAGGTAAAGCAAAGCTCCCACAGGATGTATGAAACATACATATAGGCAATCTTGACGCCTGTCGAGTTCACACCGCCCATAAACGACGGGCCGCCGAAAAGCAGAACAGTTAAAACCGCGAACGGCAGGGGAGTTATGATAAGCCACGGGCGCAGTTTGCCGTAGCCCGTCCTTGTTTTATCCACAACGGAGCCGATGAGCGGATCGTTGACCGCGTCCCACAGCCCGGAAAGCAGCATCATAAAGGATACCGCTCCTGCGGGCAGACCGAATACTTTTGTAAAGAAAAGAGACAGATAACCGCTCTGCGTCGGTGTTGTTACAAAGCTCTTTCCGCCCGCGGCAAAGCCGTAGGCGAGCGCCTCGCTGTAACGGACATAATGTTTTTCCGTGTCAATGCTCATAGATTCACTCCCGTCTCTGTATGTTTCGATTTGTTGAAATAAATGATTTGCGCTTCGCGCATATTTAGGCTTCGCCGTGATTTCTCGCTTCGCTCCATGAATTGAATTGCTTTCTATGCCCGCAGGGCAATTCATGTTCCGAAGGAACAATTCATGCCGCAAGGCAAATCATGTGCCGTCAGGCGCAATTCATTGTCGTGCAATCGGGTTCAGCCCGTGAAAACGCTTAAAAGATTCGCGATTAAATTCTTTATAAACAGCAGGGGCATTTCGGAAAAGCCGTTTGTACCGTAATTCTCATAGAGATAAGCGCTGATATTTCTGAGAGTTGTCGCGTCTTTTTCCGCCTTTTCATTCTCCGCGGCTCCCGCGTTCACAAGGCACTCGCGAAGCGCCTTTTCACAAGCCGTCACCTCATCGCCCGTGGCGAGATTGTTGTTGAGCACCGCCTGCGCGTCAGCCGCAGCGGCGTCGATTGACGGATTGCTATTGCCTTCTGCCTGCAAAGTTTTCGCAGTGTCAAGCAGTGTGAGAAGCTCCTGAACATTTCTGCCCGAAAGGAACTGAGGGAACTCGGGTGAGGAATAGACATCGGTTATTTCGTCATCGGCTATAAGCCGCATAGCGAGTTTCAGAATAATGCTGTTGTGCTGGGTAAGATCGTGCCGCTGACCTTCAAAATAGAAGGTGGTGTCCGGCAGAAGCCCCGCGGAGGCGTCAACAACGCGGTCGGGCGAGATGTGGTTGTGCGTCTCATCCGCGCAGTGCGTGTTTTTCTGCTCATAGCCGTCGGGCAGTGTCTCGCCGCAGTTCGCGGAGTAAGCGCCCATTGAGGTTGAGTCGAGGTGAAGTATGAAGTCGGCGTTCATCCGGTTCCATCTTTCGCCTATGTTTATGAGCGGATAGTTGTACTCTGCAATGTCAAAAACCTGCACGCCGTTGTCAAGCAGTTTATGAATATTATCTTCAAGGTGAAGCTGCGCCTGATAATATCTGTCTGTCTGCGCCCTGATGTTTGCCATTTCGGGCGAGGAAAGGTATTTTTCCGCCGCGGCGGGATAGTCCTCCGGCGGAACAAGCGCCCACATACTCGTGCTGCGTATCATGGTGTTTTCCATAAGGTGTTTCACGCCCTTGTCGAGCGATGCGGAGATGACCTCATCGGGGAGAATACGCAGAAGAATTTCGATTAATCTCGCGGTGCTCTCGTCCATAAGCCGCATATCCGAAAGGAAACCGTTATACAGGTAATCCGTGTTGAGAAAACTGACTCTGCCCGTAAAGACATCGCCGAACAGCGTTGAGCCCTTGAGGGCGGGAACAACAAATATCACTTTGTGAAGCTGATCCGCAACCTCGGGTCTGTATTCGAGCATGGCACTTGTGACGGAGGCGCCCTGGCTCACGGGAACAAGGTTCACCTTGTCGTGCCCCGTCTGCCCGCGCACCATCTGGATATAATCATAAAGCTCGTTCGCGATATCGATGTGGTTTCCCATGGAGTTGTATTCAAAATAGTATATGTGGTCGTCCGGAAGGGCGGTTGGGTATTTGTTGAACGGAATATTGTTGTTTATAACCGTTTTTTCATAGTCGCTGCATTCAGAGTAGGGGTAGGGGAATTTTTCGGTGACAACATTCGTCACAACCTGACCGTTCAGATCGCAGGCGTTTATGCCGAACGAATCGTCAATCACATCGGCAAGCGCGTCCGAAAGCCCGATATCGCGCTGGAGCAGCAGTGAGGCAAGGGCGGGAAAAAGAACACGACCGATGATTTTGCCAATCTGAAAATACGCGGGGAAAGCCTGGATTTTATTGCCGTCGCCGTCAAGGATGAAATTGCCGTCGTCATCGGTCACGCAGACGCTTGACTGCCCGTTGCCCGGAACAATGATTGTGGGGTAAAACTCGCAGTCATCACCGCAGGTTGTAATCTTTGTTTCCTGCGCGAAGCCGACCGACAGAAACGAGCCGATCATCGCGAGGCACAGAACAAAACTCAATGCCGCCTTAAATGATTTTTTCATAGTTTCAACCGTCCTTTTTTGTATAAAGTGCCGTCAGGTGCAATTTAAAATTATTCGGTGAGATAAACCGGAGTTTGTTTCACTAAAACCAGTATTTATCGTGATTTTTCCATATAAACGTGTTCGTCGGTTCTGTTGTATTCACGAAAACCGCACTTTTTATAAACGCATATCGCCCTTCCATTTTCGGGATTAGCTCTCAAAACGATCTTCTGCAATCCGAATTGTTTAAAACCGAATTCCAAAAGCGCCCCAACGGCTTCGGTCCCGTATCCCATATTCTGCTTTTTTGCGGTTATGGCGATTCCGAGTTCCTTGACCGAATCACTGATCTCCATGAGTTCGATATTCCCGATAAAGGCCCCGGTTTTCTTCTCGATCATGGAAAAGATCACGGCTTTTTCTTCAAGCTTTTTACGTACCCATACGGTTTCGTCTTCCGCGGTAAATTGCCTGTCTCTTTTAGTTTTATATATAAACCTGTTGACGTTTTCGTTATCATTTATCATTATGAGGTAATCGTTTATCAAGAGTTCCGATATTTCGACAAAGCTGATCCTGTCAGATTCAAATATTTGTTTCAAGTTCTTCCCTCCGCAAATCCCGATTTGTTGA